>ENA-OWND01000185-OWND01000185.1-metagenome-genome-assembly--contig:-NODE-185-length-42779-cov-5.436359_pt1 | contig 42779 bp, 35 predicted proteins | sample MGYA00245342_ERZ651119 | MGnify/ENA primary metagenome ERZ651119 (study PRJEB26857, sample SAMEA4031756) | metagenome | biome: human; feature: oral; material: saliva | place: Philippines | collected 2014... | reverse complement strand
TACAGCGCACTTCCACGGTTTCACCCTGTTTGATTTGTTTGGGAACCGGCATCGTGCTTACTTCAAACGGAAAAACCGTCTGCACGTCCAGCTCCCGATTACAAGCAGATAAACAAAACCCGGCCATGAGCAATACTCCCATCACCCACAGCGCATCGATCCATTTTCTTTTCATCATTTCATTAGTTTAGAGGTTTATACGAAATCCCGCCGAGAGAGCGGGACGAAAGAGATTCACATCCGATCCGAAACACAAGCGTCCCTGAGCTTTGACGAGCAGCAAGAGACCGTCCGTCAGAAAAAGCTCCATCGACAGATGCACGGCGCCGCCATACACGAAGCCCGAACGATCCAAGAGGCGGGCGCCATCGGGTAAAAAAGTTCTCCCCCGGTAAAGTTCTTCATAACCGCCTAAAGCGGAAATACCCGCACAGACAAAGAGATTCTTCCCGCCATCCGACAGTACGGGATGCATATAGCCGACCTGCAGGAAGACATCTTTCATCGGCACACGATAGCTTCGATAAGCTATATCCTGCTGCTCGTATTCGGCGGCGAGAAAGGTATAGTTTTCGCTTTTGAGGTAGCGGGTAAACGATAGTCCGACACCGAAATGATCTTTTCGGAAGAGCTTCTCTCCGTTGATAACAGGCAGGCTGCCCGTAATCTCCATCCCCTTTTGTCCGGGAATCAGGCGTTGTGCGTACAAAGGAGTGGCCATTACGACGACACAGACGAGTAAAAACAGACACTTCTTCATCACCATCGGAGTTTCAGGTTATCGATTCGTTCGGCTCGCAACAGGTCTTCCTGCTGCATGCGGAATGTCAGGGTTCGTCCACCGTTACGCTCGTAAAGCGTTACTTCCAGCTGCTTGTCTTCGGGCAGGGAGAACTGCTCCAGCGCAAAGACCGTCCGTTCGGACGTCTTCCCCCTGACCCATGCCACCTGATGGCAGGCGCGAAGCGGCTGCAAAACCTGCTCCTGAATCGCTGTGCGTTTGGCCACCTTTTTATCCACCACTTTGAAGGTGATGAAGTCCACCGAGTAAGGCATATTCGTCTGATTTCCGATAACGACGTGGAAGAAAAGCAGCCCGTTGTGTGCATACAGTCCTCGAAGGAGAAACTGCATGCCGAAATGCCGCGCACCGATGTGCTTAACCGTTCGCTTATTATGCTTGTAGATGGTTTGCATCATCAGCTTCACAAGTACAGGCGGTTCGTTGCCCAATTCCTTGAAGTAGATGTCGGCACGGTTCGAAGGCGGACGTCCTTCTCCGGGATACAAAAACTGCGCTTCGCGCCTGTCCTGGCTGCACTCGGCATAGCCGGAGCAAGCTCCGCTCTGCCCTCGTTGGCACAAGAAGTCTTTCATCTCCACATTGAGTTTCTCCGGCTCTTCGGCATACTTCACATTGTAGGAGTAAAATGAACCGTCTTCACAAATGACCGACAGGTTGGTCTCCGTTTCAAAATTCCGTACGGCAGCCTTGACACGCAGCACGTTTTCGGCATCTTCCGCTTTTCCGGCAATCAGGTTATTGCTTCCCAGATCGACATAGCGGATGGCGGAAGGAAAAATCAGGTGAACGGTCTTTTCAAAAGTCACCTCCAGTCCGTAAGGCAATACGACCCGGCCTTCGGGAATCGCCTTACTCATTCCCCGGTAAAACGCTCCGCTTGAAAGAGGATGACCGGCCGGTAAAATCGCAGTCGTATCCTGCGCAAGGGCTGTCGCTCCGATAGTCGCAAGCAGGACAGCCGATAAAATCCATTTTTTCATGATCGTCGATAGATTGATTGTTTTACTTTGTCTGTACTAAAAAGAGGCGGTACCCGCCTTTGAGCGTCACTTTTACGGTGCGGAGTTTCTTTTGCAGGAGCTGACTTGCTCCCTGCATCACCCCGCGGGCCGCCTCGGAAAGGATCTGGTCTTTGGCGGAGGAAGCAAAGGTGAACGAGTTCCCGACCGTTCCTCCCATATTGGCTCCCACTTCTTTCAGTGCGGAGACCTCTTCCGATCCGGGAATAAAAACCCCTTCCTGTCCGTCCGTATCGAAGGCGGAGAGCTGAACGGAAACGATCCGTCCGCCATACTCGATACTCGTGATATGAAGCTTCATCCGGTTGCCGTCGATTCGGGCCTGTGCCATCAGTCGGGTATGACGGGGAATGGAAAGGTCGTGCAGGCGAGCGGACTCCAGCAGACGGAGTTGTACGAAGTCTCCATGCTGCAGGGTGGTTGTCCTGTCCACGACCACCCGCAACGTATTACGGGTGACGGACGATGCCGGCACGTCGGCAGACCGGAAACCGAAGTTTCGCTCCTTATGCCCGTACTCGGCGATAAAAGCCGAATCGCTCATGGGCTGATCCAGAGACGAAACGATTGCTTTCTTCTCCGGAAGAAGCTCCACAGCGGGTAAAGCCGCCCGTTCCGCTGTCACCGCTGTCTTGGATGCGGGAGCATCGGCCGGGCGTTCCTGACTCCGGGCGTATGCATCCCGGGAATTTGCATCACCGGAGGCCGGGAAGTATTTGGCGGCCATCCGGTAAGATTTTTCGAGCAGTTCGAGATGATCGATCTCCTCCTCTTTTTCCTCCTTGAGAGTTGCGAGTTCGGAGCGTATCATGTCCAGCTCTTCCCGCAGAGCTTCTTTCTCATAGTCGTATGCCGGTGGCTCGTAGAATGAATGTACCATCTGCGACGTTTCTTCATACCGGCTTACCGACCGCTCGATCGGATGAAGTTCGTCCGAAGCGGCCTCTTCCGAGAGTTCCTGCTCCCGTGTTTCGTCTTTCTTCTCGAAATAGTCGTAGAGGTTGCCGAGGGTCTCCTGCCGGTGGGATTCCTTTTCTTCATCGCGCCCCAGTTCATAGTCTTTCAGTTTATCGTCGGGCAGTTCCCCGTCGGTGGCTTGCGGAACGGTTTCGTTAAGACCTGCTGTCCTCTCTTCCTTTTGTCGCTCTTCGGCCGAAGGCGAGAAGATCAGCCATAAGGAAATCAGGAAGAGGATGCCCAATCCGGCGAAGACAAGCAGTTTTTTAAGCTGCTCTTTCTTCTTTTCGGACTGTTCTCTTTTTTCTTTCTCTTCTTTGTCCGCTCCCTTTCCCGGGGTCTCCGGAAAAACGGGATGCGGATGTTTCGGATGTTTTTCATTGTTCATATTCGATTGTATTAAGGTTATTTTCGGCGTAATGCTTTTGCGGAAGTCGCTCCGGCCGGAGGCTGTCCGTGCGAACGGGACTGTCGATCAGCTCGCGGAATCTTTTTTCTTCCGTCGGTCTGTAATCGGACGGAGCAAAGAACCGGACGATCATGCCGAGCGAACAGCACAGGTAAATCAGGCTCAGCCCGAATACCGCGATTTTTCGTTGCAGGGGGCTTAAACGGTCGCATTGCCGCTTTAGGCCGAGGTGTAATTTCAGATAGAGCCGTTTCATCGTTTCACGGTTTGAATGTCCTGATTTTGCAGCACGGTAAAACGTTCCAACAGGAAGCCCTGCGGATTGTTGTCCGAACGAACGGAATTGATCAGGCTGCATTCGGTGATAAGCGACCGCTCCGTGATATTGCTCTGGCGGACGATAAACTGCCGGGCGTAAGTCCTGACCCGATAAGGATAGGCCTCGAAATCGCACCGGATGGAGTCGAGCTCGATACGCTGGTGGATATTGCCTGAGATCATCCGGCTGTAATATCCTTTTTCCATCAGGTCTTTGTAGTAATTGTAGGCCGTTTTGTCGGCCAGCATCAAAGCGCGTTTGACATTCCCTTCGATGGCCGCCTTGTCCGGCGCAATCGTAAAGAAGAGTTCGTGAAAACGCCTGACGTGCTCACGGGCTTCCACGGGACGGTTGGCTTTGGCATCCTGGCTGAGAGCGAGCATAAGCGACTTTCCGTTGTCCAGCACATAGACTTTTTCCCGCTGTTTTTCCGCAAAGGAATAGGATGAAAAAACGGCATAGCCCGTGATGATGAGGCAGAGTACGACAAAGGCAATGGCATAAAGCCTGATCTGCCGGAACGATGTTTCGATATTTTTCAATGATTTGAATTCCATAAAGTAAGGTGTTAGCTGTTCGTTGTTTTAGGTTGTTTCGTCAATGCTCCGTTGATGTTCCCACCACCGGAATCGCCTCCGGAGGAACCTTTCCGGAATCGCTCCCTGAAACGTCCCAAAGCATTACCGACAACTGCGCCGCCTGCGGCAGACAGCGCCTTTCCACCCGTCAATGCCTTTCCTCCGGCCTGTTTGGCCTGCTCATTGACATTCTTGCCGTAGTTGCCGATACCGCCGCCCGCTTCGATGATCCATCCCGAAACAGTCGGTACGCTGAAGAAACCGAGAATGCCGATCAGGAAGAAGACAATGTAGTACCAGTTTCCCGAATCGGGCATATAGTTCACGTCCTGCAACTGGGCAATCTCCTTGTTGAGCATCAGGATCTGTATTTTCGTGAGCAGTGCCGTCAGAATACTGCTGACCGGCAGCCAGAGATAGACGGAGATGTAGCGGCTGAACCAGGCTGTCAGCGATCCGCTGAGTCCGTCCCATACGGCGATACCGAATACGATCGGCCCCAGGATGGACAGCACGATCAGAAAGAACGTGCGGAGCGTGTCGATGACCAGACTGACGGCATGAAAGAGCAGTTCCAACAGTTGATAAACCTTTTTTATAAACCAGCGCTTGGCGTTGAACGCCGTACGTTCGGCATACATGCCGGCCAGGGTAATCGCATCTTCCGGGCCGATAAAACCCATCTCTTCGATCTTGTTATTCCACGCTTCGTCATCCACCAAATAGGCTCTCGACTTGTCCCGTTTATAGGCTTCCTCTTCCAGCCGGTCTCTTTTGAGTTGCAACGCCTGCAGGTCGTCCTGCTGTACGTGCACCATTTTCTCGGTTCCCTGTACGACGGGGCTGAGTACGGCATTCATCGTACCCAAAACGATAGTCGGGAAGAACATGATACAGAAACCGAGCACGAACGGACGGAGCAAAGGGAAAACATCGATCGGTTCGGCGCGGGAGAGCGATGACCAGACGCGCAAGGCGATGTAAAAAAGCGCACCCAGCCCGGCAATGCCTTTGGCTATGCCGGTCATTTCACTGCATAGGGGCATCATCTCCTCGTAGGTAGAGCGCAGCAGCTCGTGTAAGTTGGCAAAATCCATTGTACATAAATTCAGCGGTGAAACAAACAGCTTACCAATAGCGGCTGCTACCCGAACCGTAGAGGGAGTTGACACGCTCCAGCTCCCCTTTTTCCGCGGCACGGACAAAACTCACGGAAATGTTCTTCTGCGTAAAATAAGAGGTTACGGCACGGTACTCCCGAACTTCGTCATAAATCCGGTTGATCAGCTCCATTCGTTCCTTATCGTTCATCGACAGGGCATTGTTTTTGAGAAGCGTTTTCAGTTCCTTGAGCGACTCACCGCTCATTTCAAGCAGTTTGGCATAGCCCGATGCCATAGCCGAAAGTTCTTCCGGACTGTAGTTCGGATCTTTGAGCATGGAGCGATACCCCGTGACGTAAATATCCGTGATATCGCCTACCATCAGGATGATTTCTTTTACCTTGTAGGCATCCCCGATCAGGTTATTGACTGTCTTGAGCGCATCGTAGTATTTTTTCCCCTGATGATAGACTTTCTCCACTTCCTTGAAGTTGTTCAGGGTGTTTTTTACCGTCTTGGAGGCCGTTGCGATCTCCTTGACCGTGTTGACGATGTTGCCGGCAAAATTGGTCGGATCGGTCACGACCCACTGGGCATGTATGCTGCCACAGCAGACCGTCAGTACCATGCCGAGAATTAAAATCTTGTTCTTCATGATGTTTCAGGTTTTGGTTCGTTCTATTATGTATGGTTCACGTCTTTGCGTCGGTTTCGTTTGGCTTCGGCCAGTTGGCGGATGGCCTGTTCGATATGACCTCCCGATTTTTCAGCCAGTCTCAGCACTTCCATTTTTTCCGTCTCTTCCGTTGTATAGCAGAGATACTCTTCGGCCGAGACTTCGGTGGCATAGACAGCCGATTGCGTGCCACCCAGTCCGATCCAGACCTCTTTGTAAAGTCTGGACGGATCGTTGTCCATATTGATGGACAGGATCTGCGACTTCTCCTTATCGGTCAGCCCGAGCAGGTTCTGTATCTGGTCGAATTTGTTGGCATACTTGCGCTGGTCGAGAAGAATCTTGCAATCCGAATTGTTGATGATGCTCTCCTTTACCACCGGCGAAGAGATGATGTCGTCCACCTCCTGCGTCACCACGATTGCCTCCCCGAAATACTTGCGCACCGTTTTGTACATATACTTCAGGTAATCGGCCATATTGGCCGAGGCGATCGCTTTCCAGGCTTCCTCGACGATCAGTTGTTTGCGAACGCCTTTGAGTCGCCTCATCTTATTGATGAAAGCCTCCATGATGATGATGGTTACCACGGGGAAAAGTTCCCGGTTTTCCTTGATGGCATCGATTTCGAAGACGATAAACCGCTTCGACAGGAGGTCGATGTTTTTGTCCGAATTGAGCAGGAAGTCGAAACGACCGCCCCGGTAGTACTGGCGGAGCGTAGTCAGAAAGTTGTCGATATTGAAATCTTCCCGGCTGACTTTGATCTCGCGGTTTTCCAGTTCCGGCCGGTAGGTGTCGCGCATGAATTCGTAAAACGTATTGAAGTTCGGCGTTATCCCTCTGTCCGAACCGATCAGGCGGATATAGGCCGAGACAGCGCTGCCGAGTTCGCCCGATTCGGTCTTCGATATTTTTTCCTCTTCGCTTTTCCAGAGTGTCAAAAGCAGCGTTTTGATACTGTCTTTCTTTTCGACGTCGAACACCCCGTCATCGGTATAAAAAGGATTGAACGAAATCGGCTCCTCTTCCGTATAGGTAAAATAGATGCCGTCTTCACCTTTCGTTTTCCGGTGGATGAGCGAACAAAGTCCCTGGTAGGAGTTGCCCGTATCGACCAGCAACACATGCGTTCCCTGTTCGTAATACTGCCGTACGAGATGGTTCATGAAAAACGATTTTCCCGAACCGGACGGTCCCAGGACAAATTTGTTGCGGTTCGTGATAATCCCGCGTTTCATCGGCAAGTCCGAAATATCGAGATGGAGCGGTTTGCCCGTCAGGCGGTCGGACAGTTTGATGCCGAAGGGTGAAAGCGAGCTGCGGTAGTTCGTCTCGGCCGTAAAGAAGCAGAGAGCCGGCTCGATAAAGGTGTAGAATGTTTCTTCGGAGGGAAAATCGCCCGCATTGCCGGGCATGCCCGCCCAATAGAGCGTGGCCGTGTCCGTCGTATTGTGACGGGGACGGCACTCCATCAAGGCCAGCGCCGAGCCGACATCGTTTTTGATCTGCCGGAGTTCTTCCCGGTCGTCGCTCCATGCCAGCACATTGAAATGCGCACGGATGGAAGCGAGTCCCTGGGAGTGCGCAACGTTCAGGTATTCCTCGATCCACTCGCGATTGATCTGATTGGAGCGGGAGAAGCGGGCAAGTGAAAGCATGTTTCGCGCCTGTTTCTCGAAGCGTTTGAGATTTTCTTCGCTGTCGTCGATAAAGAGGTACTGGTTATAGATATGGTTACACGGAAGCATCAGCCCGACGGGAGCGGCAAAGCTCAGCCGGCAGTCGCTGCGATCGGTGGAGAGCCGTTCGTAACGGCCGTCCGTTGCGACGGCGGCAGGCAGATCGTCCGTATCGGACAAGGTGTGCAGGCAGAGGATTTGATCCCCGATCCGCACTTCATCGGCGCCGAGCCGGAGGTCTTCGAGCATGCCTGCCGCATCGTCGCGTAACGAGAGGTAACGGTCGAGCAAGCCACGCTTGTCGTTCGTGCCTGCGATCTCATCCGCCGAAAGACGTCTGAGCCGCATACAGCCCGAATCGTTGATGATCCGTTCGAACTGATCGACGGCCTCCAGAAATTTCAGGACGGCTTCCCTGTCTCGGACTTCCTTCGGCAGAAGGGTTCCGCGACAGAGCGTCGAGAAATCGCTTCGTTGCGCCATGCGCTGTTTCGTCGTTTTCGTCAGACAGAGGTAGACGGAATGGTGCAGGAAGGGACGTTCGTTGAAATGCCGTTCGTAAGAGCGGTCGAGGAACGAGAGATCGTCCTTTTCCAACTCCGGACGGTAGCTTTCCCGAATAAACCAGTCCTGCTTGTGCAGGATGCTGTAAACGGGCAAGACCTTCACCGCCTTATGCCAGGCGGCATGCATCGCCGCGTATTCGGGCGAGGTCACGGTAAAGAGTTCGGGCAGTTCAAGAGAGAAAGCCACGGTGATGTCGGCATCTTTCGATACGATGCAGCCGTTCTCGATGGCCAGCAGCGGAAACTTCTCTTCCAGTTCGCATTTCTTACGGATATTTCTCATGGCGTCGGTTCGTTTGTCGTTACAGCCCGGACGGAAAGAATACGGCGGAGAGGACGGCGAGAGCGCAGGTAACGGGGATGCCGGCGAGCGGCTCCCCGTTTCATCAGCCCGTGTTCTCCGTACTTGCGGTTCATCGCGAACGTTTGCCACACCACGAGGGTGGCACCCGATACGCCCATGCCCAGACAGAGATACTGGTTCATGCCGCACATGTAGCAGATGACGACAAGGATAAACGTCGCCAGCAGCCCGCCTGCGAAAATGAACAGGTATTGGGATTTAAGCCCTTTGAACTCGACCGTCCGGCCGATTCCCTTGTTAATCTCCCACATGGCTTACAGGAAAAAGCTTCTTAAAATCGTGGCCGCCACAATCAGAAAGATGCAGGCGCCGAACCACGAGGCCGCGGTCTTGCTGGTATCGGGGTCTCCCGAAGAAAATTTCTGGTAGACTTTGACTCCCCCGATCAGGCCGACTACGGCTCCGATGGCGTAGATCAGTTTCGTAGCCGGGTCGAAATAGGAGGTTACCATCTTGGTGGCTTCGTTGATTCCGGCCATGCCGTTACCCTGGGCAAAAGCTCCGGTTGCGAGCGTCGTAAGCAGCAGGGCGATACACATCGTTTTTCGTGTTTTCATACGATTGGATTTCAGGTTTATAATTCAATACATTGGTATCCGCCATGGAAAAAGGAGGACGGGGAACCCTTCGGTATCAGATAGTAAGGTTAAGGTTCGGTCGTCTTTTCGGGTTTCCCCGCCTCCGGTTTTCACCGTTCGGATATAAGGCTTCGTTTTCTCGGCGGACGGAAAGGCTCTCCTTGCTCTTTACAGGTAAGCCATCCAGTCCTGTGCTCCGGTTGCTGTCGGAGCGGCGGAATCCGTTTTTTTCGCTTTACGGTCTTTTTCCACCATCTCCTCGGGCGGATGGCTGAGCAATCCCGGCAACTCCCGTCCGCGTGCCCGCTGCAACCGTTCGTGCGCCCGGAGCTTTTCCAGAAATTCCGTTCCACGCAGCTTGCCGGCCGTTTCCCGTACAAGTGCTTTGTCCGTTTCCGTAAGCTGCTCCGGCTCCTCGGCAGCCGTCCGGAGTCTTTGAAGCTCTTTCACCGTAAGGCTGTCTGTGGAGACTTCGATCTCCCGTTCCAGCAGCAGCGAAAGAGCTTCCTGCTCCTCCAGCATCTCATCCGTTTCATTTTCCGGCAGGGAAGGATAGAACTCGCTGTCCTCGTTTTCTGCTGCCCGGACTCCCTCCTTTTCGGGTGGATCGGATGATTTTCCGACAGCAAAGCTATCGCCTTTTTCCTTGCGATTTTGATCCGGTTCCTTCGCGTTCCCCCGCATTCCCCGGGATGGAAATTCCGTTCGGGTTTTTCCCAGAATATCGTCATCGTCCGAAGAATAATTATCGGTGTCGGATTCCTTCTTTTTCTCCGCTTCGCGCATGCTGCGCCGGATGTTCCATTTGCTTTGGAAGCGCAGGTACAGCAGTAGCAGTACCAGAAACCAGGAGGTCAGTAAAAGGATTTTCATAACGTTACGGGATAAGGGTTTTCCGTCTGTTCTTTTCGATGGCTTTGCTTAGCAACTCCCTGTGCCGTTCGATATGTTCGGAGAGGATATTTCCGATATAAGCCGAGAGGGTCGTTTTGGCTCTCAGGTCGTTCAGGATATGGCGCAGGCATTCGAGCAGCTCCCGGTCGCAGGAGAAAGTCATCCGGTTCTCGACGGTACGGGAAGAGAGAAACAGGCTCCGGTATTCGTCCATCGTGATCTCCTGACGGGAGACGGGATCGTCCGCGGGAGATGATTTTTTCCCGTTCTTCTCATCAGAGCGGGGAAGGACCTGCGGAGCATCGGTACCGGCCATCTTTTGGATCTGTTCGGCGATCAGCTTTTGGCGTTGTTCTTCAATCGTGGGCATGACGTTTCGGTTTTAGCAGGCATTTTTCGATGATTTCTCCGGCCAGCGCAGCTATGCCGCTTCCTTCGAGCAGGCTTTTGTCCGGCGGCAGGTAGGTGGAGCGGAAAACCTCCCGGTTGTCGATCGTGATTTCTTTCTTGAAACGGGATGAGCGTGGCAGGCGGGTATCGAACAGTCCCAGTCCTTCTTTTTCGATCTCCCGGTCGTAAAACTCGATGACCGCCGGATGGACACGCCGGTCGATCTTGTTCCAGAGCATGTAGATCTGCTTGATGTTGCCCGATGTGATCGATACGCCCAGATCGCGCACAGCCAGCGCGTAGGACATGCAAGCGACCAGCGACTGCCGGTCGGGCTCTATCGGAGAAATGAGGTAATCCATATCGACCGTCAGACTGACCAAATCGGGATCATCCGCCCGTCCGGGCAAGTCGAAGAGAACGAGGTCGAACGTTTCTGCCGAACGCGCTTCCATAAAAGCCTGCACATCCTGCATGGCCTGTCCGGAGGTGCTTTTGAGAATCCGGTAAGCGGGCTTGCCGAAAGCCTCGAAATGTTTCTTCATCCGTGAGAGCAAAGCCGGCCGGCCGTTCTGCACGGTTTCTTTGTCGCGCTCCCGGAGATTGGCGAAACTGTACTGCGAAAAATCGCAGTCGACGACGAAGAGATTCAAACCTTTCCTGTAATAGAGGTAGCTGGCCAAAATCTCCGCAATACTACTTTTCCCTACGCCGCCTTTGAGCGACCCGAAGCCGATATGTACCGGCCGTTCGGAGAGTGTCTTTTGTTTTTGCATCTGTTGTATAATAAAAGGATTTGTAATGTTATGATCATATGATTGTATGGCTGCTTCAGCCTGTCTGTCTGCCGATAAACGGATACATGAATCAACCGGTCAGGTGATGGACGCATCGGTACATTGATCAATCCATGAATGCACATACCCGTGTGTTCGTATCTTATCATATTCTTGTGTCATTGTGTTATTATGTTATTGTATTATTCTGTTATCCTGTAAACGTACCCGGCAGGCAAGCTGCAATCATGTTGCCTGCCTATCCGGTAACCGGCTTGCCTGCTTTGCAAATTAACAGCTGAACAGGCGCTTTTTTTACGACCCGGTTCCCCCGGATTCCTTTGCATTCCTTTTGATGGAAAACAAAGGCTTTCCCGACACGGCGGCAGGCCGTAACTTTGCGCCGGAAAAGCAATCGTCCCCGACCGGCCGGCAGGAAATGAAGATTGTCCGGAAAGAGCGACGGTCGGCCGTCGCTATTGCTTTGGAACGGTTGATCATGGCAAGGTGTACCTTTGTCCGACAACGCGCTGCGAAGCCGACAAAGGTGCCTTGCCCCGGTGCGGGGAAAGAAGCTTACTCCGAAGTCGTAAGCAAAGACTGATTTATTAACCTTAACCTGACGAATGCTATGAGAAATGAAAACAGGCATGGTGGCAGTCCGTCCTATCGCTACTATGTCAGACTCAATGAAAAGGACAACAGTCGTTTTCTCGATCTATACGAGAAATCCGGTATCGGAAACAAATCCGAATTTATCCGGCGGAGGCTTTTTCTGACTCCGTTCCGTGTGATTACCCATGACAAATCGGCCGCCGATTATTACACCCGGCTGACCCATATTCATGCCCAAATCCGCAAGGTTGGCGTGCTCTACAATCAGGCCGTCCGCTCCATTAACACGTACCATTCCGTCAAAACGGCGGCCGTTTTACTGCAAAAGCTGGAGCAATACACCGGAAAACTCCATGCGCTTCTGGAAGAAACGAACCGGCTCACGAAAGCGTTCGAAGAACGATGGTTGCCGAGATAACCGCTCCGAAAAGCATGGGTAAAGTGTTGGGATATAACTTTTCCAAAGTAACGGCAGGAAACGCCTCCGTCATTCTGACCTCCTCGATGAGCGTGGATCAAAACGGAGAAACGAACTTCGAAAGGGCATTGGCCGATATGGAGATGCGCATCCCGTCGGGTATCCGCACGAAAAAGACGGTATTTCACTGTTCCCTCAATCCGCATCCGGACGACAGGCTGACAACAGAGCAGTTACAGGACATCGCCCGGGAATACATGGAAAAGATGGGATACGGCAAACAGCCTTACATCGTATTCAAGCACAACGACATCGCGCGCGAGCATATCCATATCGTCTCCCTGCGTGTGGACAGCTACGGGAAGAAGCTGCCTTACAAGTTCGAAGCAAGACGCAGCAAACGGATCACCGATGAGCTGGAGCGGAAATACGGCTTGATACCGAGCGGAAACCGGAGAAGCCGGCACGAGACACATGCGGAGAACGTGTTGAAAACGGCGGATGTAAAGCAGGGCGATGTGCGTCGGCAAATTGCCACTGTGGTTCGGGCGGTGCTGAAACGGTACGCTTTCCGGTCGTTGGGTGAAATGAATCTGCTGTTGGCCCGATACCACATCGTTGCGGAGGAAGTTCGCAAGGAATACAAAGGGAAGCGGTACGACGGGTTGGTATACGCCATTACGGATGATGCGGGAGAGAAACGGATGATACCCTTGCATGCCGATAAAACAGGGAGAGGAACAGGATATGCCGCCGTTGCGCGTCATTTTGAGAAATCCAAAGCGCTTATAAAAGAGAAGGCGCCGATGCTTCGCAATGCCATCATCGAGGTCATGCAGTCATCCCCCGATAAAGAGAGGTTTTCGGAGGAGATGAAAAAACGAGGCATCGACGTACATATCCGCCAAAACGAGCAGGGACGTATTTACGGCATCACGTTTATCTCGGACGAAGCCGGTATCGCTGCCAATGGCTCGCGCTTGGGGAAGGGCTATTCGGCCCATGTCTTTAACGATTACTTTCTCGGGGGTAAGAATCCCTTCCTCGATTACAGCCGGCAGGAGATTCGGGAGCTTCCCACAGTGCGTTCTGCTCCGGAGATGTTGCCGGAAGCTGAAACCGGCGATGATTGTTACGAAGAGCCGGTCGGAACGGATGAGTTGGGAATCATTGTTCACGGGATCGATTATAAGGAGCTGGCTTTCCAGCGAAAGCTGAGAAACAGGCGGCATAAACAGGATATAACCGGAAAAAGAAGAACATAAGATGCAGAATGAAGATGATTTGAGAGGACTGGCCAAGACGATGGACTTTATGCGCGCCATCGCCATCCTCTTTACGGTAATCAACGGCTACTGGTTTTGTTACGAGGCTTTACACGAATGGAAGATTACCATAAGCGTTGCAGATACCATCCTGATGAACTTTCATCGAACGACGGGGCTTTTTTCTTCCATCCTTTGGACAAAGCTCTTTGCTGTGGTATTCCTCGGACTTTCCTGTCTGGGAACGAAAGGTGTCAAGGAAGAACGGATCACCCGGCGCAGGATCGGGGTCGTATTGAGTGCCGGAGCAGCTCTCTATCTGCTGAACGGATGGATACTGAGCTTGCCGGTCGGCATAGACCTTCGGACTGTCTGCTACCTCCTTACACTGGCCGCGGGATTTATCTGTCTGCTGATGGCCGGCTCCTGGATCAGTCGCCTGTTGAAGCACAACCTGATGGACGATGTATTCAATGTGGAAAATGAAAGTTTCATGCAGGAAACCCGCCTGATGACGAACGAGTATTCGGTGAATCTCCCGACTCGTTTCTACTACAAGAAAAAATGGAATAACGGCTGGATCAATGTCGTGAATCCTTTCCGCGCGAGCATGGTGCTCGGTACGCCGGGGTCGGGAAAATCCTACGCGATCGTAAATAACTACATCAAGCAACAAATCGAGAAGGGATTTGCCATGTATATCTATGACTATAAATTCCCCGACCTTTCCGAGATCGCTTACAACCATCTGCTCAGACATCGGAAGGCGTATGAAGTGCAGCCGAAGTTTTACGTAATCAACTTCGATGATCCCAGAAGATCGCATCGCTGCAATCCGATCAATCCGGATTTTATGTCCGACATATCGGATGCTTACGAATCGGCGTATACGATCATGCTGAATCTGAACCGCACGTGGATTCAGAAGCAGGGGGATTTCTTTGTGGAGTCGCCGATCATCCTGTTGGCGGCTATTATCTGGTTCCTGAAGATATACGAGAACGGCAGGTATTGCACCTTCCCCCATGCCATAGAGTTTCTGAACAGACCTTATGCGCAGATCTTTCCGATTCTGACTTCCTATGATGAGCTGGCCAACTATCTTTCGCCCTTTATGGACGCATGGGAAGGCGGCGCACAGGATCAGCTTCAGGGACAGATCGCTTCGGCCAAGATTCCGCTTTCAAGGATGATTTCTCCGGCACTTTACTGGGTGATGACGGGCGATGACTTCTCGCTCGACATCAACAACCCGAAAGAACCGAAAATCCTGGTGGTGGGCAACAATCCCGACCGACAAAATATCTATTCGGCGGCACTTGGACTCTATAACAGCCGGATCGTGAAACTGATCAACAAAAAGAAGCAGCTCAAAAGCTCGGTGATTATCGATGAGTTGCCCACCATCTACTTCCGAGGGCTGGATAACCTGATTGCTACGGCTCGTTCCAATAAAGTGGCAGTCTGTCTGGGCTTTCAGGATTTCAGTCAGCTTACCCGCGATTACGGAGACAAGGAGAGCAAGGTGATTCAGAACACGGTGGGAAATGTTTTCAGCGGTCAGGTCGTAGGTGAAACGGCCAAGACGTTATCGGAACGCTTCGGGAAAGTTTTGCAACAACGCCAATCCATGACGATTAACCGAAACGACAAATCCACCTCCATCAGTACGCAAATGGACAGCCTTATCCCGGCCGGCAAGATCAGCAACCTGACGCAAGGGATGTTTGTCGGGGCCGTTTCGGACAATTTCGATGAACGCATCGAACAGAAGATATTCCATGCAGAGATTGTCGTGGATAGTGCGAAGATTTCCGCAGAAACAAAAAGCTATAAACCGATCCCGGTGATTGCAGCGTTTACGAATGAGTCGGGACAGGACAGCCTCAAAGCATCCATTGAAGCCAACTACAAGCAGATAAAGCAGGAAGTCTTAACCCTTGTAGATGAAGAAGTCAGACGGATTAAAGAAGACACAAATCTTTGCTGCCTTATCAAAGAATAGATAAGAGTTATAAACGCCCTAGTATCTTCTGCAAAAGATTGCTTGAGGAATAAACAATACGAAAATCTACAGTCTGATTTTCTACTTGTTTAAGGTCTGAATGAAGAAATATACATAATGCCTGTTGCCGCTCCAAAGTGTCACGGATAGAAGATAGTTGTCGTAATTGTCCGGCCATTACTCCTTGCTCTGTTTGCAAATAAATCGGCTGTGACATTATGTCAGTTTTTTTCATCCTTTGCATCTCGAACCTCAGCAAGAGAGTTGTTTCTATACTGTCTGCTTTTTGCTCTTGAACTATGCTATGTACTACAGCTGTCCCCGAGTAGACCTGCTTATAAGGTAAAAAATAAGCAACAATTAAAAGACAAAGTAATACGACTCCAACAATCATGATACCATAGCGAACAAGCGAAGGGGGTATCTGTCCTATGATACTGCGAACTTTTTCACTCCTTAGTTCAAAGTTCCGTTCCTGTTTCTTCTCATCTTCCATATCAGTTACCGAGTTCCAATTGATTTTTGACTAATGCAAAGTACTTGCCACGTTGAGCAGTGAGTTCTTCGTGTGTACCGGTTTCCACTATTTTCCCTTCATCCAATACCACAATCTGATCAGAATTACGCACGGAGGATAGGCGGTGTGCCACTACCACGACCGTTTTACCTCGATAAAAGTCTGCCAGATTTTCGGTAATAGCCCGCTCATTATTAGCGTCAAGAGCATTTGTAGCTTCGTCTAGAAAAACAAATATAGGATTCTTATAAACAACTCTCGCTATTAAAATGCGTTGCCGTTGTCCCTGGCTGATGCCTTGGCCATCCTGTCCGATCATCGTGTTGTATTCCAAAGGCAGGCCTTCGATATAATCGGCGATATTAGCAACCCTTGCAGCATAACGAATACGTTCTATATTGGGGTCATCATCTGAAATAGCGATATTTCTTGCAATTGTATCGGAAAAGAGGTAACCTTCTTGCATCACCGCACCACATTGATTACGCCACCAGCCAAGATTGTATTCTTTCAGATTAGCATCACCAACCCAAACATCTCCAGTCAATGGTTTGTAGAATCCAAGCAACAGTTTTATTAATGTGGTTTTACCACTTCCGCTTGCTCCGACAATTGCTGTCACTTTTCCATTAGGTATGGAAACATTAATATCTGATAGAATATTCTTTATACTATGTATATCGTATTTGAAAGAAAGATTTCTCACCGTAAGTGAATATCCATCCTTTGTCTTATCCGTATAGGAACTGCGTGTATGTTCTTCTATATTCTCTTCATTCGCTTCTGTATGAATTTCATTCATGCGATCGAGACTGATGCTTACATCCTGCCACGAATAGATAAATTGAATAAGCTGTTCTACAGGGCTGTTAAGTTGTCCGATAATATACTGAACTGCCAGCATCATACCGAGCGTCATATTTCCTTGTATAACGGACGTAGCAGCAAGAACAGTAATAAGGATGTTCTTGACCTCATTGATAGTAATGCTTCCAGCTTGTTGGGTCTGCTTAAGATTCAGTGATTGCAGATTAACTTTGAAAAGATCTGCCTGTACATCTTCCCATTCCCAACGTTTACGCTGTTCGCATCCCTGTAGCTTAATTTCCTGCATGCCGTTAATAAGCTGATAGGTTACATTGCGGTTACGGCCTGCTTGCTCAAAATATTTATAATCTAATTGGCGACGTTTTCTGAGAAAAAGTATGATCCAACCAGCATAAAGGAGGGTTCCTAGAAGAAAAACAAAGAAAATGCTCAGATTATAGATGGCTAATACAATCCCGAAGACAAGAAATGTAAAGAAAGAAAATAAGAGACTTAAGCTACTTGAAGTGAGAAACTGCTCTACTCGCCTATGGTCTTCAATACGTTGTAGGAGGTCTCCCATCAGTTTAGTGTCGAAAAACTTCATTGGAAGTTTCATTAATTTGATGAAAAAATCCGAAATGAGTGAAATGTTGATTCGGGTGGAGATATGCAGAAGTATTTTCGAACGAATAAAGTCAATAGCTGTACGACTAAAAAGTAGCATCATCTGCGCCATAAGAACAAGCCAGATAAAACTAATGTCTTTACCACCGATACCTGTATCAACAATAGCTTGTGTTAAAAATGGAAAGACAAGCTGTAAGAGTGAACCAAACAACAATCCCAAAATCAGTTGTGTAAAGAAGCGTCTGTATTTCTTTAAATATCTCCAAAGAAATTTTATACGGTTTGTTTTCTGTTCCTCTTTTTTTTCTCTCCGTACATAAAATTGCTCTGTAGCTTCTAAGAGTAGAACGATTCCTTTCTCTTCACCTTTAGTTTTAGTACTTGTCCAATGAGAACAGAATTCGTCCCTATTATAATTGACAAAACCTTTCCCTGGATCTGCCACACAAATCGTATACTTTTCCTTGCGATGTTTCTTGATCTTGTATACAACAACGAAATGGTTCTGATTCCAATAAACAATACAAGGTAGAGGTGCTTCTGATGCTAGTATATGGAAAGGAAGATAGCCACTTACCGTTTTGAGCCCAATATCTTCAGCTGCTTTACTAATACCAAGTAAAGAGACTCCATCCCTGCCTAAAGCGCAGTTATGACGTATCTGTTCTATATCCGGATTGCTTCCAAAGTACTTAGCTATCATAGCTAAGCATGCCGGCCCACAATCCATTGCATCTTTTTGTCTAATCAAATGCATAGAAGTAACTATATGAAGAATTACATACCATTAAAAGCGTCTAATCTCACTACTATTGCCTACAGATGCCTTGTTCTTCTCAGGTACTGTATTGAACTTATATTTAAGTGTTAGTCCGACATATTTATTAGAAGTATCCCATAATTGATCTACCTGAATATTGTCTACAATGGTTCGCATTACCTCCTTTTTTTGAATATATTGACCGATGTTAAAGCTGATATAGAGTTTTCTATCAAAGAAAAATTTATTTATCGACCCAGATATTCCCCCTTTCCCTAAAGACTCTTCTATTCCATTAATAGTTTTTGAATATCCCATATAAAAATTAAAAGTATAGCCATTGCTTAAATTGAATATATTGTTTACGTCAATAAAAAAAGAAGGTCTCTTGAAGTAGTTTCTTTTAGGACTATAACCAAAGTCAAAAGAACCGTACCCCAATTCACCGAAAACATCTATAGTCCAAAATTTTAATGGTTTAAATTGATAAATAGTTGCCATGCCATACTCCCAATGTGGTGGAGTATTCAAAAAAGTTTTATTGATACGCTGCGAGGGATTGTCAAAGCTATAATACACAGATATCCCGTTTTTTATATGCTTTGCTTTCAACTGTACAATTAGTTTCTTATAGGAAATATTGAGGTAAAAATTATTATTTTGAGTAGATTTCAAATGAGCATTTCCGCTGTTATATAAGAACGGATAAACCATCGAAGAGATTCCTGACAAGACAAAATATTGTGGTCGTGAAGTAAAAGTTTGCCAATTAAAACTTGTACTCAAGCTGTTTGAAAATTTATAATTAACACTGACTTTCGGATTATAAAAAAAATTCTCAGTATCTGAAGTATTATGGTTTGGAAATTGTCTCTTTTCCCATTCAACACGCAAGCCTGCTAAAACAGAAAGCTTTTTGTATGCCCAATTATATGAAAAAAAAGGGCTTAACAGATACTGTACAGAAAGACTATTGCTACTGTTCACCTCTCCTTCATGAACAGAGGATTCGTCTTTTCTCCTTGTATATGTCGATTGTACACCATATGACATATAGCCTCCCATACCTTTATTCCCTAATTCCAATTTTGCATCATAGAGAAATGATTCACTCATGTTATCCATGTTGAAGTAACCATCTTGATCAAGAGTAAGTGATTGTGTGCCTTTTTTCAAAGCATGAAAAAAATAGTTTTGAAAATTAATATCCAAAGTACGTGTTTTTCCAACATAATAAAAGGAACCGTTTATTCCATGTCTTTCTGATTCTACATCTGTAGTATGATTCCCTTTCTGGATACCGTTCTGGCTATATACATCTTTATGTGAAGAGATCTGCCTGGGACTTAGAGAAGCACTTATGTAATATCCCAAAGAGTGCTTGTCATTGATATCATAATTTAAACCTGTATCAAAGGAGAATTTAAGATTGTTCTGTTTTGATGTTCCCATAACATTATAGGATAAATCTCCTCCAGGTCTAGAAATCTTGTAATTGATATCTGTTTTAGGATCAAATTTGGGATCTGCCATCTTTAGGAGTGCCATAAGGGAAAACTTCTTCTTTGTGTAGTTAGTACGCAAAGTATAGTATTGGGAGAGTCTTTGACGCTGGTATAACTCAGACTCAAATGTTATACCGAGATGGTCTTTATACCATTGTTTTATTGTTAACTCTATTACAGCTTTTGTCCCAATCGGATAAGAAACCCCCGGATCTGTAATAATCCTAACAGATTCAATTTGTGAGGCATCAATATTTTGGATTTCAGAAGGATCTCTCACCTCTCTTCGGTTAATAAAAATAATGGCCTGTCCACGCCCTCGAACGGTAAAAGAACCATTATCACCAGCAATCAAGGGGAGCCTTTTAAGAACATCATTAGCAGACGAAAGTTGGGAAAGAGCAGTTCCAGATACATTAGCTAAATAAGTTCCATGTTCAAATTTAAATGGAGAACGCTGAGCTGTCACAGTAATTTCATCAAGGATTTGCTGTGTCTCATCAAGAGAAATGACTCCAACATTATGGGAATAAGCAGTTGGCACTTTAATAGATTTAGCAGCATATCCCATAAAACTACAATGTAGAATCAGAGAATCTGTTTGACTCTTGGATTTTCCCTGCCATTCTATGTCAAAGCATCCATTTTTTTCACTAATAGCCCCTGCAAGCAAAATTCCATCAGAAGTATGCAATGTAATTGTAGCACTTGGCAGTGCCTCATTCGTACTGGAGGCTACGACACATCCTTTGTAATGCACGGGATAGAGCTCCTTTGTTTGTGAAAAGCAAACTTCGCAATGAATAAAGAGAAGTATACAAAGAATACTAATCCCGTACTGATTTTGGATATTGAGCAAATTCTTCATATTATCATCAAATTATTGTTTCCAGATGTTTAGCGAAGGGGAAAATTTACATTTACTTGGACGACCATAGAGATCATCATTCTCTGTATATGCTCGACAATCAAAGCATGAATATCTATATTGACACGTACAGCAAGTATTAATTTGGTCTTTGGTTATATACCAGTATTTTTTGAAAGATATATCTTCAATGACTTGTTGCATATCTACAATGTCAATATGTCCAAAATGATATTTCATGGATGGACAATTTTTTACATACCCCTCAGAATCAATCGATATTTTCTTGTATAAGCAGGAATTTACAAAATGATTTTTCAATATATAATCATTGTTCGGTATTAGAGCAGTTCTGCTGAAAGTTATATTGCCACAATCTGTAGGAGATAAAGAAGAGTTTGTGCTTTTGTAAATAGTTTTACGTAAATCTATAATATCTTGGTCGATAAACGAGACTGAGCTCTCCGGGCATCGATATACTAATATATTAAATAGTTTAGGCTCATTTGTTAGTATGTTAGCTATTTGTAAATACATCTCCACGGGAAGATATATATCAAAGCGGACGATAGTATTTGATGACTGTATACTTGAAAGAATCTTAAAGAATGAATCTGTGTTGCTTTCAAAAAAGCGTAAGAGAATTTTGCTGCATCTGAATGAATTTAGTCTGTTAAAAAGATTTTGAATATTATATGAAGATAATTTTGTGACATCTATAATAGCCGAATCAATTATAGTAGTAGAAATTTTGAGTTTCTCTTCATACCCTTTAAGGTACTGTTCTTTTGTGCCAAATTGTCCCATCTCTTTTCCTAATCGAGCAAGCTTATTTGATACAAGAAAAGTCACATATGAAAATAATATTTTTTTTTCGTTCTCTAAAAATGAATTTACAATCTGTCCTATTGTGCTACCTTCTTGAATGCAAAGAAAATCGACAAACGAATTCGGCACACCAAACAGCCTCTTTTCAGACAAATCATAAACTATAGACTGAGAGTCTCCTTTTGCAATAATGACATCAGGATAAACAAAAAGATACATATTCTGAATATCTTCCAAACAAGGAAGAGAATAAGTTTGAGAACTAGTTGTATTTTCATCACAAGGGTCTGATTCGCAGGTTTTTTCCCCTAAAGGAAGAAGTTTTAAATTGTCGAAATCGATAATCGAATCAAGATGAACCCCATCATTGAAAGGATAAATACACCTAGCATTTACTTCATCATATTGCTTTATCCTGTCCCACTTGTCTTTCCCAAAAATCAACTTCCTTCTCTTTAAGAACGAATAGCAACAAGATAATAATGTATCATTCTGTATTATTCTATCAACCATTTTGCCACAAGATATTCCAAATTATAATTACATGGTCTTGAAACCATTCCGAATTGTCCAACAGGATTTATCTCCAAAAAAACAAAGTCCCCATCGACACTTTTGATCAAATCAACCGATCCACAATTAAGGCCTATTTCATTAAATAAACGTCTCAATTTCTTTCGTACTGTTAAGGTCAGGGTGTATGCGCAAACCTTGTTGGGATGCGATAGATTATAATTTCTGTAATCTATCTCTGTTTGTTGGTCATCTTGTGAAAAGATTGCCATAGAATAAAAATCGCCATCAATATAGAAACTACGTATTTCAAATTCTTTCTTTATTTCTTCTTGAAAAAAAGAAGGTGGAAAATCTTTGGGCAAAGATTCAATGAAATAATTATCAACCCTGGATGTTAGCACATTGTAAGAGTAGTTTTCTGAGAAATAATAAAAACCTTCTTCAATTGGTTTTGTTATTAAAGAGCGGACTGAAGTATCATTTACTATTTTTATGACATCTTCTTTTTTTGTAAAAATCCATGAATTAGGAATTGTAAGACCTATTGATTTGGCCATACAAAGTATCCGCATCTTATTCAGTCCCATTATAAACGGATTTCCCAATGACTTCGAATGCATCGTAAGCATTTTTAAAAATATAGCAAATAAATCTTTCCTATTGGCAATTACATTGTTTTGCAGATTTTTCTCAAACAACTCTGTCTCTCCTAGTTTTGTCTTAATCTTCTCTATTTCAATAATCTCACTATCAGATATATTGAATCCATTTACATTCTTTCTATACCAAACAGAGTGAATGTCATTTATGGAATAATATCTACCATGTGCCACAAAGAAAAATTCATCTTTACCTAAATCGTAGGAAACGAAGTTCAAACCATCTCCCCCATTAATTCTCAGGGGGTTAGATTTGAAATAGTATTTAATTATATCACCAACTAAGGTTGATGTTAAATCTCCTTCAATGGTAAATATTAACACATTCTTCATAAGATTAAAAAGGGTAGGATAGATTTAAGGGAAATTATTAAAGCATAGCCCTAAAAAACTATCCCACCCATCAATTCGGCAGTCAAACATTGACATTAGATTACACCCAATTCAACTGGGGCTGCGTTTCATTATGTGCAGGCCCATCAGAATCTTGAGTGTTAGCATCCGAGTCTGACGAAGAAGAGTGAGTCGAATCACCTTGAGTTTTTGAAAGGTCTGATGCCTCATTTTGAGTACCCCCGCATAAGAATCTTGCCTCTTCATTCCTAATAGGTGTTAATGCGCTCAACTCTTCAATCTTGAAAAACCTCTTTGACATGACACAATAGGATTAAAATGTTTTGTGGGACTATTCCTCGCGCCAAATGTAATCAAAATAATTCAAGAAAGCAAGCGATTTGCTTGTTTTTCTTTCAAAATACATGCAATACACTGTAATGCATTAAATTACAAATAGTTAATAAAAGCAAAAAAAAATAGGCATTGACTTCCTAAATTAAAGATTGTTGCAAAATGTTTTTTGAGGGGGGGGGAGGCCGATAGTCTCTACGATTAAAAAATAAGACGATAGTAATGACAATCAGACGTCAACCGTTGCAACAAAGTCATTTCATTTTCCATCCTTTTCCACTCTAAGGAACGCTGAGAAACCTATCGGTATCATTCCTGTTTGCCTCGCGTATCTTTGCTGCGATAACCTTAATAATCGCAGTAGTATATGGAAAATAATGCAGACAGCTACGTACTCGTCCTGGAGGATCGTAGCAGGGTTCAATCCCCCACCGAAGCGGGACACCTGTCCGTCGTCTCCTCCATGGATGAAGCCGGCCGGGTCAAGACCGTCGAACCGACGGAAGCCAATCAAACGGCTTTCATGAAATTCAAGAAGAACGACAGTATACTTAAAAACTTCCTGTCGAATTTAGTCAAGCAGTTCAAAGACCCGACTCATTTCGGAGTATACCGTCTGGTTTCCGACCGTGCCGTCGAGTCGGTAGCCGAACTGAGAAACATGCTTGCCGGACGTGAGGAACCTCAGAACAAGGCTATGCTGGAAAGTATCCGGATGAATCTCGACGAGTTTGCTCCGGCACAGAAAGTACCCGCCATCGACGAGTCCAAAGTCGACTGGAAAGAGTTGGAACGTCTCGGATTGAGTCGTGACCGGCTCGAACAGTCCGGCGACCTGAACAAATTGCTCAACCGGCAGAAAACAGGTCTGGTCGGAATCTCCGTTCCTTTCGGAGAAACCTCCATCTATACCGAAGCACGCATCGCTCTGCGTCAAAGCGAAGACGGCAGTCTGGGGCTGGCCATCCACAGCATCCGCAAAGAGCCGCAGCTCGATTTTCCCTATATGGGCTATCGTTTCAGCGAGGACGAAAAAGCGACGCTGCTGCATTCGGGCAATTTGGGGAAACAGGTGGAGCTGACCCCCAAAAACGGCGAACCCTTCAAAGGCTACGTCTCAATCGACCCGTTGACCAATGAGCTGGTCGCCCTTCGTGCTGACCGCGTGATCATTCCGCAAGAGATTAAAAGCGTCTTGCTGACCGAGCAGCAGCATCGGGACCTGACCGAAGGTAAGCCCGTGAAAGTAGAAGGTATGCTCTCGCGTGGCGGCAAACCGTTCGATGCCACGCTTCAGGTCAATGCTGAGAAAAGAGGCATCGAGTTTATCTTCAACGACAATCTTTCCTTCAAAGAACGCAGGCAACTCTCTCAAAAGCCGCAGGCGGATTCTCCGTACGGTGTGCCGGCAACCCTCTGCAAGTATCAGCTGACCGAGAGACAGCAGAAAGCCCTTTCGGAAGGACGCACCCTGTATCTGAAAAATATGGTGGATAAGGAAGGCGAAATCTTCAGTGCCTATGTCCGTTACGACAAGGAGCAGCAGCGTCCCCGTTTTTATCGCTATAATCCGGACCAAAAGCAGGAACAGGTCGAAGCCGTGGCCGAAGGGCACAAGACACAGGTAGCCGTCAACAATGAAGGTAAGACGAACGAAGCTACCGGGCACGTCAAGGAACCCCTCAAAAGCGGTCAGGTGCGCCCTGCCGAAAAACAACAGGCAAAACAGGAGAGCGAGGAGCAGAAGCAGCCTCGCAAAAGAGGGCGCAGGATATAGCCTTTTTCTCCGCTCTCATGAACCGCCGGACGAATGGAACGCCACCGTTCGGCCGATTATTTTATCTCAACCTTAACCATCGTATCCCATGAAATGTATCATTGCCGAGAAACCCTCGGTCGCCCGCGATATAGCCCGTATCGTCGGTGCAACCCACAAAGAAGAAGGCTGTTTCTCCGGAAACGGCCATGTGGTTACCTGGGCCTTCGGACACCTCGTTACCCTTGCGATGCCCGAAGCATACGGCTTCCCGACGTACAGCCGCGAGCAACTGCCCATTATCCCCGATCCTTTCCGGTTAGTCGTCCGACAGATCCGCAAAGGAACGACCTATATGGACGACCCGTCCGCCTTGAAGCAACTCAATATCATCCGCAAGTGTTTCGACCGGAGCGATCGCATCATCGTCGCCACCGACGCCGGACGCGAAGGCGAGTTGATCTTCCGCCTGATCTATGCTTATTTGGATTGCCGCAAACCTTTCGACCGCCTGTGGATCAGCTCCCTCACCGATAAGGCTATCCGTGAGGGACTGTCCCGTCCGGCTGACGGCCGGCAGTACGACCGCCTATATCTCTCGGGCAAGGCTCGCAGTGAAGCCGACTGGCTTGTCGGTATCAATGCCAGCCGCGCCCTCTCCATCGCCCGCGGAGGCGCTTACTCCCTGGGAAGAGTACAGACACCGAATCTGTCGATGATTTGCCGCCGCTATATCGAGCACCGGGATTTCCGGTCCGTACCGTTTTGGAAAATTCATGCGCTGCCCACCGGCCTCTCCGTCAGGGCCATCGGAGAAACGACATACGAAAGCCGCAAAGTAGCGGACAGGGCGATGGAGGATCTGGATCCGCGCGAAGCACTCATCGTTTCGTCCGTTTCCGTACAAACGAATCCTGTGCCACCACCTTTACTCTACGATCTGACTGCCCTTCAGAAAGAAGCCAACAAGCGATACGGATATACGGCGGAAAAGACGCTCTCGCTGGCCCAAAGCCTGTACGAGAAAAAGTGTACCACCTATCCCCGTACAGGCAGCCGGTATATCAGCGAAGACATCTTTGAAGAGATCCCTTCGCTATTAGAAAGTCTGAAAGATGATCCCGATTATGGCGATTACGTCGAAAAGCTCACAGCCGGTACACTTAACCGCCGGAGCGTGGACGATACGAAAGTAACCGACCACCATGCCATTCTCCTTACCGGAGAAAAGTCCGACAGCCTGACCCGCGACGAGGAGGTGCTCTACCGGATGATTACCGTACGTATGCTGGAATCCTTTTCCGAAGCCGCCATCGAAGAAACGCTGACGGCGACACTCGCTCAAAGGGAGCATCGTTTCGGGATAAAGGCGAAGAGGCGGGTTAAGTCGGGCTGGAAAGCCGTCCGCGGATCGGTGGAAGAGCCGATAGAAGAAGGAGAAACCGTCGTGGACAGCTTTCCCGAATGGCAGGAAGGTGACCGGCTCGATGTTTTCGGATTCGAAATGACCGAACATCAAACAAAGCCCAAGCCCCTTTATACGGAAGCCACGCTGCTGTCGGCCATGGAGCACGCCGGACGGGAAGTTGCGGACGAAGAAGCCCGCAAAGCCCTCGCCGGTTGCGGCATCGGTACGCCTGCCACACGTGCGGCCATCATCGAGACATTGATCCTGCGGGAATATATCCGCCGGGAGAAGAAGACCCTTATCCCGACCGAAAAAGGTCTTTCCGTCTATAAACTGGTCGCCGGACGAAAGATCGCCGACGCCGAAATGACGGGAGCATGGGAAGTCGCTCTGGCTGCCATAGAAGCAGGCGCCATGGACGAACGGACATTCGGAAAGAGCATCGAAGTTTATACCCGTCAAATATGTGAAGAACTGCTGAAGACAGCCGCCGGAAACACGGATGCTCATTACAAGACTTACCGCTGCCCGCTATGCGGAAACGATTCGGTACGGGTGTTTCCCAAAATCGCCAAATGCGTAACGGATGGTTGTGGGTTCAAAGTCTTCCGGGAGCTTTGCGGCACCCTCCTGAGCAAGGAACATATTCATGCCCTGATGACTGACGGATACACTCCGCTACTCTGTCGGCTGACCGGCAAATCGGGAAAAACCTTCAATGCCCGCCTGAAGCTCGACAAAGATGGCGGCACCTCCTTCATCTTCGATTTCAAACCCCGTAAACCTCAAACATAAAACGTATGGCATACCACAAGAAAGAGACACTCCGGGGCAACATCGAAGCCATCCGCACCTTGCTTGCGGTCGAGAAGGAACACCGTCTGCCGACATCGGTTGAACGAGAAGTTCTGAGCCGTTACAACGGTTTCGGCGGCCTCGCGTGCATTCTCAAGCCGGTCGATACGCTTGCCGACCGTACCCGTTGGGTCAAATCAGAACTGGAACTCTTCCCGATGGTAGAGGAATTGAAGCAACTGATCTTCGAGGAAAGCGCAAGCGGGCGCGAAGCCCGAGGCCTGTGGGATAGTCTCAAAAGCAGCGTGCTTACCTCTTTCTATACCGATGAACGGATCGTACGGGCCATCGCTTCCGCTTTGAGGGACCATCGGATTCCTGTCGGAAAACTATTGGATCCTTCGGCCGGTATGGGTGTTTTTTCCCGCATACTGGCAGGAGAGCATACCGAAGTGACAGCTTTGGAGAAAGACAAAGCTACGGGGTGCATCCTGCGCCTGTTATCGGCGGATAATCCTCAACAAACAGTCCGTATCATCGGCTTCGAAGAGATCGAAGAACGACAGATGGGAACATACGATCTGGTGGCCAGCAATATTCCATTCGGAAATTTTGTCGTCTATGACCGGTCGTATGCCAAAGGGAAAGATACGGTCAAAAACGAATCGACACGGGCTGTCCACAATTACTTTTTTGTCAAAGGACTTGATACGCTCAAGGAAGGCGGGCTGTTGGCTTTCATCACATCGCGAGGGCTGTCGGACAGTCCGAAAAACGAATCGATTCGTCGTTATTTGATGGAAAACAGCCGGCTTATTTCCGCACTTCGCCTGCCCGACGGAATGTTTTCCGAAAATGCCGGAACACAGGCCGGAAGTGATTTGATCGTATTGCAAAAGCAAACAGGCAAAGGGATACGGACAGAGAGCGAAAAGTCCTTTACCCAAAGTGCTACGGTCTCCTATCAGGGAGAAACATTCACGGAAAATCCGCTGTTTGCCGGAGAAAATGCCGAAAATGTGCTTGCAACCAGGCGCTTGCCCGGAACGGATGCTTATGGAAAACCTGCGATGGTCTATACGCATGACGGAGGAATCGACGGTATCTCAAAGGAGTTAGGTGAAAAACTGTCGGCAGACATCAGGCAACATCTCGACCGGAAATTCTATCTGACGGGAGCAGAGACCGTACAACCAGCTACAGCCCCCGAAAGCGAAACACCCGACCGAACCACAGCGGAATCCATTCGTTTGGAAATCGACCGGCCGGATCGAGCCACCACACAACAGGAAACGCCCCCTGTCGAAGAGGCGGGCCGTCTTTCTTTACCCGAACTTCCCGCCCATCTGACAACAGCTCACCGGCTCATCACCAACGAATGGCTGCTCGATGAACTGGCCCGTACGCAGTTTGCGACTCCCCGTGAGGATCTCCGGCATGTGCAGGAGGGCGATATGATGCATATTCGTTTTTTGGGAACGGAAACGCTGGCCGTCTATACCGAAGGTCCGTATAAACGGGAAGATGGTAAAGTCTGGGCAGTTATCCTTGCCGATCCGGACGGAGAGAACAGAGGGCTCATTACCGTCCCTCATACAGATATAACGGCTATCTATCCCGTACGGATGTCACTCCGTGTGATGCAGATCAACCAGGCGGTCAAACGACCGACGGACGCATCATCGGAGCGTATTCTGGCGGAAGCGGAGAAACGGGGGTACATCCGTCGTCCGTCCGCTATGCAGGCCGAATGGATCGAAAGCGGACTTATCCGTGCCATACGGGAACTCGAGGGGCTTTCCAAACAGGAGTGGAACGAACGGAATCTGCCGGCGGCGGAATACCGGCTGCTCTACCCCGAACCCGACTCGGAACCGTCCCCCATGGAAGAGTTGAAACAGACACAGGAAAAGATTTTAAGCAAACAGCAGGATAAAACGATCCTGATTTTGATACGGAACGGAGACCGCTACGAAACCATCGGGGCGACAGCCAGGCGTTTGTCCGATACCTGTGGTCTTCGCCTGTCCGACCGCTTCGGAGAACCATATTGCAGCTTTCACAACCAACAACTGGATCAATACCTTCCCGTGCTGGTTCGGGCCGGTCATCGCGTAGCGATAGCCGATCGGCTTGAAAACAAGCAGGAAGAGAAGCAACACGTGTCTTCCCCCGAGCAAAAAGAACCGGATCATCCCGAAGAAAAAACGAAAAAAAACGGCGCTCTCTCCGACACGGAGGATGAACGGGAGCGAGAAGCCGGGCGGGAAGAGGCACGTCAGGCTTATGACCTGATGCCCAAAAGTCTTGCCGGACAGCTTCCCAAACTGTACGCTACCGAAAAAAGCCTTGTCGGAGACAAGATAGCCTGTGCCCGCTACTTCCATCCCATGAGCGCCTATACCGCCTATCTGTTGGAGTACGATCCGAAAGAACGTGTAGGATTCGGCCTGGTCACGATGGGGTATGGCTGGGAGTTAGGCTATATGTCTTTGGACGAAATGAAGGAGGTCAAGGTAATGGGCCTGGGGATCGAACGGGATTTACACTTTACGCCAAAGGCTTTGCATCTGGTAGAAGAATTGAAAGAATATATCGGAGAACGGTATACTCATACGGAAGAACAGGTAATTGTGCACCGAACGGATAAAGCCGAAGCGAAGGCCTTGTCCGGCACATATCCGGCCGAAGAAGAAACGGACATCTCTCCCGAAGATATCCGGATTACGAAACACCGGTTGACTTTCGACCGCGACGGCATCCATGCACAAACCTTCGATCCGGTTTCAGGCGAAGCCATCGGAGATCGACAACCGATTCTTCCCGCTCCTGCGAGCGAACCGGCGGAAAAAACGTCCGAAGCGGTTGAAGAACAGGCCCCCGATGGTGTTCCGGTCATGACCCTGTTCAGGCAGTACGATACCCCGAACCGCCCTGTGCGGGGAGAACGCACCGATGTGGAAAGCCCGCGGGAAATGAACGGAAGAGCAGTCTATTTCGATGAAGAACATCATCCGGTAGAGTCGGTGGATCTTGACGTACCTTCCCTTTTCCCCACCGGCGCCATTGAAACATGGAACCGGGAAGTGGAGCGTTTCAATGAAGTGGAACGGGAACGGAAACCGACACCGGTCAAACCTCGTACCCAACGCCCATCAAGCCGGAAACAGCAACCGACATCCGGTCAGCCCGATTTATTTTCAGGTCTGTGGGATACGCCCGCACTGACCGAACAGTTTCGTCAACCGCCTGCACCGCCTTCGTTCGATACCTCCCCTCGTCCTTACCTCTCGGTTATCGGCGAACACCTGCGCGACGGTTCCATTGTCCGCCAGGGCAAACAGATCGGCTACCTCTCGCAGGTATCGGAGGGTAACCCTCTGTTTCATCCCGTGGATCTACCCTCGGCACAAATCGGCAGGCTGGCGCTCTATATCGACTTACGCGACACCTACCACCGCCTTTATGATTACGAAACGACCCGGGAGATCGAAGACAAAGAAACCCGAAACCGCCTGAATACCCTGTACGACCGTTTCGTCGGCGCTTACGGACATCTCAATGCCCGTAAAAACGCCGAACTCCTGCGTATGGATACCGGCAGCTCCGACATCTTCTTTCTGGAGCGAAGCCGGGACGGGCAGTATATCAAAGCCGACATCTTCGACCATCCGACGGCTTTCAGCCAAACGTCGCTCCGGACGGCGGAGACTCCGTTGGAGGCCTTATCCGCTTCGCTGAACAAATACGGAGAAGTCCGTCTCGCTTACATGGCCTCTCTTTTACCGGAACAGGAAGAAGACGAGATTGTCGCCGCACTCGAAGGTCGTATATACTATCATCCCATAGAGCGAGGTTATCAGATCGCCGACCGGTTTATCTCCGGAAATGTCATCGAAAAAGCGGAAGAAATCGAACAATGGGTGTTACAGCATGGAGAGAACGAAGCTGTCAAGAAAAGCCTTTCGGCCCTGAAGGCAGCGATTCCGACACCCATTCCGTTTGCCGATCTGGATTTCAATTTCGGAGAACGATGGATTCCGGCAGGCATTTATGCCCGATTCGCGTCGGAACTCTTCGAAACCGAGGTTCATATCGGATACAGCGCACCGGCCGACGAGTACACGGTCAAAGCTCCGACGAAGAATCCGAAAATATCTCATACTTATGCGGTCAAAGGTGAGTTCAAAACCTACGACGGAATCAATCTGATGAAACATGCGCTTCACAATACCATTCCCGATATCAGCAAGTCGAAAACGGTTCTTGACAAAGAAACCCGAAAAGAGAAGCAGATCAAAGTACGGGACGGGGATGCCATCCAGCAGGCCAATACAAAGATCGAAGAGATGCGGGAGCAGTTCAGTGCATGGCTTGTCCGGCAGCCCGACACCTTCAAGGAGAAGCTTGCCGACCGCTATAACCGGCTGTTCAACTGTTTCGTAAGACCGCAATACGACGGCAGCCATCAGACCTTTCCGGGTCTGGACGTAAGGGCATTGGGATTCGACGATTTGTACAAGAGCCAGAAAGATGCCGTATGGATGCTCAAGATGAACGGCGGCGGCATCTGCGACCATGAGGTGGGAGCCGGCAAAACGATGATCATGTGTACGGCCGCTTACGAGATGAAACGGCTCGGCCTGGCGAACAAACCGATGATTATCGGCCTAAAGGCCAATGTGTACGATATTGCCGCCACATTCAGCAAAGCCTATCCCAATGCACGTATTCTCTATCCCGGCAAAAACGACTTCACCGTCCGAAACAGGGCAAGGATTTTCAGCGATATCAGAAACAACGACTGGGATTGCATCATCCTGACCCACGAACAGTTCGGAGCCATTCCCCAATCGCTCGAAATACAGGAGGGAATTTTTCAAAAAGAACTCGACTCGGTGGAAGAGAATCTGGAAGTGCTCCGTCAGCAGGGACGGGAAATTTCCGGACGAATGTTGAAAGGGTTGGAAATCCGGAAAAAGAATCTGGAGGCCAAACTCACCCGGATTGCCGACGACATCGCCGAGCGGAAGGACGATACGATCGATTTCAAACGGATGGGAATCGACCACCTTTTTGTGGATGAAAGCCACAAATTCAAGAACCTGACTTTTACGACCCGTCACGACCGGATAGCGGGGCTGGGCAACAGCGAAGGCAGTCAGCGTGCCCTGAACCTGCTCTTTGCCATCCGCACCATTCAGGAACGCACGGGCAAGGATTTAGGGGCGACCTTCCTTTCGGGAACGACCATTTCCAACAGTCTGACCGAGCTGTATCTGCTGTTCAAATACCTGAGACCGCAAGCGCTCGAAAAGCAGGGAATCGGAACGTTCGACGCATGGGCAGCCGTCTTTGCCAGGAAAAGCACCGACTATGAATTTTCGGTGACCAATGAGATTATCCAGAAGGAGCGATTCCGCACCTTTATCAAAGTCCCCGAATTGGGAGCGTTCTACGCCGAAATCTGCGATTTCCGCACGGCGAAGGACATCGGGATCGACCGTCCGGAGAAACATGAAATTCTGCATCACATTCCGCCGACGCCCGAGCAGGAAGCCTTTATCCAAAAGCTGATGGAATTTGCCCGTACCGGTAATACCGAGCTATTGGGTCGGGAGAAACTCTCCGAGCGGGAAGAAAAGGCAAAAATGCTTATCGCCACCGACTACGCCCGAAAGATGTCGCTCGACATGCGGATGATTTCTCCTTCTTACGAAGACCATATCGACAACAAGGCTTCGCACTGCGCCCGACTGATCCACGATTATTACCGGAAATATGAACGGGAGAAAGGTACCCAGTTTGTTTTCTCGGATTTGGGCACGTACAAGCCGGACGAGTGGAACGTTTACAGCGAAATCAAACGAAAACTGACCGATGATTACGGTATCCCTGCGTCGGAAATCCGTTTCATTCAGGAATGCAAAACGGAGGCTGCCAAGAAAGCGATGATCGCGGGCATGAATGCCGGCAGCATACGTGTCCTGTTCGGTTCCACCGAAATGCTCGGAACGGGTGTCAATGCCCAGCAGCGGGCTGTGGCGGTGCATCATCTTGACACGCCCTGGGTGCCCAGTGCCCTGGAGCAACGGGATGGCAGGGCAATCCGCAAAGGCAATGAAGTAGCCAAGTTCCATGCCGGAAACAAGGTCGATGTCATCATCTACGCCGTGGAAAAGTCGCTCGACAGCTACAAGTTCAACCTGTTGCACAACAAGCAGCTTTTCATCAATCAGCTGAAGACAAACTCCCTCGGAAGTCGAAGCATCGACGAAGGTGGCATCGACGAAGCAACAGGCATGAACTTTTCCGAATATGTAGCCGTGCTATCCGGTAATACCGACCTGTTGGAGAAAGCCCGGTTGGATAAGAAGGTGATGGCGATGGAGAGCGAGCGAAAGAACTTTCTTTACGAAAGAGACACGGCCCGTTCACAACTGGCGAAACTTCAGGGCGCGGTCGAGTTTCATGAGAAGAAGATCGCCGAAGCCGGGAAAGACCGGACGGTTTTCGAGGAGCGGGTAAAGAAAAACGAAGACGGGACATACCAAAACCCGATACGGATCGATGGAGTGGAAGACGGCAGGGATATCAAAACAATCGCCCGCAGGCTGAAAGAGTACGAAGAGAAAGCCCGAACAGGCGGAGAGCACATGCCGATCGGCGAATTATACGGCTTTCAATTATCCGTCAAGAGCGAAGCCTCCATGAAAGAGAGTTTCGACTTCGTGGATAACCGGTTCTTTGTGAAAGGTTGTGGCAGTATCTATTATACTTACAACAACGGACATTTGGCAGAAGACCCCAAACTGGCCTGCATGAACTTCCTGAATGCCTTGGAGAAGATTCCCAGAGTCGTCGAGAGTCACCGGAAAGAACTGGCTGCGACACAAGCCAAGATACCGACGTTCGAAACGATGGTTTCCGCCGTATGGAAGAAAGAGGAGGAATTGCAGGAGCTGAAGAGACAGGCCGCGGAGCTGGATCGCAAGATCGCCCTTTCGCTCAAAAAAGAGGACAACAGCGAAGTAAAACCGGAAGAAACGGTAGCTCCTAATGCGACGATCGCAGCCGATGCGCCCTTACGGGAGGAGTTAAAAAGGGAACGGCCTTCCGAGCGAAATCATACCGATTGGAAAGAAATACGGGAGGATGAAAAAATCAAACCCAGCATAAAATCCGGAAGGTGGTGAGAAGATACAGAAGATATACCTGATACTTTTTCTCCCTTTGAACGATCGCCGGATTTAGAATTTACACCTTTAGTCATTTTCTCTTTCGAGGGTTTGGAAGGCCTTTTGAGAGATAATATGGAAAGTGATTATGCCTTTATTGAGTAGAATATTTTGCAAAAATTTTCTACCTGCTCATTGTGCCGATACTTCGGAATCGCTGCTGTAATTCTTCAATGCGAAGCAAAAGTTGTCCGAAAGAAATGTTGTTTCCATAAATAAAAGATTCCTGTAAAGCAGCATAGTCGTTCTCCCAATCCTTTATACATTTTACAGGAGGATAGAACTCTATTTTGTCCGGATAATCTTTATCATAGTCAGCATAGGATACATGATAGAATTTTCTACGATGCTCTACAATTGCTCTATACAGAGCACTATCAGCTAACGCTTGTCGCCCAAATTCGGTATCCATTAATTTCTCCAGGTCATACAAATGCCTGCTCATGCGTAGACTGCGAGGCTTTTCTTTCTGGAACTCTTCGCACAATAAAAAAGCTTTTTCCAGAAATGTTCTCGAAGGAAGAACTGTTGGAATAACTGCTGTAGAATCCCGATCTGCATCAGGGAAATGTTTGCCAATTATTGTGGTAATCACTTTCTCCTCAAAAGGCTCTTTCATGGAGAGACAGCTGATCTCCACTTTGACCGTGGGTCTAAGATAGCCGGATTGTTCTTCAACTATGGGAGAATATTCGATCATGATTTCAGTCGGATCGCTATCCGTTGATATTGCGATTCCATCTTGTTCTGTTACGGGATAAATCCTGTAATCGAACAATCCGATGGACTTCATTCGGCTGTCGATGTCTTCGACAAGAGTGTCTATGATATATTTGCGACATTGCTTACGCAAAGTTTTTAACTGATTGTTGTTTTCAATCGATTCCTTAAAATACTGATAGTTGATAGCCAGATCAATGTCTTCACTGAAGCGTTGTATCAACTGCCAACCCTTACTCAAACTGGTGCCACCCTTAAAAAGCAAGTATCCGGCACATTCCGATTGGAACAAAGCCTTGATCACCATTGTCACCCACCAATCTTTTTCAATGGCATATTCGGGCAAATTTTCAGCTTCCGCCGCCTGTTGAAGCATGGCTCGCCTGTTCTCGATAGAGTTTGATAACCAATTCATAATGTGAGTTCTTTTTGAATTTTGGAAAGAATCTTTTTAATCCATATCGGAGCCAAAGCCAAGTCATGCTCAAAGGTTTCGTTCTCAGGATGTTTCCTTAATAATTCTTTGATATGATCAATTTGTTTCTCCGTTACATTCTTTTTTCCGATCGATTTCATTGCCTGAATCAGAACAGGCATTAGTTTTCCTTTGAAAGCAAAATTTTTGGGAACACATCGTTTAAAGACAATCTTTCGATTGCCAATGATGATATTTCGAGCAGAGCCGGTTGTGAGATATACATAATTCATCGGAACTTGGGTAGAAAGTCCCAGACGGTTTTCTGCCGTCAAACCGGTTGGCATGACTTGTGCGTGATCCCTTCGGGCAATGGCCTTTACAATTTGATCAACAGATGGTTTAAGTAGCCCAAAGTCCGTCAATTGCGGTTTGTAGTAAATTCCAATCGCAAGACGATCCAGCTTTCCTTTATCTACCAGTTCGGATAATACACGACTAATAAATACATCATTTCCGGATTTGGCAAAGTCGGATACAAAAAAAACATCTCCTTGCTGAGCACTTTCGATTTGGGCTGTTATAGCATCTGTTATTGACATAATCATCGCCGTTGGTTTCAGCCACAAAGGTAGAAACTTTTTGCAAAAGATTCTACCTTCCATTGAAAAACTTACCACATCGTTTTTTTATAAGACAGAATGCCTTCTGCCGGAAAATAACGCCGGTTCCCTATTTTGAAAGACGGTAATTTCCCGTTTTTTCCCCATCTCAAAGCTGTTTTGAAATGTATCCGCAAAATCCTCGCTACATCAAAAGCATCGTAATAGATTTGTTCCTCCTTTTTCAAATTTTTCTCTGTCATCATAGTTTCAGGTTGTAAAGATTATTCGTTTGTTGTTCGATAATTCCATTGTTTCGCATATAACTGATATAACTCTTGGCCGTACGGTCTTTGACGTCGACCGTTTGCATGATTCTTTCGACCAGTTCATTGTAAGACAGGTGCATTTTGGAGTGAAAGACTTCTTTTGCGATTTGTCCCAATTCCGTAAGTTTCCGTTTTTCTTTGTCTTCCGGAGATTTCTCTCCCCGGTAAACGTGCATTTCCTTTTCCCTGTCCCATCCGAACAGCATCAAAGGCACATCCAACGGGCTGCCATCTCTTACTTTAAGGGCTTTTACGACCGACAAAGCCGGATTCTCATCTTTCTCTATGGAGAGGATGGCCGCCGACTTGCGCTGAAGTTCCGAACCGATATGCCCACGCAGTTTAATCCCGTTCGGGACAAAATGGAGCACACAGATAATACAAGTATTGTAGATACCGGCAAGCCGGTAGAGTTCGTCCACAATGGCGATACTCTCGCTTTCATCATTGGCCGAACGGATCAAGTCGGCTATTCCATCGATGACGACCAGATGAATTCCTCCATACCGATGATGATACAAATCGATGCTGTCTTTTATCAACTGCAATCTCTCTTTACGTGAAAGAGCTGCAAGAAATATGGGATGATAGAAATCAGGAACAGACGTAAGAGAGGCTCTTCGGAGTGTTTTTCCGATGTTTTTATGAAGTTGGTATTCCGACTGTTCCGTATCGTAGTGCAGAACCGCTTTGCTCCGCATATTCGGACAAACATCCAGTCCGAGCAGATCTATCGGGAAATCCCTCTTTTCAGTATGCAACACTCCGGAAATAATCGCCGCGATATAGTTGCTCTTGCCAGTTCCCTCACCACCCGTAATGCAGAACAGATTGTCGTAGGTTCCCAAAGGAACGTCGTTCACGGAAATAACCGTTTTGGAACGATCGGGCGGATTGTTATAATTGATTTCACACGAACTTAAAAGCATAATGGTCTGTGTATATAATTGTTCCAAATGGGCGGATATCAGCTTCCTGAAATCTTCTGTGCTGTTTCCCAGCTTGAAGTAATCGGAGATATCTTTCTCTTGTTTGTTCCCGGATAAAGGCAATTCGATCCGCTGTAATTTATGGTGAGAAAAACGTTCGCACCAGCGTGTAGAGGCTTTTATGCCCGTTTCGTCCATATCGTACAAAAAGAAAATATGCCTGAACCTTCGTGCAAGCATTTCGATGACGGATTCTTCGATATTGCCTGTCTCACTGTTGAAACAGATGGCATGGAATCCATGAGAGGCAAGGGATAATACATCTTTCTCTCCTCCCGTGATGAAAAGTATATCTCCTCTTTGCGGAAGTTGTTCCATCCCGAACACGTAGGTTTCCGGCAATATTCCCCCGTAAACGAACCGGCATTGACTAAAAGGGCGATATACCTTTACATAGTCTTTGCGCAGAAAACCGAAAATCGGCTCTTTTGAGGTATTCGTAAAACAGTAGCTTTTTCCTTCGGCATTTTCGCTTTGGAAAGTTTGCAGAGATTTGACATGATATCGATCCAAAATATTTTGTCCGGTACCATATTGTTCCCAGAAAGAAAGCTCGCTCCGGGTGTAAGGTTTTTCTGTGATTTTATAAGGTCTCATGGATGCTTCTTTCGGTTCTGATAAAGTTTGTTCGAGATATGGGAGTTTTCTGTTTCGTGCCGGAAAAGACTCTTTCGAGTATGCAGGTATAGCTATCGGAAGAGAAAGGTCACGGACAATTTTTTTCAGGATATGCACAAAATCTTTTTGTACGTCCATACCATACATGGCGGCGACAAACCAAAAACAATCTCCCGAATAATTGGGATCGCCAAAATCATTCATCCGGTAAACTCCCGTTTTTGCCACCTTATAGATATAACAGGAAGCTCGTTTGTCTTCGTAGAGCGGGTTTTGAAATTTCTTCTTCGGCTTGAAAGGAAAAGGCATATAGTAGTTGAATACAAGCAACCCTCCATCCGTTCTTTCCAGTATTTGTTCCTTGATATGATTCATGCGTCTTTTTCCTTTGCTTCAAAACCACACCCTCTGATGATACCGTCCCGATAGACGGATAAAGTCCTTAATGCCTCTATCCGATTGAATCCGCGGGCTCTTAACCGGCCACATTTGACGGCCACGTACACTTCGTCGAATCGATAGGCACATGCTCCGCTGCTCAGAATTGTGTAGGGCAACTCATTCCTTGCTCTCCATCGGTAAACAGTAGTAGGAGAGACATTCAAAAGCATGGCGAGCATACTCGAATCCAGACTGATGCTTTCATCCACCGGGCTGTAATCTTTTTTCAGGTCTCTCATAAAACCATGTATCTCCGATAACACCCCCTGAATATCTTTGAGGTTTTCTTGAATGCTTTTTATTTCATCGCTTTCCATCATATCTATTGTTTCATTTTACTGTCCAGAGGCCCGGGTCGGATATTGATATTCATAATCTTGGGCAGGATAATTGTTACCCCCAACTCCATTATCTCTATAAACCTTCGGCCGATCTCAAGAGCAATCCGGTCTCGTTCTTCCATTGCAGGATTCGAAAACACGTCTCCGGGATTCAGTTCCAAAAGTTCACAGTACCGGTCGAAAAGCTCCATACTTAAATATTTATTTCCGGCTTCGATCCGATAGACTGTAGTGGTACTAACATTCAGTGAAGCAGCAACATACTGTAAGGAATAGCCTTTTCTGTTCCGCTCCTGTTTGAGTCTTAATCCTACGTTCTGCATAACAATGTAAAGTTAGTTGCACCCCGGCAGCTTCCATTACTTTTATTACACATCTTTTTTCGCTTTCCGTAAAGAATTTTGCGTAGGATGCAATGGTTTTTATAATCTACGTCTCTATATATCTAAAATGAGACTAAAGTATAAGCCGTTGCGTTCAATGGAAAATATTTAACATCATTGCAATTTGTTATGATTTTTCAATACATATGCAGGAGAACCTCATTATTTGCTATGATTATATTTTAGAGGTTTGAATAATGACACAAAAAGGAAGAAAGAAAAGAGAGGATTATATTATCCGATAAAATTGGCTTACGTAGATTTAATGACTAATAGTCAACTAAAATCAGGATAATACAGATACAGGTTCCGTTAGTGCAAGTGCAAGCTCCCCTTATATATAGGGAGCTTGCACTTGCACTAAAAATGTAACCAAAAATTTTTCCAATTATTTATTTCACATAAAGTTTGGCTTAGGTTCAAAAAAGTAATACCTTTGCATTTGTGATCAGGGATAAAAGATGTCATCTGAACATCGTCCGAAGATAAGCAGCTTATGGTTTCATTTTGGTTACAATACACCATAGTGTATGGAAAACTAATTGAATATAAGACGAATAAGAGGTAGAGTTCAAAATCCTCTCTCTCCGCTGAAAGGTTTCAGAAGGTCTTCATAAAGGTCTTCAATTTAGCCTTCAAAAAGCAGATAATCGTTGTAAAATCAAGGTTTTACAACGATTTTTCTTTGTATATAGCCCTATTGTCTGATGGCATAAATCCACTTTTGACAATCATCTTTCGGTCATATTCTGCTACACATAGTGCTACAGAAAAATTGTAGCAACAAAAAATGTAGCAGTGACGAGGTTCTGAACACCAATTTGACGGCATCAATTCTTTATCTTTCAATGGTTTAGATAGTAACTTTGTAGCCGAGTGCTACACTAAAGAATGATGCATTATGAGAATGAATTTCAAGGTATCCTTCTACCTACGCTCAAACTATGAGAATAAAGAAGGGAAGTCGCCTGTTATGCTCCGTGTATTTCTGAATGGAGAGATGGCAAATTTCGGTTCCACGAAAATCTTCGTGGACAAAACATTGTGGAATAACACAGGTAGTCGTCTTAAAGGTCGCACCACCGAAGCCTTGTCGGTCAATGCCGCATTGGACTCCATTTCCACTACACTGAATAGTATTTTCCACAAGTTTGAGAATGATGAAACCCTGTCGTTGGACAGGATCCGTTCGTACTTTGTCGGAAAAGACAGAGAATACACTACTTTCCTTCCTGTGTTCGACAAGTTCAATGATGACATCAGGCAGCGTGTTGGTCATACCATTAGTCAAGACAGCTTGCAAAAGTACAGTGTCCTTAGAAGACACTTTGGGGAGTTTCTATCCTATAAGTACGCTTGCAAGGACATCAATCTGACAGAACTCACACCTGCCGTGGTTCAAGACTTTGAGTTATATTTGAGTACCGTTGCCGGATGTTCTTATAACACCTCGGTCAAGAAGATGAAGACGCTTAAAACCATAACTATCTATGCACAGAAGCGTGGGTATCTGTTGCATGACCCATTCCTCAATCACCGCTTCCACTTGGAGCCGGTAAACCGAGGTTTCCTCACAGATGAGGAAATACTGAAGATTGCCAACAAGGAACTGGGTATCCAACGGTTGGAACAGGTACGGGATATGTTCATCTTCTCCTGCTTCACGGGACTGGCATATATCGACGTGTCCAATCTCACGCCTGACAACATCGTTATGCTCGATGACAAGCAGTGAATTATGACCAAACGGCAGAAGACGAGCGTGGAAACGAATGTCCTGCTTCTGGATATTCCCAAGAGCATCATTGCCAAATACAACCACAAAACCTATCGTGAAGGCAAACTCTTTCCCATTCTGAGTAATCAGAAAACCAACTCTTATCTCAAGGAGATAGCCGACCTTTGTGGTATCAAGAAGAACCTTACCTTCCACCTTGCCCGACACACCTTTGCGACGATGTCGCTCAGCAAGGGTGTACCGATGGAAAGCGTGAGTAAGATGCTCGGTCACACGAATATTAAAACTACGCAAATATATGCTCGTATCACCAACAAGAAGATTGAGCATGACATGGAGCAGCTTGCGAACAAGCTCGGAAAGTTCAATACAGCGATGGGCGTTTAATCAGATTGTACAACTATAAAATCAGACATCATTATGAAATCTACAGAAAAGAAAGAACTGTCCCACTTCCGTTTGAAGTTGGAAACTTACCTCAACGAGCATTTTCCCGAAATGTCGGGAAACAATCCATTCATTACAGCACGGTCGGATGAAGCGCTGACTGCCTACTGTGATGCCGTGGCACAAGGCTTCTCTCATCCCGAAGCCGAGAGTATGGCAAGCGAAGTCCTGTATCAAGGGCTGCATTTCTCCCGATACGATACCCTTGTTTCCGTCTTGGAGCGGGAGTTCGAGCAGGAACTGCCGTCACCTCTTCCCGAAAGACTCGCTCCGATACTGCTAAAAAACAAGGCGATACAAAGCGTATTTGCCAAGTATGACCTTACAGACGACTTTGAGGCAAGTCCGGAATACGAACACCTCTACACCGAACTGACAGGCACGATAGTCCTCCTTATCGAAAGCAATCACCTGCCTACAATAGGCGGAGGGAACGATACCGTATAATCACCCAACATCGGAAGCGTTTCAGTATCAAGAGCCAAGATATGTACTCCGCTTCACACGACAAGGGACAAGCTCTTGTCTTTGTGTCGCGCACTATCTTGTCCACGCTCTTGAAACTCTAAAATGCTTCTGATATGGATATACAAGTTATGAATACAGACGTTCACAATCCCGCTTTCATTCGGGCAGGACAATCCAATGATACTCGTAAGGAGGAACCCCAAGGTTCTCCCATGACACCTATGCTTCATATACGATGGTCTCGCATTATCGAATTGACTTTGCTTATCGCTATCATTGTCGGTGCGGTCTATCTTCTCTCCAAGTTAGTCACACCCCAAGTCGTAACAGCCGTAACGGTCATTGCAGGTTTCCTGATACTGCGCTTTATAGTCCGGGTAATCCTAAAAGTGACATTTACGCTTCTGAGCTTTCTTTTCTGGCTGGCGATACTCTGCGCCATCCTGCTCTGTGTGCTTTGAATAGCACGTTTCTGTAAGGCTTTCATTCTATTTCATCAGGTGGTTATCTCTCACGGAGATAGCCACCTTTTCTTTTTGCTACTATGGCATAGCACTTCTGCTTCCAGCCCACAGCTCCACATTATGCGGTGTAGCTCAAGATTAGTGCTGTTCCTTTTTGTTCGCAAAGGTAGTTACGGGGATGATGGACTGCACAAGGTCGAGCCTAAAGGTTTGTTTGGAAAATCTCCACACCTGCGGTCGTATTTTCCGCCAAAACCTTGTGCCAGTCCCACCCCGCTACCTTGATATTGCTATAAAGAGACCTTTGCACGGCGATTGGCGTATATTTTGTTTATTAATTCATTGTATAATAGGGAGTTATTTTGTATATTTGAGTATTAAAAACAGCATAATATTCCTCCCATGGCATACCAATCCAAGAATACCGATGA
>ENA-OWND01000180-OWND01000180.1-metagenome-genome-assembly--contig:-NODE-180-length-42936-cov-9.063268_pt1 | contig 42936 bp, 38 predicted proteins | sample MGYA00245342_ERZ651119 | MGnify/ENA primary metagenome ERZ651119 (study PRJEB26857, sample SAMEA4031756) | metagenome | biome: human; feature: oral; material: saliva | place: Philippines | collected 2014... | reverse complement strand
ACATCAAAACAAGGTAACGCTCTGGTAACTGAACTTCTGCCTAAATCTGCATATTCCTGCCCTTTACAAACAGAGCAGTATTATGCTGATTTATGTATTTCCTTCTCATTATCAGTTAGTTTGCGCCAACTCCTATACTTCTTCATTCTCAGTGATTAGTTACGTGTAGAAAAATATTTATTTACACGTAAATAATTTAGCGAACTTGCGTTAATTGTTCTTCTTATAACTCATCACAGCCCAACCTCCCATAAAAAGTGCAATGCCCGAAAGGGCAAATATCTGATGGGCAATACTGTTGAAGCTGCCACCACGAATAAATACTGTACGTATAGCCTCTATGAAATAGCTTACAGGATTAACGTACGTGGTGAGATAAGGCACAGACGGCATAGAGCGTGTGGGGGTGAACAGACCAGAAAGCAACAGAAGTATGACCACGAAGAACCACATTACGAAAATAGCTTGTTGCATCGTGTCGGAGTAATTGGATATAATCAGTCCGAACGACGAGAAGAACAATGCCAGCAACATAGCCAGCAGGTAGATGAGAGCGATATTCCCCACTGAAGTTATGCCATATACAGCCCACGCCAATACAAGGCAGACGGTAATGATGAAGAAGGCAATAAGCCAGTAAGGAACGAGCTTTGCAAGAATGAATGTCCATTTGCTTACAGGGGTTACATTCATCTGTTCTATTGTCCCCGTTTCTTTTTCGTTCACTATATTGAGCGTTGGCAGGAAGCCAGTCATCAACATCATTATGATGGCAAAGAGTGCAGGAATCATAAATAGCTTGAAGTTGAGGTGCTTGTTGTAGAGGTACAGCGTAGCCACCTTCGACTGAATGGCTGCGGCAAAGGGCAACGCATTGGCAGAAACGACCTGAGAAAGATAAACCGAGCCTATGGAACCCTTTGTCCCATTGACGGCATTGGCAGCAATAAGCACCTGTGGTATACGCCCCAAGGTAAGGTCGCGACTGTAATTTTGCGGTATAACCACTGCTATATCGGCTTCGGAATGCTCTACGTTGTTGAGTGCTGCTGCGTAGGTAGATTGCTGTCCGTGAAATACAAAGTACTTGTTTGCTTCAATTTCGTGCACCAATTGCTGCGACTGCGTAGAGCGGTCGTTATCCACTACGTCTACCGTAATGTTCTTTACCTCCATGTTCATTATCCATGGCATGATGCACATAATCAGAATTGGATAGATTATGATGAGTCGTGGAAGAAATGAATTCCGACGAATTTGGGTGAATTCTTTTCGCAAAAGATATTTCAGTGTCATAGACTTCTATTCTAATCGTTTGTTGAACTTGGCGAGCGAGAGGGACAACAGCACCACAAGCATACCTATGAGAATCGTCGTTTCACGGTACACCTGCTCTATTCCAACTCCCATAATCATTAGTTTACGCATGGCGCTTGTATAGTAGCGCGTGGAAACAATGGCTGATACGTACTGCAATATTCGGGGCATTGACTCAATGGGAAATATCATTCCAGAAAGCATGATAATGGGCATCAGCAGCACCATTGCCGACAACAGCAATGCCACAAGCTGCGTTTTCGCAACATTGGAAACAAGCAAACCCAACGAAAGAGCCAAGAGGATATATATCGTGGAAATAAGAAATATCCAGAACAAGGAGCCTTGTAGCGGTACGTCCAACACGAAAATAGCCATAAGGAGTATTACTATCAGGATAACGAAAGCAAACACCAAGTAGGGAACAACCTTGGCAGCGATAATCATCAAGGGGCGTGTGGGCGAGACAAGAAGCACTTCCATTGTGCCTTTTTCCTTTTCACGGACAATGGAAATGGAAGTCATTATGGCGCAAATCAGCATCAGCAATGTTCCTATAATGGCAGGAACGAAGTTGTAGGCTGATTTCATTTGCGGATTATATAGCAACTTTGAGTTTATCATACTGCTTTCTGCATTCGTGATAACCGCATTGGCATAGGTCGCCCACAGCTGCGCCATGTTAGGGTCGGTGCCGTCTACAATAAGCTGAAAGCCCGATTTCCTGCTTGCAAAGTCTTTCGCAAATACCACTGCAACGTCTGCCTTTTGGTTACGGATAGTCTGTTCAGCTTCGACAGGAGTATCAACTACCTTCGTTATGGTGAAGTATTCCGATGCTGCCAAACGGTCTGCAGCCTGCTGGGTGGCGTGGTTAGCATTGCTCATGACAACGACTGTCCGCACGTTTTTCACATCGGTGGTAATGGCAAAGCCAAACAGAAGCATCAAAACTATCGGCATACCGAACAGCATTAGCATTGTGCGCTTATCGCGAACAATGTGCTTGGTTTCCTTGACGACAAATGAAATAAACTGCTTCATCTATATTCAACATTTATATTGAGAGGTATTCTTAATCCGAACTGCGCGTTGCCTGTCGTGCTAAATAGGTGAACACGTGGTTCATATCAGGCTGGTTGAGGCTTCGTTTCAGTTCATCGGGCGTGCCTAAAGCCTTGATTTTACCGTCCACCATAATGGAAATACGGTCGCAATATTCAGCCTCGTCCATATAGTGAGTGGTTACAAAGACTGTTATTCCCCGTTCTGCAGCATCGTAAATCAGTTCCCAGAACTGGCGGCGCGTGGCAGGGTCGACTCCTCCCGTAGGCTCATCGAGGAACACAACTCCGGGTTCGTGGAAGATGCTGACAGAGAAAGCCAGCTTCTGTTTCCAACCTAATGGCAGATTAGATACCAAGGTATTGCGATGTTCCGCGAAGTTCAAACGTTGCAACAGTGCATCGGTCTTATGGCGTATCTCATCGTCTTGCATACCGTAGATGCCTGCAAAAAGACTGATATTCTCTGCAACAGTAAGGTCTTCGTAGAGCGAGAACTTCTGACTCATATAGCCAATGTGTTTCTTTATCTGCTCATATTCGGTGCGTATGTCGAAGCCCACCACCCTGCCAGTGCCACTTGTGGGTTGGTTAAGCCCCGTCAGCATATGCATTGCGGTAGTCTTGCCGGCTCCGTTGGCACCGAGAAAGCCAAAGATTTCGCCCCTCTTAACGGTAAAGGAGATGTCGTCTACCGCACGGAAAGTACCAAAAGCTTTGACAAGATGTTCTACTTCAATGACATTTTCAGCTTCATTGCCTACCTTATTGCTTCCTTCGTGCTCGATACTGGGTGGGTTAAATACATCTCTAAACTCCGTTAGAATCTCTTCGGGAGTCCCTATACCTCTTATAATACCTTCTGAAAGAAAGGCCACACGCTCACAACTTCTCACCTCATCGAGGTATGGTGTGGAAGCAACAATGGTTATATCGCGCGCTTTCAGTTGTGCCAATATCTCCCAAAACTCCGTACGACTGACAGGGTCAACGCCCGTTGTTGGTTCGTCAAGGAACAGCACGCTCGGTTGATGAACAAGGGCACAGCAGAGTGCCAGCTTCTGTTTCATTCCGCCAGAGAGTGCCCCTGCCTTTCTATTCTTAAATCGTTCAAGCTGCGAATAGATGGCTTTGATAGAGTCGTAGTTTTCTTCTACCGTCGTATTAAATAACGTTGCAAAGAACTTAAGGTTCTCTTCTACGGTCAAATCCTGATAGAGCGAGAACTTGCCTGGCATATATCCAACCCGCTTGCGTATCTCTTTCATCTGGCTTACCACGTCGTAACCATCTACCGTAGCTGTGCCTGCATCGGGAAGAAGCAGCGAACAGAGAATGCGATACATAGACGTCTTGCCTGCTCCATCGGGACCAATGAGTCCGAAAACCTCGCCTTTGCCCACCAAGAAGCTGACATCGCGTAATGCCTGCACCTTACCGTAGTGCTTTGATATGCTATTTACTTCGATTGCGTTCATCGCTTCCAATATGGCTTAAAACTTCACTTCGCCGTACATTCCTATCTTTACATAGCTGTCGTTTTGGAACTGTATCTTGACAGCATAGACCAAATCGGCACGCTCATTGTCGGTAACAATGGTCTTAGGCGTAAACTCCGAGCGGCTCGAAATCCAAGTAACAACACCATTATACTGCTTTTTCTGTCCGTTTCCATAGTCTGCCATCACCTTCACCTTTTGCCCAAGGCGCACGTTTTTCAGTTGTTCTGAGGTGATGTATGCCCGTATGAACATTCTCTTGGTATCGGCAATCTTGAACAATGGCTTACCGGTGGAAACAAATTCGCCCTGCTCTGCATACTTTTCCAAGACGGTTCCAGAGAACGGACTCTTCACGAAGGTGTGGGCAATCTGGTCGTCAAGCTGTGCTTGCTGGGCACGCACGCCAGCTTGCTGTGCGCTTACTCCTGCCTGTTGCGAATTGATTCCATCAATCTGTGCAGCTATTCCCTTGTTCTGTTCAGTCAATGCAGCGTTCTGACTGGCTATCTGTTCTTCGGTTGCTGCAAGCTGTTTCTGCAGCACTTGTATCTGATAGTCTATATCATCGACCTGCTTTCGTGGGACGGCACCATCGTGCAGGAGTTCCGAAAAACGCTGACGTTCGCGCTGCTGATTGGCTATCTGCTGACGAATGGACGCCACCTGCTTCTTCAAATCCAACTGTTTGCTTGCTGTTGCCTGCCGGTTGGCAGCCAACTGTCGCTTATTTGCATCGAGCTGACCGTGCGTAGCCATCAGCTGGTCGTTGCTTGTTGCCAACTGGGCACGCTTCAATGTAAGCTGTCGGAAGTCTATCTGTCCTACCGTAATTCCGCCATTGAGCAACTGTCCTTCCGCAACATTAAAGCTTATCAGCTGTCCTGACGACTCGGCAGACACAGTAACTTCCGTTGCTTCGAACGTTCCTGTTGCGTCATAGTCCTTCTTATCCTCTCCGCAAGATGCCATTATAAAGGCAAGACTGGCTAATAAAAATACCTTTTTCATATTTGTTGGTTGTTTTTCTATTCGTTGTTGGTGTATTTCAGATTATACATTTCCTTGAGCATATCTATCTCGTGGATAGCCTGTTGCGTCTTGGCTGCATTCTCATTGTTTATCTCTCGCAGCAAGCTATTGACGTCAATGATGCCGTGGGCAAGCTTCGATTCGGCAGCTTTGCGTACGTTTGTGCGCAGCGCAATTATCTCTTCGTCGCCTTGCATCATCATTCGGTATCGGCTTACATTCTCTGTTTGCTGTATCTGTTCCATATTATTGTTGAACAGGAACACCTCTCGTGCATTCTCAATCAGTTCGCGCTGCGCTTTCAACTTGGCTTTATCGTTCTTGTGCGTATAGAGTGCGCCCACGTTCCAAGACAGTTTTATGCCCACTATGCCGTTCAAACTCCACTTCCGACTTATCATATCCTCGAACATATTAAGCCCCGGATAGCCGTAATAGCCTTGAGCATAAAGCCCCAACTTAGGTCGCAGCTTTGCGTCCAAAGCTTTCTCCTGCACTTCGGCAAGCTTCAGCTGATTGTCGAACAGCCGTATTTCGGGACGATTGCTTGCCGATGCGCTCGCCTCAACAGCCGCTGGCTTCTCGGGATTGCTAACCTCTATGCCACAAAAGACACTTAGCATACGCTGCAACATCTGCCGTTGCGATTTCAAATTCTCGTTCTGTTGTGCTACACTCAGCCGCTCTGCTTTCACGTTATCAAAGTCGCTTGTGGCTGCCGTACCGCCTTTCACCATAGCCGCGAGTTTCTTTTCGCTCGACAGCAGTAAAGCCTTTACATCGTCGTTCAGTCTGATTTGCTCGTCGAGAAGCAAGAGCGAGAAGTACATTTCATTGACACGTTTGCACACCTGATACAGATTTGTTTCGGTTTGTGCCTCCTGAACCTTTCCTTCCTGACGTGCTATGCTGCGCTGACTGCCTATGGCACCACCGTCATAAATAATCTGCTGAAGGTCTACACCTATCTTATATTGGTCTTTGGTCAACCCTTTCATATTGAGTCCCATCTGTTGGTACATACGTTGCATATTCTCTGGCCACGACACCACATCGCTCTGATAGGTTGCCTGCGCCGAAGCAGTAATCTGCGGTAACCACCCTTTTTGAATATTCTTGACCGTTAGCTCGGTTGTCTGAGCGATTAAGCCATACTGCTTGATAATGGGATAGTTCTTCTCCGCAGCCTGCTGACATTCTTCCAGCGTCTGTGCTTGGGCAACAGATGCCAGCATTAGCAAAACAAGGGTTATTATTTTCTCTTTCATATTGCTGAAATTACATTGCTCTTTCTACTTCTATGGGACAAAGATAATATTTTGTTCTATTACTTCATTAACCAACACACCGATATTATTGCCCTTTTGTACGATTATTATTAAATTATCTCTCTCATTCGATAGAATTATGTTAATTTTGCAATTAATTCGTACAGAAAGGCAAGTTTATGGATAAAGCAAAGGTAGTAAATCACTTTTCGTTAAACAACATTGACTTAGAAGAACTTCTCAGACAACAAGATACGTTCTTTGTAAACGATGATGCTATTATCATTTTCAATGGGAGCATACAACGAAGCCCTATCTTTCATAAGGAAGAAATATACCAAGTTGCAGAACCTCGTATTGTTCTTGCAATGGAAGGCAGTGGCGATGTATGCATCAATCTGCAAGATTACCATATAGAAAAAGGTTGGGTTATGCTGATTGACTCCGATTCTATCTTTGAAGTCAATGAGATTTCTTCCGATGCCCTACTCACCGCCATCGTGCTACGCGATAGTATGGAAATACCCGAAGAAATTGTATTTAAGCCTTCTCCAACAGAATACGACCGACTGTTGCGTATGTTTTATCTTGTAGGCGACGTTATGAAACTTTCCCCTTATCGCAGAAAAACCATACAGAACCTGCTGAAAGCCATTGTTTCCGACATTCAGGAACTGAAAGAAGCAGAAGAGAAAACCATCAGAAACGAGGGCTCTACACGTACACAAGAGCTGTTTCTGCAATTCAAACGCTTGGTGCATCAACACTGTATGCAAGAGCGTTCCATACCATTTTATGCCGATTTGCTTCACGTTACACCGCACCATCTCTCTGCAATCATCAAGAAAGCCAGCGGTCAAAGCGTAATGTATTGGATTAACCGTGCCACTGTTCAAGAGGCAAAACTGCTGTTGAAAACCAACAAACTGATGGCTTACGAGATAGCAAACCGTATGAATTTCACCAGTGCTTCGGCTTTCTCTAAGTTCTTCAAACGCGAAACAGGTATGACGCCTCGTGCCTATCAAGAAAAAACAAGCAGATAATTGCGCCTTTTACTCTGCATTATCCAACTCTCTAAAATAAGCGTCAAAGGGCTAAAAGGAAAGAATGTAGCAAAGAATAGCTATGATTTGCTTCTACCTCTGACTACATTTCAATCGTTCTTCCTCCATCGAACACCTCCGATTTTTGCAGTCTGACATATTCTTTACACGTAGAGAAATATTTATTTACGTGTAAAGAAATTATTACTTACGTGTAGAAAAATATTTATTTACACGTAAATAATTTGGGAATGTTTTGCAAAAACGAGATAAAAAGCTAATAATCAAAAGGTTGAAAGATGGGTTTTGTTGTATTTAAAAAGCACAAAAACAGTCCACCTTTTTGAGTATAGAAAGAGAAAAAGTTGGAAACGAAAAACTGATGCGGCATTGCAGGAAACCGTAGGAAGAAAAACGACAGCGAGCAGGCAAAGATGCAAAAGGACAATGGAGAATATTTTCGAGAAAAAAACTATAACTAATTTCTCGTTAATCACATTTTTGCAGTACTTTTGCAGTCTGTAAAGAATAGGTAGAAATAACGTTTTAAGGGAAAGATTATGAAGAAAATAAGAGCAGCAGTAGTGGGCTACGGCAACATCGGACACTACGCTATTGAAGCACTCGAAGCTGCCAAGGACTTTGAGATTGCAGGTATCGTGCGTCGTCAGGGCGACAAGGACAAACCTTTGGAACTTACGCCATACGACGTTGTAGACGACATTGCAAAGTTGAAGAACGTTGATGTAGCCATTCTTGCTGCACCAACACGCAGCTGTCCCGAATATGCAGAACGCATCGTAGCTATGGGTATCAACACGGTGGATTCGTTCGACATACACACAAGCATATTGGACTACCGCACAAAGCAAATGGAGAACTGCAAAAAGGCGGGCAAAGTGAGCGTAATTGCGGCGGGGTGGGACCCAGGTTCAGACTCTGTGGTGCGCATCTTGATGGAGAGTTTGGCACCAAAAGGCTTGTCGTACACCAACTTCGGACCCGGTATGTCGATGGGACACTCGGTTTGCGTGCGTGGAAAGGAAGGTGTGAAGAACGCACTTTCTGTAACTATCCCACTGGGCGAAGGCATTCACCGCCGTATGGTTTACGTTGAATTGGAAGACGGCGCAAAGCTCGAAGAGGTTACAAAGGCTATCAAGGCTGACCCATATTTCGCCAACGACGAAACCCACGTGTTTGCAGTGGCAAGCGTAGACGACGTGCGCGATATGGGACACGGCGTCCACCTCGTTCGCAAAGGGGTGAGTGGAAAGACGCAAAACCAGCATTTCGAATTCAATATGAGCATCAACAACCCTGCACTGACAAGTCAGATACTCGTAAACTGCGCCCGTGCCACAATGCGTTTGGCAGCTGGTTGCTATACGATGCCCGAAATTCCAGTGATTGATTATTTGCCTGCATCGCGCGAGGAGGTTATCAACACATTGGTATAGGAATTTCCAATTATTGCGTACAGAATAGAAATAATAAAGAGAAAAATGCTTTATATTCCTTTCTTTTCGTAACTTTGCACCTGATTAAATGTTGTAACAACATAAATGGAAAAGGCATTGAAACGCTTTATTGCGGAGTTTCAGCATAAAATTCCGCAACACATCAACTTGTCAGCCGACTACGAAAAGATTTCGGCAAGGTTGAAACAACACCATATAAACTTGGAGTCGAAGTCGTTGCGGAAGCTCTGGGGCTATGTGCTGTTGAAGGAAAAGCCATCGAAAAAGACGTTAGACCGATTGGCATTGTTTGCAGGTTTTCAGAACTGGAAAGACTTGCAGACTGCTATTCACGGCGTTGGCGATGGGCAATTGAACTACGAAGAGGAAGACAAAGAGGATTGAGCTGAACAGAAAAGCTACGATTCAAGACATAAAAAAAGTTCAGAACTGTAAAGTTCCGAACTTTTTTTATTTGTGGATTTCTCAAGAGAGAATTACTTGTCTTTCTTAGCAGATACCACTCTTCTTTCCTTAATACGAGCAGCCTTACCTGTAAGATTGCGCAAGTAGTAAAGCTTAGCGCGACGTACCTTACCATGCTTGTTCACCTCGATAGACTCGATATTAGGTGATTCCATTGGGAAAATACGCTCAACACCGATGGTGCCTGACATCTTACGAACAGTGAAACGCTTCTTTTCGCCCTCACCGTTAATCTTGATTACTACACCACGGTAAAGCTGAACACGTTGCTTATTACCCTCGACGATTTTGTAAGCGACAGTTACAGTGTCTCCAGCTCTGAACTCTGGGTGCTGCTTGCCGGTTGCAAATGCTTCTTCAGCAATTTTAATTAAATCCATTTTTTAATTAATTAAATATTGTTTGTCGTTCCAATACAACATAGTACGCGACTCTTCCACGACCAGCGGTTATACCGAAAAGCGGTGCAAAGTTACGATAAATAATTCGATTAACGACTGAAACTTTCTTATTTGCAAACTTTCTTTAACTATATTTCACTTATACAGAACAAAAACAAGAAGACTGAAACACCGTTGGCTGACAAGTTTTTACTACCTTTGCAGAAAGCAAAAAACACAGATTATGAATAAAAAGATGTTTTTAATAGGTGGTATGGCTGCTGTATTGACCTGTACGCCATGTGCAGCACAGCGGGCAAAATACCAACTTACAGGTGTGCAGCGCAGCAGAATACTGATTGACGCACGCTACGACAAGGCTAAAGACCCGAAAGCTGTGGAGTTTTTAGCACCCTACAAGCACATAGTAGACAGCATTATGACTCCAGTAGTGGCGCAGTCAGACCACTATATGGCGGCGCATCGGCCAGAGAGCGACCTATCCAATCTGCTTGCCGACATATTGGTATGGGCAGCAAAGGGATATAACGAGAAGGTCGATTTTGCCGTTTACAATATGGGAGGCATTCGTGCAGCACTGCCCAAAGGCAATGTTACAGTGGGCGACGTGAACGATATTGCACCGTTTGAAAACAAAATATGCTTCCTTACGCTTAGCGGCGAGAAGGTGTTGGAGCTGTTCCAACAGATTGCGCATACAGGTGGCGAAGGCGTTAGCAAAGGAGTGCTGCTGGGTTTGACAAAGCGTAACACGCTTCAGTATGCGAGTCTGCACGGAAAACAGATTGACCCAAAGGCGCAATACCGCATTGCCACCATCGACTACTTGGCACAGGGCAACGACAAACTGGAGGCTTTCAAGGCTAAAACCGACGTCAATGCACCGCAAGATGCATCGAACAATTCGCGATACATCATTCTGAACTACTTCAAAGCGATGACAGCGGAGGGAAAAACCATCAACAGCAGGAAAGAGGGACGCATTGCTTATGTCAGCAATGAAAAGAACCAACCTGACGCGATAGCGAAGTAAGGTGGATAAGTGGGACTATAAAAAAGGATAAGAAACAATGAAAAAGAATATTTTACTGATAGCCTTGTGTATGTTCAGCGTAGTTGTCTTTGCACAGAAAAAGCAACTCACCATTCTGCATACAAACGATACGCACAGCCAGATAATGCCTTTCAACACCACACTTGCCGATACGCTGCGTGCAGGACGTGCAGGCTTCGAGCGTCGCATAGCCATGTTGAAGGAGGAAAGAGCAAAAGACCCCAACTTGTTGCTGTTCGATAGCGGAGACTTCTGCCAGGGTTCGCCCTACTTCACTATGTTCAAAGGTGATGTAGAGGTAGGATTGATGAATCTGATGCACTACGATGCAGGCACAATAGGCAACCACGAGTTCGACTTTGGGCTTGACAATATGATACGAATGTTCAAGGGATTGAACTTCCCCATTGTATGCGCGAACTACGATTTTGCAGGTACAGAATTGGCAAAGATAGTAAAACCCTACATTATATTAAAGCGCAAGGGTCTGAAGATTGGCGTGTTTGGTTTGTCGCCACAGCTCAATGGGTTGGTGGTAAAGGCGAACTATGGGCCGCTGAAGTATATGGATCCGATAGCGTGTGCGCAGAAATGCGTCAATGAACTAAAGAAAAAGAAATGCGACCTTATTATTTGCATATCGCATTTAGGCTTGAACATCGAAGGAGTTAGCGACGAAGAATTGGTTGCAGGCACACGTGGCATCGACTTGATATTGGGCGGACACTCGCATACCTTCCTAAATGAACTCGCTTACGTGAAGAACTTGGACGGCAAGAAAATAGGTATCGACCAGAACGGAAAGTCGGCTATCTTTGTAGGAAAGATGGTTTTAGACTTGGAAAAGAAGAAATAGAAAAGTAAAAGGAGTTAAGACAACACAGCGTCTTAACTCCTTTTACTTTATATCCACTAATAAAATTACTCGAAATAGAACGTCAGCGCAATCACTTTAGAACGGGCTTCCTTTGCAAAATTGGCATACATCTGCGTGTTCTTATCGCGCAATTCCTTTACGTGATTGGCATCTAAGCTGTTCGACATTCCATACATAAACTTCAATTCAGGGCGCAACTTGAAGAAAGGAAGATAGAAGTCGCAACCTAATCCCACCTCCAAATAAGCATCGCCGCCTTTTAACTTTAAGTAATCGTCGTTCTTTCCCGACAGATTAGCCATCGGATTAATACCCAACATTAGGTAGGGGCGATGATTGTTGAAACGTGGAGCAGCCGCAATAAGGTTGAAAGCGCACGAGATATACACGGATTTCAAGTCCTGTGTCTTCTCAATAGGTTGCCCTTTGGCGTTCAAGTCCGTCAGATTTCTGAAAGTAAGGTGGCGTGTACCGAAGTACATGGTAGGTGCTATACGCAGCTGAAACGTCGTGTTCAGGCGCAGTTCGCCCAATACACCCACCGTGAAGCCAGCGTCCCAGCGGTCTTGGTCTACCGAAATAACCTTCTGCACAGGTCCGTTACCATCGCCAAGGTCTACCATTTGCGGTCCCGTATTAACAATTTCAAGGTCTTGCAAGTGTGTACCAACCATAACACCGAAGTGGAACGGACGCAAGTCCGTATAGGGACGGTTCTGCACTGTGCGTTCTTGCGCAAAGCCAACCATTGATGTTGCCAACAATAATATTATGTATAGAAGTCTTTTCATATCTTTTCTTATAACGTTTTCTCTATTTATTTATTGTAACACAAGACTTTCATCTTTATTTTCAAAGCCAACAAGACCATCGGTTTTATTTGTATATTGTCTAAATATTTCATTTTCTAATCATCATTTGTAGGTATTAGAAAAATATTGTTTACCTTTGCACCATACAAAAGTAGGTATTGAAGACAATCCTATACAAAAACATTATTAATATAATAAAAGATTTATAATTATGGCTTATGTAATTAGCAATGACTGCATCGCTTGCGGTACATGTATTGACGAATGTCCAGTAGGAGCTATCTCTGAAGGCGACATCTACAAGATTGACGCTGATGCTTGCACAGAATGCGGCACATGCGCAAGTGTTTGTCCAAGCGAAGCTATTAGCTTAGGCTAAGACAAAACTAATTGTTACTGATTAAATTTAGGCGGACTCTGCGGAGTCCGCTTTTCTTTTCTACCCTTCTCGTTTATCTTCAGCACTCGCTTTAACAACAAAAAAGGAAAATCGTTCTCAATATAAGGTACTGTCCTATAATGGGGATTTTTTATATCGAACTCACATTTGATTAGAAATCAGCTTGGAAATTATCATCTCAATAGTATTTTATGTATTTAAGAATTTGTTGATTTTTTATTATTAAAAAAGTAATAAATCCTTGGCTAAATCAGCTTTAAATTTAGATAAAGACCTATTCTTAAAATACTTTGAATCACTTTCTATACCTAGAATTATTAGATAGAACTCTCTATCTGTTAAACTTAAATTCAGATAGTGCAGTTTTTTCTTGATAGAAGATCGATATTTTTTATGCATCATTAAACTTTTTAGATATATTTCAGCAGCAATATCTCGATGGCTATTATAAATTTCTCTTAGATGGAAGGTATTTATATTCTCCGAGAGTCCTGAATTATTTTTTTCCTCAACTATGATTTTAATTGAGTTTTCAATATCTTTAAAATTTGCAAAACCTTTTTCTATTTCCATCCTGAATTTTAAACCATCTGTATTTGAAATAAGATAAGGATTTACTAGAGGTCTTTTCTGATCATTTTTTTTAGTTTTTCTTCCAGAAGCATCTGTCCGATATTTTCCTCCAACCCCATTACAGTCACTGCATGAGGGAACAAGATTAAACTTTGAAATAGCAAGAAATGGATAATCTTTTTTTGAATAAAAATGATCAAGCTGCCCTTTGATAGGAGGAGAACCGTCCTCTTTATCTATACAGTTAATGTATGACCTATTACAATATGGACATACTTTTATATCCAAAGCTTTAATAAATTTATCTTTGGGAATTTGATTATAAGCATCAACAAATATCTTTTTAACTTGAAAATGAAGATCTTTATTTTTATTTAATCTTTCATCATGATTCACTCTGATTTCATTTACCTTATCTATTAATTTATCAGCAGGACAGTTGGCTAAATCAGAAAGATTCTCGTCAATCAATAGATATTCAAGAAAATCTATTGTCGCCTTTTTGAGATATACAACGGACTCTTTATTACCATACGAACCATTCTTTTTTATACTTTCTATTCTTAATTTAAATTTTTCTATGAAATCTTTATAGAACTCAAGTTTACTTTCATCTTTAAATTTTAATGGTATCATATATCATTATATTCTTTTAGTTCCGCATTAAGGATTTTAACTCTCTCTCGAATATCATCACCACCACCAAGCTTTTCCAACAACTTTATTCTAATAATATCATCTCCAATAAGTTCTATTTTTGATTTAATTATAGATTTTCCTTTTTCTGCAATTACTTTCCCATTTGTTAACCTCTTAATTATTCTATCTATTTCGTCTGAAGCAAACTCACCAATGAATTTCTCCATAAAGAAGTTATTCCCTAAAATATCGTATATATTTGCTGCAAAAGTTCTCTCATTCTTGAACGAATTATCAGGTATCCCATCCTTTAAAGCCAAAATATTACATGCAGGAATATCTGATAAAATAAATGGCGAGTGAGTAGTTAGAATGATATTAAAGGAAAAAACTTTATTTAATTCTGCTCTTTCAATATAAGAAACAAGATTATTAACAAAGGTTCGTTGATACTCTGGATGAAAACATAGCTCCATTTCGTCAAATATCATATTTATCATAGAATATGCTACACGCTTATTGGCTTTGGGGTTAGTTTGGTTAGCTTTTTGAATAGACTCTAAATTTGCTAAATGATAAATATAAGTACTCATCATATAAGCAAATTGTTTTTCACCAGAACTTAATTTACTAAATAGGACTTCATCTGTTTGACTCCATTTATCATTTTTACTCCTATTCCTATTCAGAAATATCTGTACCTTATAAAAAGGTGGGGGAAGTTCCTTGATTATGTCCGAAATATTGTTAGGCAATTTGTTTGAATCCAAATAGGTTTTAAAATTAAAAGATGAATCCGTAATGTTCAAACTCAATCCAACGCTTTCTTTAATACGATCATAATTATTTATGAATTGAATAGTTTGATGGAGTTTATTTGCTATATGTGATTTGTCCTTTATTAATTTATCAATGTATTTTTTGATTTCTTCATTAACCACTTCACAATTTATACAGTATTCAAATCTATGGAGACTTTGGTAATACTGAGCATAATCAGGATATTTTGTTGATGACAGAACTTTATAAACAATATATACACATGCTGCCATATAAGAAGCTGGACTATTTTGTGACAAGTTTAAACTAAGACCGTGTAATCCTTCTAAGATGAGGTTTGTACATGAGCCTTTCTTTTCATATGCTTCTAAGAATCTGTAATTTATGAAATCAATAATATCATCATCGTCTTTAAGATCTAAAAATATGTCTTCTCTTTGTTCATTAATAGCCCTAAGGCGATAGGCCGCATAAATAATCCGGTAATACTTAAATGGTGCAAAATGATACTCCAATCTGTTTAAATTATAGCCGTCAAGAAAAGGTTTCTCTTCTGTTGAATTTAAGAAGATAGCAGATAAGCGATAATTTGTAAGTTCTGCCTCTATTTCAGTGTTTATACCATAGTCATGTCTATAAGGGTTTAATACTATAGGGTATGAATAGCCATCATTTTTATGAAAAAGTTTTTGTATCCAAGAACCTTCTTCTTCATAATCTTCATAATTTAATGATTGAATAGAATAGTTTGTTACTATTGTAAAAAAGAAATTTTTGGCAACATTAATTATGTTCTCTTTATCACTATCTATCCAAGTATCAGAATTTCCTTTATAATTCTCAGTTTCTACATCAATAATATTTTCTTCATTGTATTCATCACTCCAAATAAGTTCTGTTGTATTTGAATATAGGTACATACATTTATCTTCACATTTAAGTTCTAGTTTTTTGTCTCCATATTTAAATCTTATAGAAGCATAGATTCCTTTAAGAAAAATAGGGTCTTCTGCTCCAGGCATAATAGCCCCCCTAAAAAGTAAATATCCAAAGTTATTAATTATACGATACAACATATCAAGGAGAGATGATTTGCCACTTCCATTTTTACCTACAAGCGCACATATATTTATATTATTACCATATAAATTTATATCCTCAGTTGTACTATCAGAATAAAACTTATATTCACATCCCATTTTTAGTATCTTACAATACTTTTCGGCACATTCTTCTGCTATGTAAATACTTTCAATTCTAAAACTTTTCATATTAAATTATTTATGTTATTCCTTTATAACGTTTAGCATAAGACGAGCACTCGACATCTTTGACTATTACACCTCCTAAATGCTGCAACGAGTTTCATCACAGAGAACCCACCACTTACTGTTCTCTTCGCCCTACACAGCCCTCACTTTGCGGTCGTTAAAGAAGCTGATAGATTTCGTATGTTGCTCTTCATGTTCTGCCATAATGAATAACCGTTATTTTGGGTATTGATTAACACGATAAGTCATTTGCAAATATAGCTATTTTTCTTGTATTAGAGGCTAAAAGACTTCCTTTTTTCTATATGTCTTGTCAATGCCTCCCCCTCCCCTTCCGCAGTTCATCGAGATAACGGGCGGTTATAACGCCGGAAGGCAATGCGATTACGGCGATGCCAAACAAGGAGGAGAGCATGCTTACGAAGCGGCCGACGTCAGTAACGGGGCACATGTCGCCATAGCCGACGGTGGTGAGCGTTACGGTTGCCCAATACAGGGCATCGAAAAAGGAATGGAACGTATGCTGATGGGTATATGGATTTACGTGCGGCTCGACATTGAACAGTATGAGTGCCGTTACAAAAATGTAAATCAGTGCCAATACCAGAACGGAGGACAGCACCTGACGCTCCTTGTAGAGTATGGACAGAAACAGGCGCATCTTGCTCGATATTCCAAATATCTTCAGCACCCTTGTCAGCCTCAGCAGACGCACGAAGCGGAACAGCTTGAAGGCTGGATTGAGCAGCGTAACGGCAGGCAAGATGGACAGCAGGTCTATGATTGCCATAAAAGAAAACGGATAGGTAAGGAACGCCGTCTTGCGATTGTTGTTCCTAATGTCAGCCGTACCCCACCTCAGCAGGTAGTCGATGATGAACACGAGCGTAGAGCCGAGTTCCGTGTACCAAAACGCCTTGTGCGACTTCATGAACATAAGCGGCAGGAGGCTTACGAGAATGGCAAGAACCATAAACCAGTCGTAAGCCGTGCATATCCAGTCGGTATGCGATTGTCGGTCAATAATGTTTGCTATCTTCTGTCTATTCATATTGCTAAATGATTTCTTCCGAACCAACGAAATTAGACACGTTTGTCCAACTCGCTGGACACGTTAATCCAACTAATTGGACACGTTAGTCCAACACATTGGACAAACGTGTCCAAAATCGTATGTTATGTATCTTTCCGCAAGAACCTGTTAAGGAGCTGTCGGAATATGTCAAGTATAGGGAGCGAGATACCTACTTGTATCTTGCCAACCGCATCAGTGCGGAGTATTGTTCTTCATAGCGGTCGAACTCGATGGCACTGCCGTCGTAGCCCATTTCGGTAAACGAGAGGCGAACCATTTCCTGCTCTTCCTCCGTGATGGCACGTCGTTGCTGCTTCACCTTGTAGTAGACTTCCGAGCCAAAGCACGCCATTACTTCGTGTCTGGCACGGCGCAAGTCAGCCGCCCTCACGTTGTTGTAGATGCTCGATATGCCCCACGCAAAGCGTTCCTTGCGGTCGGGCTCGAAGAACGGGCAGGGCTGCTCGCCCTTTATCACGGCAGGGTTCACCACCCTATAGGTTTCATTCCCATTCCCTGCCAGCATCTTGTAGGCAGTGTGGCGCAGGCATTTGCCAGCTTTCTCGCAATGGGTGCCTGCGCAGTGCGCAAAGTCGGAGTCTAATTTGTTGTATTCTTCTTGGGTCATAAAGGTTATTGTTTATAACTAACAAGTCGCAACAATATCTTTAAAACTGTTGCGACTCATCATTACAGTTATCTTAATTTGATCTATAATTCTATTCGCTCTACAATATCATCATCTTGAATACTCAGCACTTCTAACATCCTGTTATGAAGATCTGTATTTTGTTTTGTATTTTGCGGACGAATTGCAGTGAATATTTGTGATGCTTCTTTATGTTGGGCTAAGAATTCTCCAAACTCTTTTATGATACATTTTAGGTCTGAGCCTGAGTTTAAAATAGCAACCTCACCTGTTGGAGACTTTAAAGCAAAAATAGCTTGATTGTAGTCTGTTTCTTTTTCGGCATCTATTTTTACCCATTTTTCAGAAAGCATTTTATCTTTCTTTTTAAAAATCCAATTTGACTTTCCAGCTCCTTTCTTGCCGATAACTAAAGTAATAATTCTCATATAATTTAAGTTTTTAAATATTAAAAAGCAGTAGGAAACATTATCCTACTGCTTTGTTTGTATTAGTTGTTATTTTACTTCACTTCCTCGAAATCTGCATCTTGAATTGTGTCGTCCTGCTTTGGCTGCTCTTGCTGTGCCTGCTGACCTGCGTCTGCTCCCGGCTGTGCACCTGCACCTTGATACATCTGTTGGCTGGCTGCCTGCATCACGTTGTTCAACTCTGCTGTGGCAGCGTCGATGGCAGCGATGTCCTGTGCTTTGTGAGCATCCTTCAACTTTTGGAGCGCTGCGTCGATGGCAGGTTTATCGTCGGCAGGAATCTTGTCGGCATTGTCCTTGAGGAAATTCTCCGTTGAGAATATCATTGAGTCTGCCTGATTAAGTTTGTCTATCTTCTCGCGCTCTTTCTTGTCAGCATCAGCATTTGCCTCTGCCTCTGCCTTCATGCGGTTGATCTCGTCCTCCGACAGACCAGATGAAGCTTCTATGCGAATCTGCTGTTCCTTGCCTGTTGCTTTATCTTTTGCAGATACGTTGAGAATACCGTTTGCGTCAATATCGAATGTTACCTCAATCTGTGGAACACCACGACGAGCTGGAGCAATACCCTCAAGGTTGAACTGACCAATTGATTTATTCTGTGCAGCCATTGGACGCTCGCCCTGGAGTACGTGAATGGTTACTGCGGTCTGGTTGTCTACGGCTGTAGAGAATGTCTCTGACTTCTTGCAAGGTATGGTAGAGTTTGCGTCAATAAGTTTTGTCATCACGCCACCCATTGTCTCGATACCAAGTGTAAGAGGTGTTACGTCAAGCAGAACGATATCGCCTACACCTGATTCCTTGTTGAGGATAGCGCCCTGGATAGCAGCACCTACAGCAACAACTTCATCAGGATTTACGCCCTTTGAAGGCTCCTTGCCGAAGTAGTTCTTCACGATAGCTTGCACAGCAGGGATACGGCTTGAACCACCAACGAGGATTACCTCGTCAATCTCCGATGTTGAGACGCCTGCGTCGCGGACAGCATTCTGGCATGGAACGAGACAAGCCTGAATCAATCCATGAGCCAACTGCTCGAACTGTGAGCGGGTGAGTGTCTTCACGAGATGCTTTGGCACACCGCCTTCAGCAGAGATATATGGAAGGTTGATTTCAGTAGATGTAGAGCTTGAGAGTTCAATCTTTGCCTTTTCTGCAGCCTCCTTAAGGCGCTGCATTGCCATCGGGTCTTTGCTCAAATCGATGCCCTCTGCTGCTTTGAAATCATTTACGAGCCAGTCGATGATTACCTGATCGAAGTCGTCACCGCCGAGGTGAGTGTCACCATTTGTTGACAGCACCTCAAACACACCGCCACCGAACTCAAGGATTGAGATATCGAATGTACCACCACCAAGGTCGAACACAGCAATCTTCATATCCTTGTGAGCCTTGTCAACACCGTAAGCCAGAGCTGCTGCTGTTGGCTCGTTGACGATACGTTGCACGTTGAGACCTGCTATCTGTCCGGCTTCCTTCGTTGCCTGACGCTGTGAGTCAGAGAAGTAAGCAGGAACGGTGATGACAGCGTCAGTCACTTCCTGACCGAGATAATCCTCTGCGGTCTTTTTCATTTTCTGCAGCACCATTGCTGAAATCTCCTGCGGAGTATACTTCTTTCCGTTGATGTCAACTCGTGGATAACCGTTCTCGTTGACTACAGTATAAGGAACGCGTGATGCTTCCTTTCCGCTCTGTTCGAAAGTCTCGCCCATGAAGCGCTTGATAGAATATACCGTATTTTTTGGATTAGTGATCGCCTGACGTTTTGCAGGGTCGCCCACCTTACGCTCACCACCATCGATGAAGCCAATTACAGAAGGTGTTGTGCGCTTGCCCTCGCTATTAGCGATTACCACTGGCTCATTACCTTCGAATACTGCTACGCAGCTGTTTGTTGTACCTAAGTCGATACCAATAATCTTTCCCATAATTATATTTTGTTTTTTGTTTATATTCTTGTTTATGTCATGGATGCTTTTGGCGTCCACACCGTGTAAGTGACAAAGCGTGTGCCAATTATTTTTATTTCTTCATCAACTGCCAACTACTGCCAATCTGACACAAAACCGACCCGCAACTCCATGGCTTCATGCCATTCCATGGGTTGTGGGTCAGTCAATGGTTAGTGTTTCAAACCGGTATTTTGGGTTTAATACCCGGTTTGAGAGTATATATGGCTGCTACTTTTCCATTTTGTGCAGTTCCTCAATCATGTCGTCTATGCTCATGTCGAGGAGTTTCATCTCGCGCATCACCTGTGGAAGCCGTACTTTGAGGAATTCCTCTCTGCGTTGTTTCTTTATCTGCTCGTTTGCACCTGGCGAAACGAAGTATCCGAGACCACGCTTATTATATATAATGTTCATGCGCGAGAGTTCGTCGTAGGTCTTCATTGCGGTGTTAGTGTTCACCCCGAGGTTTGCGGCATACTCCCGTACAGAAGGTATACGAGCCTCGCTGACGAATACATTTGCCACAATGTCGTCAATCAGACGGTCTGCCATTTGCAGATATATGGGTTTTTCATTATTGAATTGCATTGTTTGATGTCTGTTTTTTAATGATAAAGCTCCATTTCTTTTCTATAATTCCCATGCGGTTGAACATACGTGTTGAGAGCCATAGGTTCAAGAACGTGAAGAAGCAACTGACGATTATTGCAACGATATTTATTGTTGTCTGGAAGCCAAAGAGGAACATTATTTCTATATTTTTGTCCATCTCTGCTACGTATTCTACTGTAAAGGCACTAATAATACCTATTGTAAACAATATAATTATCCACACGAGTGTTGTCATCACAACCGGAACTTTACGAAAGAATGTGCCACCGAGGATGTAAGACGTTATTAACCATAATGAAATTCCTATAGAGGCGATGAGTCCTGTAGTCCATTCTGCAGTGTCTTGTGCTTCTTTTAAGTGGTAGAAGTTTGAGATTATTCCTCTGTCTCCTTCTGTGATTATCTCGTAAGTTATTGACATTGCTCTTCCTGACGTCAACCATGTGAGAAGCATTTGAACGATGTCAGCGACGATTAATGCCACTGTCGACACTACTATAGCATAGAACATTGATAATGCCACTCGCGACCAGAATTTCTCTTTATTAGAGGCAGGCAGCATGAAGAATGTCGTACGTCCCTGTTTTGTGCGCAGGTTTCTGAACAGCTCTGCGGTGAAGTATCCGCCGGCTAAGTACCATATTAGCACGGTTGGTCCTGCCGCTTGTTGTATCTGATATAAGAATTGCAGTTCGTCTGTGTTTGGGTGAAAACCAACAAAAACCATATGTATTAAGAGAAATCCAACTAATATGCCAAGGAAATTACGCAGTATTTGTCTTTTTTCTGTCATCAGCGACCATTTCATGACCTTACCGAAACGTGTCATATCGAAAGTTTTCATACGTAAATATTGTTTTTATGTCTGTTATTTATTTCCGTTAATAACGAGGTTTTGTGTGTTGATTTTCCCGGAACCAGCCACATTTTGCTTTACACTTCGGCAATTTCCTCTAAGGCTTATATCGCCTGAACCTGCAATAGAAACATTAACATTTCCGCAATTGGTCATGTCCGTACTGATGTCGCCGGAGCCTGCAATAGAGAAAGACACGTTGTCTACATTGTGCATGCCGAGGTCTACGTCTCCGGAGCCTGCTATCTTGGTAGTCACTTCTTTTGCTATGACTTTCCTTATGTCAATATCTCCACTTCCTGCTATTGATAGGAAAAGACTTTTGCTCTGCAGGCTATCGCATTTGAAATCGCCGGAGCCTGCCATTTTAAATTCCGAAAGGGTTGGAGCTGTGATAGTGATTGTGTAATTATCTATGTTTCTGCCTAATACAATCTTCTTGCCACCCCTTCTTCTTTCTTGTGATATGATCAGCCTTCCGCCTTCGGTTCTGATATCGAGATTCTTGAGCGCTGCCTCTGACGCCTCAGCCTTGACACTGTATTCCTGCCCCTGATGGAAGATTATTTTTCCAGATCCTGCAAGACTTATATTCTGGAAGTCCTTCAGGTCGTAAGTCTTGGTGATGCGAGGTGTTTTATCACCGTCTGCGTTTTTTACTGTGATTGTGCATGACGAACATGTCATTGAGATTAGCGTTATTGTTACTATAGCTATCTGCTTCATCATTGTATTAACTCTAAACATAATTTTTTCTCCTTATTCTTTTAATTCAAATCGGTCATTACACCGTGTTACGTTTTTTCTTTAGCTTTCTGTCTTCTCCATTTTCATTTTTGGCATCTGTCGCTATCGTTTTCTTCGATTTAGTCTGCTATGCCTTCAAAAAACACCAATCAATTTGACTCAAAAAAGAAATACGTTGATAAGGCAAACTTTAATGACCTCTTTGGGTTTAATGTTGTTTATATGAAATTAATCTTACTATATTCTTTTTTCCTGTTTTATTTCTTCTTTGTGATAGCGTTGAACAGCAGTTCAAGGTTGAGGCTTGTCTCTGTTTTCCCCGCCCGTGGTGCCATTACTGCATTGCCCTGAAGGCTTGGTTCGGCATATATCACATCAGTCATGTCGTCGGGAGTGCGATATTCAAACACATACTTATCGCAGATATCGGCTACCGAACTGTTAAGTAGAATCTCCGAGTTGTCGAGGATTATCACATGGTCAAGCAGGTTCTCGATGTCGTGTACCTGATGTGTTGATATTATCATCGTGCGGTCGTCAGTCATTGCCGATGCTATAACCTTGCGGAATTGTGCTTTCGACGGAATGTCAAGTCCATTGGTCGGCTCATCCATAATCAGATATTTAGTGTTGGTGGCTATGGCGAAGCTCATGCAGACCTTCTTCTTCTGTCCCATAGAGAGTGCGCTTAGCATGGGGTCGTCTTCCATCTCAAACTCTTTCAAGCACTTCTGCATAACCTCGTCCGAGAAGTTGGGGTAGAACATTGCGTTTGCCTTAACATATTCCGACAGACGCATTGCCGGCATATCGAAGTCTTCGGTCACGATATACATCTCGCGGAGCATTTCCGGCAGTCGGAGTTCTGAGCGCATTCCGTCTATTGCCACAGTGCCGTGCTGAGCGCGAAGCAGTCCGCAGATTAAGTAGAGTAGGGTCGATTTGCCCATTCCGTTCTTGCCGAGCAAGCCATATATGGCGTTGCTCTCAAGATAGAGATTCAGTCCGTTGAATACGTCCTTACCTCTTGTCGAGTAACTGAAAGTCATGTCTTTTACTTCAATCATAATCTATCATTTTAAGGTGTTATTTTCTCTTGTACCAGTGTATTACTTTAATAGTACACCGCAAAGGTAGTTTCTTTCTTTCAAATCACCAAATTTTTTCACAACTTTTCTGTAAAATAGTGCATAATTTCTTTTTCTGTTATGTAAGAGTGCGTGGTGGGTATGGTGTTTTTGTACGTTTATGCTGTTGTGTCTGAAATGCTATTCATCCTTGTTTGAATCTGTTGAACCTAAAACTGTCAGTACGTTTTTTTATGCCCTGATACAGGAAACATTGCTATAATGATTCGCTTTGAATTATTTTTCCTATATTTGCAGAATAATTAATTACCTTTATTATGACTAAGAATCTTATCACTGTTGTTATAGGCATGATACTTCTCGGCGGTTGTCAGAAGGTCGACCTGAGCGAGTATCTGCCGGAGAAAGAGAGCGGATATGCCGTGACATTCAAACTGAGCGACTATTCCATTACTGATTTTGATGATTCGAAAAAGACAGAGGCTGAGTCGAAGGGCACCAGAAAAGCCATGCGCCTGGCACGCGAACTGGGTAGCGTGATAAACATTGCTGTGTTCAAAGACGGTGTGAAGATAAAGACCATGAATCAGAAAAGCACCGACAGCAGTTTCGGCACGGTGAAGATGCTCCTGCCAGAAGGCAGTTATCGCATCGTGGCGCTTATACATAGTTGTACGGGCAATGCCACTATAACATCGGCGGAGAAAATTTCTTTCCCAAATAATAAGTTGACCGACACGTTCAGTTGCTCGAAGAATATCACTGTAAGCGGCAATGCCGACATAGACTTGGTGCTAAACCGCTGCGTGGCAAAGTTCAGGATGACGATAACCGACAATATTCCTTCCGATGTGGCAGTACTTCAGTTCTATTATACCGGTGGCAGTTCGACGTTGAATGCCGTCAGCGGCTTTGGTAGTGTCAAAAGCCGTCAGACAGAGAAACGTGAGGTGAAGAACCATTCTGATGGTCAGACGTTCGAAGTATATACCTTCCCACATGCTCAGGAGGGTGTGCTCGACATGACTGTGACGGCACTTGATGCCATGGGCGGAGCATATGCGGTGAAGACGCTCGCTAAGGTTCCGGTGGAGATGCAGAAAGTGACCAACTGCCGCATTCCGTTCTTTGGCAATAATGCAACGTCGCATGATGCATCGTTTTCCATCAGTGGCGACGATGCGTGGAAGGGAGAAATAGAGTATCAATAATAACCCCAAACATATATAAAATACCTTTTACACCAGTAGAATAAAAACAGGTGGTATATACTATTTATAGAAGAAATCGGTCAAGAGACTGCAGTGCGTTTTTATTATCAACGACCAAAGTTAGCTGATGGCCGATCTTGAGGGTTAGATGCTGTCGTGATGAATCGCATGACTATCAAACAGTGAATCTTCTGCAATCTGTTGGTTGTCGTTATCGAAATTTATTTCTATATTCTTGTCGTGTGTATTAAAATAATCCGCCACCTTTATTGTGGAATAACTCAGGGCAATGACTGATATTGCCAGTGCCGTTATCCATGTTATTATCAATATCACGATCGATGCGGACGACATGTTCTTCTCATTGTTTCGTAAGGCGCGTATTATTGCGTATATAGGCAGTCCGACAACCAACAGTCCTGCCACAAGTCCTATCCAGAGCGCTGAACTGCAACTGTTGATTGCTCCTGGAAGCAAGCATGAGACGGGTAAGACGCTGAATAGCGTCGTAGAGACGCCGACTGCTACCGACAGCATTGCCAGCAGAACCGTGATGATGGCTATCAAAATGGCAACAAGAGGAAACAGTGTTATTACCATTAGTGCTCCGAAGATAATCTTCAGACAGCCCGAACCGTTATTGTTGACAACAGGTTGCTGTGGATTTTTCTCTTCCATGTCGCTTACAATCTGTTCCTTAAGTGTCTCTGGCGTCACTTCCTGCCCTTTCATTCGTATCTTGTCTTCGGGTGTCTTTGCCTCGGGGACAATCATCCAGAGAATAAAATACATTATAGGTATAAAACTATTCAGAAGGTTTATTGACCACCAATGGTAGAATGATGAGTTGAATATAAGCGTCAGGATTATCACGCCGAGACGCCACACAACCGGGTCGCCCCCGAAATACTCCGCACAGCCGGCACAGACACCGCCGATGACCTTGTTCTTTCCGCAGCGATAGAACTTGCGATTACTAATACGGCTCTTCACATTGTTATATGCCTTGTCGGCTTTCTTTCCTGCCTCGTTGGCAAACTCATTGAATCGTTGCTGAAAATCATTGTCATTCTGACCGTCTTCTTCAGCCGATGCGTCATTGCTCTCCCTCTGTTCCGCCTCATTCGTTGACTCGTCATGGCTCGTCGCCTCGTCTGCGATGTCAGCAGGATTGCCGATTTTCTCGATAATTTCCTTTACCATCTCAATGGTCACTGCCTCGTTGCCATTCTGCTTTTTATTCCACAGCAGTTCAGCAACGCGATGCTCTATGTCGTCGGCAATGTCCTCGTCACCTTCCTGACTGAAGTATCTCTTCATTGAGTCGAGATAATGCTCTAATAGCTGATAAGCGTCTTCGTCGATTGAATAAATTGTTCCGCAGATGTTGATTGATATATTCTTTTTCATATCTGTTGTTGTTTTTCTTTGTTTCTCTGATTGTTTTCTCGGTTGTCGTGGATGTTGCGAAGTGCTCTTTACGACAGTATATCTTGAGGGTTATTGATTCTGTAAGATACTTACTGTGCGTGACAGTTCGTTCCAGTTTCTGTCCATCTGGTCGAGTGCTTCGCGTCCTTCCTGTGTCAGTGAGTAGTATTTCCTTGGCGGACCTTGTATGCTTTCCTGCCATTCGTAGAGCAGCAGACCGTCTTTTTTCAGGCGGTTGAGTAAGGGATAGAGTGTTCCCTCCACAACAATCATCTCGGCATCGCGCAACTTGCCGATGATGTCGTTGGCATAGGAAGGTCCTTTCCTCAGCAGAAGGAGAATACAGTATTCAAGCATTCCCTTCCGCATCTGTGATTTTGTATTGTCTATTGCCATATACCTTAATATATATAGGTGGGGTTAATAAAAAATGTCAGCTTCGACTTTCACACTGCAAATATACAAACTCTAAGGTACTATGCAATGCAAAGTACTAATAGTTTAACAAGAATTAACTGTGACGGACCTCGTTATGTCTTTCAACAAGTGTAGTTTTCGGTTACGAGAAGTCTTTTTCTTGTCTTCATGGAACGTCGACTAAATGCTGTTCTGTGTGGGGTTTTTGAAGAATGTCAGGTAACGACATTCACTGAAACAGCACACGGCTATGCAAGTTCAGGATAGGAATTATCTTGCCAAGGCTACAGACATCTTATCCCAAACGTGGTGTATAGTAAATAAAATTCATCATCGCAATTTTTAGCGAAATAGAAAAACAAAAACGATGATTTGCCAAGTCTGTATGGCATAACCTCACATCTTCGAAAACTGAAAACAGCAGAAACAAGTTTCATTTCGTAGTTTTTCTCTCAAAAAGCGGCGGTTCTTTATGATCAAAAGGACAGTTTTATCGGCAAGAAACGGTGGTATTAGCATCAAGAAACGGCGGTTCTTGAAACTGATTCGTATTTTTGTCGATGTAAAAATCGTTTATCTCGCTGATTACCAGTGCCTTTTATGTAATGCAAAAAAATAGAGTTTTTCGTCGACGAACGACAATGCGCCGGCGAATATCGTCTGTATGTGTGGTTAGAACAGGCATTTTGTTGAATTTATTCACTGACATCCGTGTCAATGCGGAATGTGATAAATCACACCCCTACGCTTACCGGATTGACTGTTTCCCAGAGGATTGCTTAAGCGTGATAAATCACGTCCCTACAGGTTTCATCATGCTTGATTCATCGCTATAATTTGTTTACCAGACACCAATATATGAAAATAAAAAAATGGCAACATCGGAATGCTGCCATTATATTTGTATAGTGAAATGTAGAACGTTATGCCTCTTTTATTTTCTCAAGAATCTTCTGCTCGAGTTCCTCGCATAGCTCAGGATTGTCTTTGAGCATTGCCTTCACCTTGTCGCGTCCCTGTCCGAGTTTAGAACCGGAGTAAGAGAGCCATGCACCGCTCTTTTCGATGATGCCAAGGTCTACCCCAAGGTCGATGATCTCGCCAATCTTTGAGATTCCCTCGCCGAAGTTTATCTCGAATTCCACCTTTTTGAAAGGAGGAGCGACCTTGTTCTTCACCACCTTCACGCGGGTAATATTACCTATAACATTATCGCCGTCCTTGAGCGCGGTTGACTTTCGAATGTCAAGACGTACGGAAGCATAGAACTTCAGTGCATTTCCACCCGTCGTCGTCTCAGGGCTTCCGAATGTTATACCAATCTTCTCACGCAATTGATTGATGAAGATGCAAGTGGTATTTGTCTTTGCTATTGTAGCAGTCATTTTGCGCAGAGCCTGGCTCATCAGTCGTGCGTGCAGACCAACCTTGTTGTCTCCCATGTCGCCTTCAATCTCTGCCTTTGGTGTCAGTGCAGCCACTGAGTCGATGACGATGATGTCTACAGCGGCAGAACGGATGAGCTGGTCGGCAATCTCCAGCGCCTGCTCACCATTATCCGGCTGAGATATCCATAAGTTGCTTGTGTCTACACCGAGTTTCTCGGCATAGAAGCGGTCGAAGGCGTGCTCTGCGTCAATGAAAGCCGCAATGCCACCTGCTTTCTGGCATTCTGCAATGGCATGGATGGCGAGTGTTGTCTTACCTGAAGACTCGGGGCCATAGATTTCTATGATACGTCCTTTCGGATATCCGCCGACACCTAATGCTGCATTCAGACCGATACTGCCCGATGGGATAACATCGACATTCTCCACTTTATCATCGCCGAGGTTCATGATAGAACCCTTGCCGAAGTCCTTTTCTATTTTTGCCATGGCAGCCTCTAAGGCTTTCATCTTAGCTGATGCGGGGCTAAGCTGTTCTTCTTCTATTTTCTTTGCCATAAGTAAGTATTGTTTTTTCTGATTCTTTATATTTATTGTATCATTGACTGCAATCAGAGTTCAAGGTCGCCGTTGAATATCTCGTGCCAAGGCAGTCCCTGCTTGTTGAGCTGCTCCATGAACGGATCCGGATCGAACTCCTCTACGTTGTGTACGCCCGGTTTCTTCCATATTCCCTTGCAGAACATCATTGCGCCAATCATTGCCGGCACGCCGGTGGTGTAGGAAACGCCCTGCATTCCGGTCTCGTTGTAGGCATCCTGATGCTTGCAGTTGTTGTATACATAATATGTCTGCTCCTTGCCGTCCTTCAGTCCGCGTATGCGACAGCCGATGCTTGTCTCGCCGTCGTAGTTCTCGCCGAGGTCCTGTGGATTAGGAAGAACTGCCTTGAGGAACTGCAGAGGAACGATCTTTACCTTTGCTGTGCCGGTGCCGTCAGCCAACGGCGCCTCGTATTCCACCTCGTCGATACGGTCCATGCCGATATTCTGTATCACTTCGAGATGTTTCAGATATGCCTCTCCGAATGTCATCCAGAAGCGGGCACGCTTTATTGTGGGGTAATTGATGACGAGACTCTCTATCTCTTCATGGTGCAGCAGGTATGACTCCTTCGGACCAATGCCGGGATAGTTCAATGGTTTGTGAATCTCCATTGGTTCTGTCTCGATGTATTTACCGTTCTCATAGTAGAGACCCTTCTGTGTTATCTCGCGGATGTTGATCTCCGGATTGAAGTTTGTGGCGAAAGCCTTGTGGTGATTACCTGCGTTGCAGTCAACGATGTCGAGGTAGTGAATCTCGTCGAAGTAGTGCTTTGCAGCGTAAGCGGTGAATATACTCGTCACGCCGGGGTCAAAGCCACAGCCGAGAATTGCTGTCAGTCCTGCCTTCTCGAATCTTTCGCGGTAAGCCCACTGCCAACTGTATTCGAAGTGTGCTTCGTCTTTAGGCTCATAATTTGCGGTGTCCATGTAGTTCACTCCACATTCCAAACAGGCGTCCATGATAGTAAGGTCCTGATATGGGAGCGCGAGGTTAATGCAGAGCTCTGGCTTGAAATCGTTGAATAGAGACTTCAGTTGCTCCACATCGTCGGCATCGACAGCCGCTGTCTGTATCGGCATGTCATAGCCTGCCTTGTGAATAGCCTCTACGAGCTTGTCACATTTTTCCTTTCTGCGGCTGGCAATCATAAACTCTGTGAACACGTCTCTGTTCTGTGCAATCTTGAATGCAGCTACTGTTGCGACGCCTCCGGCGCCAATCATAAGTACTCTTGACATAGTTATTTTGTTTTGTTATCTATTTCTTCAGGTTTAATACCGAGGGCATTCAATAGTGAATATCCCAATATCTCCTGACGGAAATTACCGCCCGTCATAGGTTGCATGGCAAACATTGTGATCCGTTTGGTGTCGTCGCTGACGTGCGACAGTGCGCCGCGCAGCTGGTCGTAGATCACTCCGTCTTCGCCATCGGGCACAATCATGATGCGCTTCACATTCTCTTGAACACACGCAGCGCCTACTATAGGCGTTGATAAATTGTGTCCTTGTGACGATATCCTCAACCTCGAGCGTCGTTATAATGAACTCGCCGAGATGGTCCTTGAATGCCTTTCCGTTCAGTTCGCCGGCGTAATCCGATGGTGCGAAGTTCTCGAATGCCTTGTCGCCTTTGTCGTGTATAAGCACCACCTGCACCTCATTCTCTCCTTCGCGCAGACCACCGTCGAGAGCTATGCAGTCAAGCCATCGTGCCAAATCAGCCTTTGGGATTCGTCTGCCAATCATACGCTCGAAGTTTACACTTAGTTCAAACGCCACCTTATCTATGTAATCGGCATCGGCGATAATGATGTTCTCGCTCCAATGGTTATTTTCATTCATGCCACAAAGATACGAAAAAAGAATGAACTCCGCCATCTGTAATGCTTACTATTTTCATGTTAACACGAAAAAAAACTCAGCCAATACGGTCGCTGTCGCTTTTTCAGCCAACAGCCGGCTTCGTCGGGATAAACCCCAATAGGTCATTAGGACGCATTTGCTTAGATTTGTTATTACCACCATGCTTCCTTACTGCTTTAGTCCGCTTGCCGACATCTGCGATGTCATTTCATCTCGACGTAGCCCGCTACGCCTTCGATGAAACGTCTGCACATCTGCTCAACAATCGAACAAAATCAGTCAAGGACTCTAATGACCAATTCGGGTTCAACCTAAATCGGTCAATAGAGCGCAGTGCTTTTTTATATCAAAGAAAAAAACTACTGCTATTGACCGGTTTGGGATTATGTCGCATATAACGACAGGCGTCACATTCTGCCCATATACGGAGTGGAACAGCCGTTCTCGTTTATTATAGTCATTCCATTAAAAAGCAAGGGAACAAAATGACTATATACTGGATATAACACAGTAAATTACATACCTTATTTATTATTATTGGTGTCCGGTAAACCAATATCTGAACCCTTCACTACAGATGCAATCGCGTATAAACCGTTTCAGTCTATAAGTTCGCTTTCAGGAATGTGGTGCATTCCTCGAACGAGTTGAACGTGTTCTGCTCGGGAACAACATGCGGTATGAGTTGCATCTTCTCAAGAAGGTAACGCGGTTGTGGCTGAATGATAGTCATCAGTACAATCTTACCCCTCTGCTGAAGTTCCTTTATTGCCGATTCCATTGCATACACACCACTTTGGTCCATGAACTTCACCCGCTTCATTCTCAATATGACAATCTCCGCATCATCAGGCACAGCCGCCATAACTTTATTGAAACCGTTGATGCTGCCGAAGAATATCGGACCATGAAAACGCTCGATGAATATCTTGCGCTTTATATCATCAGGCAGCCCGGCTTCATCAGCCCAAGGACTCTCCGGTTCAGTGGCGTTCATCGTTACGTAGCTGCCTTCGGCAAGGTCGCTCATGCGTTTCATGAAAAGCACACACGCAATGACCATGCCGATGCCGACAGCTGTCAGCAAGTCGACAAAGACCGTTGTGAGGAACACGACGACGAGCACGAAGGCATCAGCCTTTGGAATCTTGCGTATATCGCGGAAACCGCGGAAGTCGATGATACCCCAGCCTACCGTGATTAGTATTCCGGCAAGCACCGATAGCGGAACATACTTGACCAATGTTCCTGCTCCGAGCAATATGGCAAGGAGGAATAGCGAGTGAATCATTCCCGACAACTGTGTGCGTCCGCCTGATTTAACATTCACCACAGTCCGCATTGTAGCGCCGGCGCCGGCTATGCCACAGAACATTCCTGAAACGGCATTGCCTATACCCTGACCAATCAGCTCCTTATTTGAGTTATGATGTGTCTTCGTGATGTTGTCGGCTACGACCGACGTGAGAAGTGTATCGATACTTCCGAGACCGGCAAGTGTCAGTCCCGGTATTATTGCAGCCTCTGTTAGTGCCCACCAGTCAAGCCCGGCAAGACTCACCTTGGTAAAGAACGGCATTGGCAGACCAGAAGGAATCTCGCCGATGGTCATGCTCTTGTCGATGCCTGTAAACAGTGACACGAACGTAAGAACTATGAGGGCAACAAGTGTCGCGGGGACTTTCTTCGTTATAAATGGAAATAGCCGTACAACCAATATTGTGGCTATACCTAAGAGCAACGGTATGACTGTTGTCATCTCGGCAAGCATAGCAGGAAACTGCGCTACCATATCTATCACAAGCACCGGCGACTTCATGCCTATGAGAGGATAAATCTGCTGCAGAATGATGATCACTCCAATGCCCGACATGAAACCTGACAGAACAGGATAAGGTATGTAGCGCACATATTTTCCGATACGGATTATTCCAAACAATATCTGGAAGAGTCCGCAGAACAAACCTGCAAGCGACATGGCTATGAGCACCGCGTCGAAACTTCCGCCACCTGACACCCACGCTCCGCTGACGAGTGATGCCGTGATTACAGTCATCGGGCCCGTCGGTCCTGAAATCTGACTGTGTGTTCCGCCGAACAATGATGCGAAGAAACCAAGCAGTGTGGCACCGACAAGACCTGCAAGTGCACCTATCGACGACGATGCGGGCGAATCGATACCTCCAAATGCCTGAATGCCAAACGCCAATGCCAAAGGCAACGCAACGATGCCGGCAGTTATACCGCCGAAGATATCGCCTTGAATATTTTTAGCTAATCGTGAGTACATAAAAAATCACTAATAATGTATTGTCTTTGAATTAATACAAAATTAGTGATTTTAAAATGTTCTTTTATTCCTTCAGTGTATCGAAAGAATATAGATGTATGTATTTTTGACAATAGTCAATACCGATTATGCCTCAGCTGCTGCTAAGAGAATCTCGCTAAGCGATGGGTGAGCATGCACAGTATGTGCAATATCAGCGATACTGCCGCCGCTGTTCATCACCACGGCAACTTCGTGTATCAGGTCGCTCGCATGAGCACCGAGGATATGTGCCCCTAGGATGCTGTCATCGCCGGCAACGAGAATCTTCGCAAGTCCCTCGTCGGCATTCATTGACAGCGCCTTGCCATTAGCACGATACATTGCCTTCTTAACCGTATACTCCACAGCTTCAGCCTCAAGCTGTTCTTCGGTCTTTCCGACCATAGCGACCTCAGGAACGGTGAATACTGCGCTCGGAACAATGTCTGAGAACTTTGTATCGACACCCAAGATATGATCTACGACGGCATAGCCCTGGAATGTGGCGGCATGCGCCAATTGAAACAGTCCGTTGGCATCACCTATAGCATACACTCCGCTGACCGAAGTCTGACAATGCTCGTCAACTGTAATACCGCGACCCGTGAAGTCGATACCGATATCAGCAAGGTTCAACGTGTCAACATTGGCTGCACGACCTACTGCCATAAGCACCTTGTCAGTTTCCACGCTCTGGAGTTTTCCCTTTTCTTCGAAGTCGACCACGAGCGTCGTTCCTTCATGGATTTCCTTTGCCGCCGCCGAAGTATGGAACACGATGCCTCGTTTCTTCAGTGCTGTACGCAAGCGCTTGGCAATGTCGCGGTCGAAATTGGGAAGCACTTCCTTGCAGAACTCCACTACCGTCACCTCCGAGCCGAAAGCATTGAAGATAGAAGCAAACTCAAGTCCTATAACGCCACCGCCGATGACGCAAAGGCGTCGTGGCACAGCATCAAGGCTTAACATCTCCGTGCTTGTGAGCACACCCTCGGCGTGAGCACCGGGGATAGGCAGGAATTTCGTGGTGCTGCCGGTAGCGATGATGATGTTACGGGCTTCGTATCTCGCCTCACCGACGCTGACTGTATTCTTGTCAACAAAACGTGCCTCACCCTCAACAAGCGTTATGCCTGGTGTCTTCATCAGTTGCGCAATACCGGCACGCAGCGATTCTACAATCGCTCCCTTGCGTTCCATTGCCTTCGACAAAGAGAATGCGACCTCGCCGGTTGCAATGCCTTGTTCGCCGGCACTCCTCACCTCGTCAAGCATCTCTGCCGTGTGGCATAGACACTTCGTAGGTATGCACCCCACGTTAAGGCAGGTTCCACCAAGAAGATTCTTCTCAATGATAACGACCTGCTGCCCCTTTCGCGCAGCACGTACAGCAGCTTCATAACCACCAGGACCTGCACCTATAATGATGATATCTGTTGTCATAGCGTCCAGAATGTGAATTTTGGTTCCTTCACTGCCTTGACATCATCAAGACGGCGTATAGGAGTGTTGTGAGGAGCTGTCTTCACTTTCTCACGCTCATCGCGTGCCTCAACGGCAATCTGCTTCATGACAGCGATGAAATCATCGAGAGTGTCTTTGCTCTCCGTTTCCGTAGGCTCTATCATCATTGCCTCGTGGAACAACAGCGGGAAGTAAATGGTTGGTGCATGGAAGCCGTAGTCGAGGAGGCGCTTTGCCACATCGAGTGTCCTGACATAATCCTCATCATGCCTGCCACCGTATTCCTCTCGTAGTCCGTCGAACACAAACTCATGCTTGCAGAGCCCTTCGATAGGCAGTGCATAGTGGCTCTTAAGGCATTCCTTAATATAATTGGCATTAAGTACAGAGAGTTTTCCTGCCATAGGAACATTCTCTTTTCCTAACGACAGCAGATAAGCGTATGCCCTAATCAGAATACCGTAGTTGCCCAAGAATGCCGAAATCGTACCTAACGACATATCGTCCTCGATGATGTTATACCTGCCGTCTTCATTCTGTACGACCTGCGGGTTAGGCAGGTAGTGCTCCAATCCCTCGCGAACACCTACAGGACCGCTGCCCGGACCGCCTCCGCCATGTGGCGTAGAGAACGTCTTATGCAGATTGATGTGCATCACGTCAAAGCCCATATCGCCCGGACGACACACGCCGAGCATCGGGTTCAGGTTCGCTCCGTCGTAATACATCAGACCACCGCAGTCATGTATCAGTCGTGCTATCTCCGGTATCTTGCGCTCGAAGATACCGAGGGTGTTCGGATTGGTCATCATCATTCCTGCGATATCAGGTCCAAGTAATGGCTTCAAGTCCTCCACATCGACAGTGCCGTCAGGCAATGAACGCACTTCAACGACCTTGAATCCTGCAACAGCAGCCGACGCCGGGTTGGTGCCGTGGGCGGAATTGGGTACGATAATCTTTGTTCGCTCCATGTCGCCGCGCTGTTCGTGGAATGCCTTGATGACCATCAGTCCCGTCAGTTCGCCATGTGCTCCGGCAAATGGGTTAAGCGTAAAGCGCGAAAGACCGGCAATCTCCGACAGTGTCTTCTGCACTTCGTCGTAGAGCTTCAACGCTCCCTGAGTGTATTCCACAGGCGTAGCAGGATGAATATTGAATCCAGGCAGAGCTGCCAACTCATCATTTATCTTAGGATTATACTTCATTGTACAAGAGCCGAGAGGATAGAAGCCGGTGTCTACGCCGAAGTTGTTGTTCGACATATTTGTATAATGACGCACAACGGTCAGTTCGTCACACTCAGGAAGGATAGTTTTCTTTGTGCGACGGAGGTCTTGCGGAATGTCTGCCAGCGTATAACCGCTGATCTCACTCTTAGGAAGGGAGTAACCTATCCGACCTGTCTTTGACAATTCAAATATCAGTTTTCCGTAATATACATTATTCATAGCGTGAGTATTTTACAGGGTTACAGAATCAAGAAGTGTGTCGATGTCGGCTTTCGAACACATTTCCGTTGCACAAATCGTGAGGCAGTTGTCACATCCATCAGTCTCTACACCAAGTAGGAATCCCTGCTCGGCGGCTCTCATACGCATCTTACGGGCATCGCCCTTGACACGTACTGTGAACTCATTTAGGAACGGAGCGCTGAAAATATCTTCAGCCAGCCCCTGTTCTATAAGCCGATCGTGCAGATAGTGAGCAGCCTGATAGCTTTGCTCATTGACCTGACGCAGTCCTCTCTCGCCCATGAGTGAAAGGTAGCAAGCCACGTAAAGACAGATAATGCCTTGTGCCGTGCAGATGTTAGACGTAGCTTTCTCGCGGCGTATATGCTGTTCGCGAGCCTGCATCGTCAGCACGAAGGCACGCCGACCGTCTCCATCAGTGGTAGCACCAACCAATCGTCCCGGCATCTTACGCACTAAGTCGTTCTTCGTACATAGGTATCCGATGTATGGACCGCCATATCCCATAGGTATGCCGAGGCTCTGAGCATCGCCGCAAGCGATGTCTGCACCCCACTCTCCCGGCGAGCGAAGCACACCAAGTGTACTTGCTACGGTGTTGACAACGAACAATGTCTTATGTGCATGGCAAACTTCAGCCAGACCGGTGAAGTCTTCGATGATGCCGTAATAGTTTGGTTGAGCCACGATAAGTCCTGCCACGTCATTCTGTGCTATGAGTTCTTCAGCCTGAGCCTTATCCATTACGCCATCCTTGACAGCGACTTTCACAAGGTCAACACCATGGTAGTGAGCATATGTCTCGACCACACGCATCACGGCAGGGTTGAATGTCTCGGAGATAAGTACCTTATTGCGTTTCTTCGCATTTGCCACACACATCATCATAGCCTCTGCCGTAGCAGTAGACCCGTCATACATTGATGCGTTGGAGATGTCCATACCTGTGAGGTCAGCCATCATTGTCTGATATTCAAAGATATATTCGAGAGTACCCTGCGATACCTCTGCCTGATAAGGAGTGTAGCTTGTCGAGAATTCCGAGCGTGAGGTGATGGATGGAATGACACTTGGTGTGTAGTGGTTGTAGGTGCCTGCCCCGGCAAAGCAGCGCAGTACTTTGTTCTGACCAGCAAGCCCGGCGATAATATTACGCACCTCCATCTCCGATTTCTCCGAAGGGATGTCCAGATCTCTATTGAGTTTCAGTTCCTCAGGAATCTCTGCATAGAGTTCATCGAGGTTCTTGACTCCGATGACATCAAGCATCTGCCTGATGTCATCATCGGTATGAGGAAAATATTTAAACATTGCTATTTGCATATTGCCTCGTAGGCAGCAGCGTCCATGAGTTTATCAAGTTCTGCCGGGTCGGAGAGTTGTACCTTCATAATCCAGTTGCCGAAAGCATCTTTATTGAGCAGTTCCGGCTGGTCTTCAAGAGCCTCGTTGATCTCTACAATGGTGCCTGACACCGGCGAAAGCAGGTCGCTGGCAGCCTTGACAGACTCCAATGCACCGAATTCCTCGTCGGCATCTATCTCGTCGTCAACTTCAGGCATATCTACATATACTATGTTTCCCAACTGCTGCTGAGCGTAGTCTGTGATACCGATATATCCATACTCGCCTTCTACTCTAACATACTCATGACTCTCTGAATAATAGAGTCCCTCAATTACCTTTGCCATAATTATTGCGTGTTTTAGTTATTTATTGTTTATATGATTTTTCGTAGAATTTCTTCTTTACGACCACACCGGGGAAGACTTTCTTGCGTATCTGCACGCCGATCTCTGTTCCGAGCTTGGCGAAATCGATATCAACGAGTGCCATACATACGCTCTTGCCCGTAGAGATAGAGTTGTAGCCTGTGGTCACATAGCCTACGACCTTACCGTCGGCAACTATCTCATAGCCGTGACGTGGTATTGCCTTGTCCTTAAGTTCAATACCAACGACCTTACGCGTCAGTCCCTCGGTTTTCTGCTTTACCAATGCGTCCTTGCCGATAAAATTTTCTTTGTCTAATTTTGCAAAGAATCCCAGTCCGGCTTCAAGCGGTGTCAGTTCGTCTGTCAGTTCATCGCCATAAAGAGGCAGACCTACCTCGAAGCGTAATGTGTCGCGACAGCCTAAGCCGCAAGGTTTCACTTCATGCTCCATGAGCTTGTCCCACTGACGCTGTGTGAAGCTATGTGATCCGTATATCTCAAAACCGTCCTCACCGGTATAGCCCGTACGGCTCAAGATTATTGTCTCGCCCTCTACATCAACCTTCTTGAATGTATAGAACACAAGCTCTGAACACTTCAGCCCAAGCACCTCCTCTACTATTCTCTCAGCATCAGGTCCCTGAACGGCAAGCTGTCCGTAATAGTCACTTTGGTTCTCGGTCTTTACTTTGAAAGCCTTCGCCTGCTTCTCTATCCAAGCATAGTCCTTGTCGATGTTGGCAGCGTTAATTACTAAGAAGAATTGATCTGCCGCGACCTTATATACCAGGAGATCGTCAACGGTGCCTCCGTTCTCGTGGAGCATCATTCCATAGAAGACCTTTCCTACAGGTGCTCCGGCGATATCATTGGTGAAGATGTACTGTACGAACTCCTCAGCCTGCTCACCGGTCACAAGGACTTCGCCCATATGACTTACGTCGAACACTCCGCATTTGGTACGTACTGCCGTATGCTCGTCGATAATATCGGTGTACTGAATCGGCATCTCAAAACCACCAAAAGGCACCATACGTGCATTAAGTGCAATATGCCTCTCGTAGAGACATGTTCTTTTCTCACTCATTGTTCAATATATTCTTTAGGTTGTCAGTATTTAAATTCCTTATCGAATGTTCAGGATGATATCGGTCGATGGCATTGTTTATGTTCTGCGCCGTGAAGTTGATACCTACGAAAGCCTCCGTAAAAGCTTTCTGTGTATCAGCAATCTCGAAATAGTCGCCTAACACGCGTACATTCTTTATAATAGTTCCTTTCATCTGCAGATGTATTTCCACCGTGCCACAGCCTTCAATGCGTTGCGATCTTACTATCTCATCACGTGCCGAAGAGCCATACAGATACTCAGGTTCGTAGTAAGCCTGCTCCATTTTTTCTATTTCGGTGATAGCATCATCCGGTAGTATCACCTCACGGTCGGTAAGCATCCGGCGCAGTGTCTTTCTCAATTCTCCCACAGTATTCACCGGCAGTTTAAGATTGGCAGCACTCAACACTCCCACACGTGCCCTGACACTCTTCACACCTTTCGCCTGCAACTTCACAGGATTGGAATGCAGGGCGCCTGCCATCAGGTCGAAGTCGGTATCGAAGAGCATCGTTCCGTGCACGATATTCCTGTCGGCGAGATGATAGAAAGCGTTACCACACACCTTGCCTTGCGGTCCTGTCATCTCGCCCGACGGCGATGTGAAGGGCACAAGGACAACATCATTTCTGCCTTTTACCTCTGTGTTGGCACCGAGTTTTCGCAATCCCTGGGATATAGCCTGGGCATATTCCTCGAAGAGCGATTCCACCATTGACGCCGGTGTTATAAGACTGGTCATGATGTTTCCTTCGTCGGCGAATATTGCGCCGCCACCACTCTTACGTCGTATTACATCAATGTTGTTTTCATGACAGAAATCAAGGTTCACCTCCTGGTGCGCCACTTGATTACGTCCCATTACTACTGTCCTACCAAGCTGCCATGTGAAGAGGTAACTGTCGTCCGGCAGATTCCTTGCTATCCACTCCTCTGCAGCCAAATAGAACGCTGCCCGCCGGTTCTCGGTCCTTTCCGGTAACACTACAAAACAAGCGGGGAAATGCTTTTCCGTTGGCATGAATAAATTCTTTATTGTTATAGATTTAAGTTTAAGGCTTCAAATTTAGAAAATAATTCTATTATCACCAAACCTTTTCGCGTATTTTTTTCTCTAAGTAGTATGCCGAAGAAGAAATATCATCCAGACAACTCTTTTATCGGGCAATGCTTTGTTATTTGAAGGAAAAACAGTATTTTTGCATCCGTATAAACCTATAATAAGTAAAGCAAAGGAAAAAATGAAATCAGACATTGAAATAGCCCGCGAGACTAAGCTGCTTCCTATAAAGGACATAGCAGCAAAGATTGATATTGACGAGTCGCTTCTCGAGCCTTGTGGCAAGTATATTGCAAAGGTACCTTTTTCGTCAATCGACGAGTCGCTCGTCAGTAAGCACAAACTCATCCTTGTCACTGCGATATCCTCTACTAAGGCAGGAATCGGCAAGACCACCGTCTCCATAGGATTAGCGCTTGGCATGAACAGAATAGGCAGACGCGCCGTACTTGCTCTGCGCGAGCCTTCGCTCGGTCCATGCTTTGGCATGAAGGGAGGAGCGGCAGGCGGCGGATATGCACAAGTGCTACCTATGGAGAAGATAAATCTTCATTTCACCGGCGACATGCACGCCATCACATCTGCCCATAATATGATTGCCGCTCTGCTCGACAACTACATATATCAGCATCGCGAGGAGGGGTTCGCACTGCGCGAGGTGCTTTGGAAACGCGTGCTCGATGTCAACGACCGCAACCTCCGACAGGTTATCACAGGTCTTGGAGGCAAGTCAAACGGCGTGACAAGCGAGAGTGGATTCGATATAACATCGGCATCGGAAATCATGGCGATACTTTGTCTGGCAAACGACGAGGCAGACCTACGCCGCCGCATGGACAATATCCTTCTTGGTATAAAGGTCGACGGCACTCCATTCTATCTTCGCGACATGGGCATTGGCGGTTCCATATGTGTTCTACTGCACGATGCCATCAACTCAAACCTCGTTCAGACCACCGAGCACACTCCAGCTTTCATTCATGGAGGACCGTTTGCCAACATCGCTCACGGATGTAATTCAGTCATTGCCACAAAGACGGCTCTTACTTATGGCGATTATGTCATCACAGAAGCAGGCTTCGGTGCAGACCTCGGAGCAGAGAAATTCTTCGATATCAAATGCCGCAAGGCAGGACTGCAGCCGGCACTTACCGTCATCGTAGCCACAACTCAGGGACTGAAACTGCATGGCGGTGTGGAGATGGACAAGATAAAGGAACCCGACAGCAAGGGACTCATGGAAGGATTTAAGAACCTCGACCGCCACGTACGCAACCTGCAACGGTTCGGACAGACCGTAGTAGTATGCTTCAACCGCTTCAATTTCGACACCGACGAAGAGATGTCACTCGTGGCTGATCACTGTAAAGAGCTTGGAGTAGGCTTTGCCGAGTGCACCGCATTCGGTGAGGGCGGAAAGGGTGCAGAGACACTGGCAGAGCTTGTTGCCAAGTCTCTTGAGGAGCAACCAAGTGAGCCGCTCACCTATTTATATAATGAGGCCGACACGATAGAAGAGAAGATAGAGAAGGTGGCAGTGGGTCATTATGGCGCCGGGAAGGTGGTATATAAGAAGAACGCGCTGAAGATGTTGGAGCGCGCCCGTCAGTTAGGATGCGAGCACTATCCCGTATGTATCGCAAAGACGCAGTATTCATTCTCCGACAACTCCAAGCTCTACGGCTGTCCTGAAGGCTTCACATTCACCATACGCGACATCGTCATAAACACCGGTGCAGAGATGCTCGTCGCCATAGCAGGAGAAATAATGCGCATGCCGGGTCTGCCACTCCATCCTCAAGCGGAGTATATCGACATCGTGAACGGCGAAATAGAGGGACTATCATAAACCCAAAACAGGCAATAGACCGCGGTGATGTTTTATTATCAAAGAACAAGAGCTTTCCTACTGCTTTCGCCCGCTTGTGTAGCATCTTAGCAGCCTTGTTTCCTTGACGTAGCCCACTACGTCCACGGCAACAATACTGTCAATCTACTCTACAATCAAATGAAATCAGTTGGGAATCTATTGACCGTTTGGGGATAAAAGAGATATGCGAGTTCGAGATAAGAATGGTCTTGTCAAAATTACAGGCATCTTATCCCGAACCTCGTGTTTAGTAAAGAAAAATCATCATCTCGGTTTTTAGCGAAATAGAAAATTAAAAGTGACAATTTGCCAAGTCTGCATGGCGTAAAACCTGTTTTTCGAGGAGCAAACAAAGATGGAAACAGCTTCATTCCGTGCTTTTTCTCTCAAAAAGCGGTGGTTCTTTGCGCTGAAAACGATGGTTTTATCGGCAAGAAACGCAGGTTTTAGCCTCAAGAAACGGTGGTTCTTGAAACTGATTCCTATTTCCGTCGGCATCAAAACAGCATATCATTCTGATTATCAACATTTTGCATGTAACATCAAAAACAAGCGTTTTTTGTCAATGAACGACAATGTGCCGGCAAATATCGGCTGTATTTGCCGTTAGAACAGCCGTTTTGTTGATTTTATTCGCAATATCCGGAAACACACGGAAAAGACTATAGAACCACAATACAGAGATATCGTCGGCGCAAAATCATTCCGTTTGCCACTTCAGAAACAATGGAAAACGGCGATACACATGATGATTGAAAATGACGGTATGAGGTTGTTAAAAGCTATGTAATTCTATTATAGTTGATTTAAAACAAGCCTTATAGCTGCTATTTTCCCTTAACTCTGTTAAAGGAATTTCCGAAATTGAATGTTTTTTCGTATATTTGTAGATATGAAAAATCATTCAACGCGACTTATTAAAGCTATAACGATAATATCCTTACTTCTGCTTCCAGTTATGAGTGGCAGTGCTTTTGCCCATAATAAAGAAAAAGCAAAGGCAGAAACAGTCACTAAGGAAGAATCGCTCATCGACCGGCTCTTGGATAAAGCAAAAAGTTATCTGGGCACTCCCTACCGCCGTTCAGGAAAGAGTCCGAAAGGTTTCGACTGCAGCGGCTTCACCTCATGGGTGTATAAGAAGTTCGGCGTATCACTTGGCTGCTCTTCTCGCGCACAATATACTCAGGGCGAGAAAATATGCCGAAAGGAGATACAACCCGGCGACCTCGTATTTTTCTCAGGCACACGCGGTGGAAAGACCATCGGTCATGTGGGCATAGTATATAAAGTTTCCGACAGCGGTAGTTTCAAGTTCATCCATTCCTCATCGTCGGGCGGGGTTAAAATATCAAGCATCAACGAGCAATACTACTCAAGCCGCTTCAAAGGAGCACGCCGAATGATGACATAATCCCAAATCGGTCATTAGAGTCCTAACTGCTTTTGTCTGATTGTTGAGCAGATTGCCGGTTTTGTTGCCGTGGGCGTAGCGGGCTACGGCAAGGCAACAAGGCTGCTAAGATGCCACACAAGCGGGCGAAAGCAGTAGGAAAGCTCTTGTTCTTTGATAAT
>ENA-OWND01000179-OWND01000179.1-metagenome-genome-assembly--contig:-NODE-179-length-42946-cov-7.451423_pt1 | contig 42946 bp, 35 predicted proteins | sample MGYA00245342_ERZ651119 | MGnify/ENA primary metagenome ERZ651119 (study PRJEB26857, sample SAMEA4031756) | metagenome | biome: human; feature: oral; material: saliva | place: Philippines | collected 2014... | reverse complement strand
TAAGTAGGTGTTCATAATTAATTGACATTGTATTTACGGCTATTTTCCAGTCAGTCTGCCGTCTTGAAGAAGTAGTGTAGCGGGCTACACGACTGATGAAAGGCGACAGAATGACGGAAAAGAGACGTGAAGACGATGGCAAAGTGAAAGCATAAAAGATAAGAGCAATATAGATACGTTTAATTTTGAACACCTACTTAATTACCTCAACAAGTATCGGACGCACTGACTGTTCCGTAGCAAGGCGCTTTATTGCGCCCCCAAGTTCGTCGGGAGCTTTGACAGCAATATGCGTGATGTCATATTCCATACATGCTCCTTCGGCAGTGATACTGTGTTTAGCCATGACAAGAGAGTCGCGAGCCGCAGACGCCTCAAGTCCGGGCAGGCGCTCAAATATACGTCCACCACCATTATTCAACAGCAATATACGGAGGTTGCCTGACAGTTTACTGTTCCATAAAGCGTTCTGGTCATAAAAGAACGACAGGTCGCCGATGACGCAGAACACCTTGTCGGATGTAACTAAAGAAGCGCCTACGGCTGTCGACAGCGAACCGTCGATGCCGTTAAGTCCACGATTACAAAAGACACGGCGATTGGAATAGCGTGCAGCCAGTCTGACGCTCAAAGAGTTTGCATAGAACACGCATGTGTAAGGTTTAAGATGCTTTTCAAGTACCTTCACCGCCTGCTCCTCTATCGTCATTGGCTGTGCCTCAATGTGGCTGCGCGTCTGGGCAATGAGTTTATTCCACGAATGATAAAAAGCCGAGCGTTTTATAGAGTGCGATAAATTCATGATATCTGACATGATGTAGTCTATATCGCCGACAACTAAAAATCTCGCATGCTGTGTAGGGTCCTGCAGCTGTGCATATCTACTTATCAGCATAGTCGTGCATTTGGGTATGGAGCGCATAAACTGACGCAGGCGTTTACTGACAGTGTTTCCTCCTACATATAATATAAGGTCAGGTTGGTAGTCTGCCACGTTATCGCCCATAAGAGAGAATAGGACATCGAGCGAAGGAGACGGTTCGTTTGAGCCAAGAGGTTCTGAAAGGACGACAATATGCTTGGAAATTTCATTCAAGCAGTTATCAACCATATTATATTGAGACTGCTGCCCGACAATAATCATAGGACGTTCTGCCATTTGAATCTCCGAAAATAATATCTCATCGTATAGGGATTCGCCCCTGTTAACAAGGAAAACAGCATCTACATCAGGCAGTTTCTTTACATTGAACTCGAACAACGGCTCTGAGACAGGAACGTTGATATGCAAGGAGCTGTCCGTACTCTGCAATGACACGACAGCTTCACATATCAGACGGCGGCACATCCATCGCTCATCGTCGTTATGGCACTCCGGCAGACTGACACTACTACTCACAAATTTCCCAAGTACCCCTTTCTGTGGCATCGTCTGTCCGTCGAGTTGTCCTATCCAAGCCTGTGGACGATCGGCTGATATTACTATGATTCCTTTTTTCTGATAACTTGCCTCTGCAACACCAGGCAACAGGTTAAGCAACGCAGAGCCTGACGTGACGCAGACTGCGACCAATCCGCATGTCTGCAGCCTTAAACCCAGTGCCACAAATGCAGCGGAGCGCTCGTCGGTGACGGGATGACAAACAATGTCCGGGCATTCATTGAAGTTATGCACCAAAGGAGCATTGCGTGAACCGGGACATACCACAACATGGCGAATGCCATACGCTACCATCAGAGCGGTCAGTATATTAATGTTTTCCTTTGAGCTATACATTATTACGTAATATTATTTATCAGGTCACCAATAGTCTGCATCTTATGCTCTGTCTCTTCCCATTCCGACTGAAGCCTACTGTCGGGCATTATTCCGCCACCAGCATAGAGAACAGCCTTATTGCCTTTTATACAGGCACAACGCAGCACAACATAAAGGCTCGTTATGCCACCAATCCCCACCGGTCCCATGAAACCGCTATAATATCCACGCGCGACATTCTCGTTGGCAATGATAAAATCACGTGCTTTTATCTTTGGCATGCCACATACGGCTGGTGTAGGATGCAAAGACGCCAACACATCACCGATACTGCATCCCTCGGTAAGATGAAAATGAAAGTCAGTACACAGATGGACAATATTGCCTGCTCGATGAGTGCGTGGACCGTCCTTAACTGTTTTCGTGCTGAAATCCGACAGGCAGTCTTCGATATAAGTCTCAACGAAGTGTTGTTCCTGTTGGTTTTTTTCGTTCCACTGCTGATAGCCTTCCTCGTATGGCATAGTCCCTGCAAGCGCCATTGTTCTCCACGATGTGCCGTCGCCTGTCATGAGAATCTCCGGAGTAGCTACAAGCCATGTTCCAGTGGCTGACGTAGAGACAAGCATCACCATCACTCTGGGATAGCGTCGACATGCTTCAAAGAACAGCTCTTCAACATCCACATCAGGAATATTCTTCTCATCGGTCCTTGAGAGTACGAGCTTCATAAACTCTCCTCTCACTATAGCCTCGTGGAAATTATCGAACGCATTGCTATAAGCATCCGTAACGTGCCTCCTCTCAGAACAATTCCGGCATCTTGAGGTGTTACCTTTCATTATATCAGGCACAGGCTTTTCCTCTACGTCATCAGGACTTATAAGTACTATCGGTGTGGTTTTGGTATTTACGAAAGGAGCTACGACAAAGCCCTCCGACAGTCCTATATTTTCATAGGCATGGAGAATCCTGTCAGCAGTCTCTGAACGAACAATCGTATATTTCTCGCCATAAGGGAGTCGATAATAGGCGAAGCTCATTACTTGTCTTTGATATAATTTGTCACCATTATTTCAGACACCATCTCTCCGGCTTCGTTCTTCACATCTACAAGCCACTGATGCAGTCTGCCGCCCTGACGTGTGATGCGGGCTGTTGCTACGACCGTCTGACCTATACGGACAGAACTCATGTGATTAGCAGCGACATTGATTCCGAAAATCATTTTGCCCGGGCAGATACACATCGACCCTACCCCTGCCAGGTTCTCTGCCATAGCCAGCGTGGCACCGCCAGAGAGATATCCCCAAGGCTGAGAACTATTCTCACTACACATCAGCCGAGCCTCAATAGTATGAGGATCATCAGTTGAATGATATGTTATCCCAAGGACGTCAGACAGTCCATCGAGACATTGGTTTACATATTCCGGTACAAACATTTTCCTGTCGTTTTGATTATAAAAAAATAAAGATACTACTTACAGCGCAATCACAGCATCTGTTATTCCTCTCAAATAACTCCTGTTCGGAATGCAAAAATAATAAATTTATCAATGAATGAAGACGTTTCGCGTATAAAGAATGTAAAAAGCTATCGTTTTTAGAAAAATAATCGTTACTTTTGCATTTGGAATAATACAAAATCAAACAGTCTCATAAATGAGCATACAGAAAAACGTTATATGAATATTTTAGAACTTTCAGAACAAGAGATTGGTCGTCGCGAGAGTCTTGAAACTCTTCGTCAGATGGGCATTAACCCTTATCCTGCCGACGAGTTTCCTGTCAACGCATGGAGTGACGATATCCGTGAACAATTTATAGACCTCCCTACCGAAAAGGACGAGGAAGGTAATGACATACCAGGAAAAGCAACAGCCGAGAACAGCCGCAATGTCACAATCGCCGGCCGTATGATGGGACAGCGTATCATGGGCAAGGCTGCATTTGCCGAACTTCAAGACTCTAAAGGACGAGTTCAAGTATATGTCCAGCGCGATGAAATCTGTCCTGACGAGAATAAGGTTCTCTATAATATTGTCTTCAAGAAGTTATTAGACATTGGTGATTTTATTGGGGTCAAGGGATATGTATTCCGCACGAAGACAGGTGAAATAAGCGTGCATGCAAAAGAGATTGTACTTCTTTCAAAGTCGCTAAAACCCCTCCCGATAGTCAAGTACAAGGACGGTATTGCATACGACAAGTTCGACGATCCTGAATTGCGCTACCGTCAGCGTTATGTCGATCTCGTCGTCAACGACGGTGTGAAAGACACATTCTTAAAGCGTGCCACCATTGTACGCACAATGCGTAACATCCTCGATGGCTCCGGCTACACAGAGGTAGACACTCCTATTCTGCAGAATATTGCAGGTGGTGCTTCGGCTCGTCCCTTCACCACTCACTTCAACGCCCTTAATCAGGACATGTATATGCGTATTGCCACAGAGCTTTACCTCAAACGTCTCATCGTTGGCGGCTTTGAGGGTGTCTACGAGATGGGCAAGAACTTCCGCAATGAAGGAATGGACAAAACCCACAACCCCGAGTTCACCTGTATGGAACTATATGTGTCATACAAGGATCTTAACTGGGGAATGACCTTCACAGAGAATATGCTTGAGCAAATATGTATTGCTGTAAACGGCAAGCCGGAAGTAGAAATCGACGGCAAGACAATTTCGTTCAAGGCTCCATTCCGCCGTCTGCCAATTCTTGATGCTATCAAGAAGAAGACAGGCTACGACCTCTACCCTATGACAGAGGACGAGATTCGGCAGACAGCGATGAAACTCGGTATCGAAGTAGACGAGACAATGGGTAAGGGAAAACTCATTGACGAAATATTCGGCGAGACATGCGAAGGTGACTTCATACAGCCTACCTTCATCACCGACTACCCTGTCGAGATGTCTCCACTCACCAAGATGCACCGTTCTAAACCCGGTCTTACCGAGCGCTTCGAGCTTATGGTCAATGGCAAGGAGCTGGCAAATGCCTACTCAGAGCTTAACGACCCTATCGATCAGGAAGAGCGCTTCATTGAGCAGATGCGCCTGGCTGACAAGGGCGACGACGAGGCAATGATCATCGATCAGGATTTCCTCCGCGCACTACAGTATGGCATGCCGCCAACATTCGGAATCGGAATCGGCATAGACCGTTTAGTGATGCTCCTGACAGGCAAGTTTGCCATAGGTGAGGTGATGCTGTTCCCACAAATGAAACCTGAGAAAAAGGCTCCACGCTCATCAGTAGCGGAATGGACATCGCTCGGTGTACCAGAGGAATGGGTACCGCTATTCAACAAAGCCGGCTACTATCTCGTCAGCGACATCAAAGAAGTTAAGGCACAGAAGCTCCAGCAGGATGTCTGCGGAGTAAACAAAAAATACAAACTCAATTATGATAATCCAAAAGTTGAAGAATTTGCTGCATGGATTGAAAAGGCTGCTGAGAAGACTCTTCCGAAGGAATAAGTCGGGGTGTGGACGCATTGCTATCATGGGCGGTGGTTCCTGGGCCACAGCACTCGCCAAAATCGTAATCGAAAGAAAAGGCGAGATAGGTTGGTATATGCGTCGCGAAGACCGTATCGAGGAGATAAAGCGAACAGGTCATAACGCCGCTTATCTCACGTCGGTGACTTTCGATGTCGATAAGATTCACTTCTCATCTGACATCAATGAGATAATCCGCGATTACGACACGCTGATATTCGTCACGCCTTCACCTTATTTCAAGCAACACTTGGAGAAAATTACAGAGAGCATGACCGACAAGTTCATCATCTCTGCAACAAAAGGCATCATCCCCGACGAGAATCTCGCTATCTCCGACTACTTCCACTTTCAGTTCGGTATTCCGGAGAATCAGATTGCAGTGCTAATGGGTCCGTCACATGCAGAGGAAGTTGCCATGAACCGCCTCACGTTCCTCACCGTAGGCTGTTCTGACGAGACTCGCGCTCAGCAACTTGCTGACGTCATACAGTCAGACTATCTTCAGGTACGTACATCAATTGATGTTAAAGGTATAGAGTATGCCTCGGTATTGAAGAACATCTATGCTATTGGAGCAGGCATATACAACGGACTTGGCTACGGCGACAACCTCCAGGCGGTGTATATGGCGAATGCTGCAAGCGAGATGGCTGACGTACTCAACCTGCTCAGTCCTTCGCAGGACCGCAACATCACAAATTCGGTTTATGTAGGCGACCTGCTTGTCACAGGCTACTCTGACTTCTCACGCAACCGTATATTCGGTACGATGGTAGGAAAAGGCTACAGCATCAAGGCGGCACAGACAGAGATGGAAATGATAGCAGAGGGGTATTACGGTGCGAAATGTATCACAGCAATACTCGATGAGTACAAAAACTTCTCATTCCCAATAATAAGAATGGTATACGACATTCTCTATGAGGGTGCCGTACCAGCACTGAGGGTAAAAGAATTGATTCAAAATTTCAGATAACAAATAAAGAATAATGGTATTAGACATTACAAAGGCAGCACAGTTTGTCAATGCTGGTGCTGTAGAGGCTTTCGAGCCAAAGGTTAAAGCCGCTCAGGAGGCTCTTGAGAACGGCACTTGTGCAGGTAATGATTATCTTGGATGGATGCACCTCCCAACAAGCATCACTCCTGAGTTCATCGCAGAAATAAACGCAACAGCAAAGATTCTTCAGGATAACTGCGACGCGGTGGTAGTAGCAGGTATCGGTGGTTCATACCTCGGTGCACGCATGGTCATCGACGCACTGTCCAACTCTTTCGGTTGGCTTCAGCAGAGCAAGTTCCCACGTATCCTCTTTGCAGGAAACAACATCGGCGAAGACTACCTCAGCGAGCTCACAGACTATCTCAAGAACGTAAACTTCGGAGTGATCAACATCTCAAAGTCAGGTACAACCACTGAGACAGCCATCACCTTCCGCCTTCTTAAGAAGATGTGTGAGGACCAGCGTGGCAAGGACACAGCCCGTAAGGTAATCGTTGCTATCACCGACGCAGAGAAGGGTGCTGCCCGCACCACTGCCGACAAAGAAGGCTACAAGTCATTCGTCATACCTGACAATGTAGGCGGACGGTTCTCTGTACTCACACCGGTAGGTCTGCTACCTATCGCTGTAGCAGGTTTCGATATCGCCGCTCTCGTCAAAGGCGCACAGGACATGGAGAAGGCTACAGCTCTCGACGTGCCGTTCGCAGAGAATCCTGCAGCGCAGTATGCTGCTTGCCGCAATGCAATATACCAGAACGGTAAGAAGATAGAGATTCTTGCCAACTATAATCCAAAGCTCCACAACCTCGGCGAGTGGTGGAAACAACTCTATGGCGAGTCAGAGGGTAAGGACGGCAAAGGAATCTTCCCTGCTGCTGTCGACCTCACTACCGACCTTCACTCTATGGGTCAGTGGATTCAGGACGGCGAGCGCACCATCTTCGAAACGGTCGTTTCTGTAAAGAATCCTAACACAGAACTGCATGTTCCTTCTGACGAGGAGAATCTTGACGGACTGAACTTCCTCGCCGGCAAGCGTATAGATACTGTCAACAAGATGGCAGAGCTCGGCACAATGCTTGCTCATGTAGACGGCGGCGTGCCAAACATGAAGATAACCATCGAGAAACTTGACGAATACAACATCGGACAACTCATCTATTTCTTCGAGAAAGCTTGTGGTATCTCCGGACTGCTACTCGAGGTCAACCCATTCAACCAGCCTGGTGTAGAAGCTTACAAGAAGAATATGTTCGCTCTTCTCAACAAGCCTGGCTACGAAGCAGAATCTGAGGCTATCCAGGCTCGCCTGAAGTAAAAGATATCACACACAGATCATATATCCACTCTTGCCAATCGTAGTTAAACCCAAACATTTATAGACCACCCTTTTTATTCTACTGGTGTAAAAATGGTTGTATATATGTTTGAGATAGATATAGAATAATGTCAAATAACAATATGGCGTCTCACTCTCTTCGCCTCGCAGGATACGACTTGGGATTGAGACGTCTCTGTCTCTTCGATATGGACGGCATCCTATATGACTCCATGCCGAATCATGCCATTGCCTGGGTTCAGGCAATGGCATCATTCGGTATCAGTTTCACTGCTGATGATGCCTACGCCACCGAGGGAGCACGCGGTGTTGACACCGTGCGCCACTATGTGCGCCAACAGACGGGGCACGACATCTCTGAGGAGAAAGCAATGGATATGTATCAGGAGAAAGCCCGTGTGTTCGCTACTCTGCCGGTAGCACCCGTCATGCCAGGGGTAATTCCGCTAATGCGAAAGATAAAAGCACAAGGACTTACAATCGGCGTTGTCACAGGCTCTGCCCAACGTCCACTGATTGAACGTGTCGTCAACGACTTCCACGAGTTCATATCACCCGACCACATCGTTACGGCATACGACGTCGAGCGTGGCAAACCTCATCCAGACCCTTACATTAAAGGAATGTCAAAGTGCGGAGACTTCCGTCCTGACGAGACGATAGTAATCGAGAACGCTCCTCTTGGCGTACACTCGGGCCACGCATCCGGAGCATACACTATCGCCGTGAACACCGGACCACTTGCCGACGAGATTCTGCTCCACGAAGGCGCTGACATCTTGTTCCCCGACATGCAGGCTCTTGCTGATGCATGGGAACAGGTCATCACATAATCTAAAACAGCACACCAATTCTTACCTATAAATAAGTATTGCACGTAAAATAAAAAGGTTGTACCTTTGCACATTAAAAAATTTAGAGCAAAGAACATATCGACACATGCAATGCACAAATATGGGTATGAAACACAACAATAACATTATAAAAGAAAGATTTATGAAAAGATATTTCATTATGTTGATGCTGATATTTTTCAGCATTCAGGTAACGACTGCCAACAACCCTATTCGAGAGGGAGGTATGATTTCCGGTCATGTCGTTGAAATGAGCACAGAGGTGAACATTCCATACGCAACAATACGTATCAAGGAAACCGGTAAGGGCGTAGTGACCAACGAGTATGGTGAATTTGAACTCAGGGGACTTGATGCCGGCACCTATCATCTGACAGCTTCATTCACCGGATATAAGTCAGAGACAAAAGAGGTCAAGGTGTCTGATGATTACACTGCCGTGCTCCACTTTCAATTGGAGAGGGAGGACTTGATTATCGACGAGGTGGTGGTTTCTGCCAACAGGAGCGAGACGAAGCGCAGAGATGCACCTGTTGTGGTGAACGTCATGGGAAAACGTCTCTTCGACATTGTGAATGCCGTCGACCTCGCAAAGACTCTGAACTACCAGTCTGGACTGCGCGTGGAGAACAACTGTCAGAACTGTGGCTTCTCACAGGTACGCATCAACGGACTGGAGGGACCTTACTCACAGATTCTCATCAACAGCCGTCCGGTGGTAAGTGCGCTGAGCGGGGTGTACGGTCTGGAGCAGATTCCTACTAATATGATTGAACGTGTTGAGGTGGTACGCGGTGGCGGTTCGGCGCTGTTTGGTGCTAACGCTGTCGGCGGTACGATTAACATAATAACGCAAGACCCTGTGAACGACTCGTTTGAGGTGTCGTCGACGATGTCGAATATCGGCTCGAAGGTATGGGAGCAGAATGTAGGAGCGAATGTGTCAATGGTATCGAAGAACAACACCCATGGCATTGCACTCTACGGCAACTATCACAACCAAAACCCATACGACAGAGACGGCGACGGATTCTCCGAGATGGTACATAAGCGGATGAGCACATTCGGATTCCGTTCATACTATCGTCCTACATTCAACAGCCGCATCGGACTTGAATATCACAACACCAACGAGTTTCGCCGTGGCGGAAACAGGTTCGACTTTCAGCCACACGAAGCGGACATCGCCGAGCAGCTGCGCCACAATATCAACAGTGGCGGCATCACATACGATTTATTCTGGAAGGACTACAAGCACAAACTCTCGCTCTTTGCTTCTGCACAACACATCGACCGCGACAGTTACTATGGCGCGCAGCGCGACCCTAATGCATACGGCAAGACCGATGACCTGACATGGATAGGAGGTGCAACGCTCGTCACGCAAATAGACAAGTTCATCTTTGCACCCTCATCATTCACAGCAGGTTTGGAGTATCAGGAGAACACTCTGCATGATATCATGACAGGCTATAAGCGCGATATGCGTCAGAAGGTGAAAATTGGTAGCGCATTCGTACAGAACGAATGGAAAATGAGCAAGTTCACGCTCCTTGCCGGCGCACGCCTCGACAAGCACAACCTCATTGAGAAACTCATTTTCAGTCCGCGCGTCAACCTACTCTACAAACCGACGGATAACCTGCAGGCACGTCTTACCTACTCGCCGGGATTCCGCGCTCCGCAAGCCTACGACGAAGACCTGCACATAAACGTTGTAGGAGGACAAGGTGTGCAGATAAAGCTCGCCGAAGGACTGAAGGAAGAGCGAAGCAACAGTTTCAGCGGGTCGACCGACTATTACTTATATCTCGGACACTGGCAGGCGAACGTGCTACTCGAGGGCTTTTACACCCGTCTGGACAATGTATTCGTGCTTGAGGAGTTAGGCAAGAACGCCGACGGGCTCGTCATCAAGGAACGGCGCAACGGTGCCGGCGCAAAGGTATACGGCGCAAATATCGATGCAAAGATTGCCCATGGCACAGATGTCTCTTTCCAAATGGGATTCACCATGCAACGAAGCCGATACACGCAAGACGAGGTATGGACAGAGGTTGACGGAAAGCCACTCACAACCCGCCGCATGACACGCACACCCGACTACTACGGATATTTCACCTTCACCTCTGCTCCGCTGAAGCACTTCGACTTCGCACTCACCGGAACATATACGGGCGAAATGATTGTACCACATTTCGCAGGCTATATCAAGAAAGACCGTATGGAGCATTCGCCGGCATTTCTCGACCTTAACCTCAAGTTGAAGTACACCTTCGTACTCAACGATCACGTAAAGATGCAGGTCAACACCGGCATACAGAACATATTCAACAGCTTCCAGAAAGACCTCGACAAAGGCGAATTTCGCGATGCAGGATATTTCTACGGTCCCACACGACCAAGGACATTCTTTGTCGGATTGAAATTCACTACATAACAAGAATAAGACAAGCATCGCGATTCATCACATTCCGTATCCTTTAATGGAAACAGGCGCGTCAGCCAGGGACGTGATTTATCATGTTCCGCAATCTCCGAGAAACAAATAGCTCGCGAAATGGACCCAACGTGGATGCGGAACGTGATAAATCACGCCACTACGGCTGATGCCATGTCCCGGTAGACGAAAAGAAAAGCTTTGGAGAAAAAGAAAAGGCGGTCAACTGACCGCCTTGGTTTAAAGATTGAATTTCACGGCTAATGTCGGGTTCACGAAGAAGCCTTTGTTGTTGCCGTCGGTAGCGCGGTAGATGAAGTTGTTGGAAAGCTCTACCTCTGTACCTACTGATATTTTCGGACTGATGTTATACCATAGCTGTGGCTCTGCAAGGAACACGAGGCAGTCGGTCAATTCCTTAACACCACCATTCGACTTGCTGTTCTTGCCCAACCATATGTCTGCGAATCCGGCGAATGTCAGCTTGCCATCAAGAAATGCGGTGCTCCACACTCCGGTGAGCTGGAATGATGCGTAACCATCAATATTATTATACTGCTTGAAGAACTGCTTGTACATGGCCTGGATGGAATATGTGGTGGAGAAGTCGGCATTATGTCCGTTCCATGCTATACCGGCAAGACCGGCAGTCTGGAAGCTGCCTAAGCGGTTCATACCGCCGTCGTACTCCACATGAGCGGCAAAGCCCTGCTTGCCGATGTTGAACTCACGGCTTATCTCGGTGTATGCGCCCATCACTCCGTTCTTGTCGAGGTCAAGGTCGACAAAGTAGAACCATGAACCAAGTTTGTCGGCAGAGAACTTCTCATAGGTAACGGTCACATCCTGATGTCCTGCTTCCTTTTCGGAACTGATGGTCTTACCGAAATCATAGTGAAACTGTAGGTTCTGCGCAAAGGCGGCGATGCTGAACATTGGAAGCATCAGTGCGAGGATAAATGTTTTTTTCATGTCTTTCTTTTTTGCTTATTATTTAAATTAATCATTTTTCTTTTTCATCTCTTTTCCGTGCACACTCTTAATGGTGACATTGTCGAGTTGCTGTGGCAATACGGCGTTCAGCACAATACCTACTATAGCCGCCAGTGCAAGACCGGAAAGATGTATCGAGCCAATGGATATGCTGTCGTTGCTGCCGTACTTTACACCGATTGCGACAACAAGAATCAGCGCTGCAACATATACATTGCGCGAATGTGTAAAGTCGACATTTGCCTCAACGATGTTGCGCACACCGACAGCCGAAATCATACCGTAGAGGATTAGACTGACACCGCCTATCGTTGCCGTAGGCATCAATGCGATGAGCGCGGTGAACTTCGGACAGAACGAAAGGACTATGGCAAAGACGGCAGCCAGACGGATGACTGACGCATCGAAGACACGCGTCAGGTTCAGCACGCCGGTGTTTTCGCCGTAAGTGGTATTGGCAGGCGCACCAAAGAGCGAAGCGATGGCTGTTGCCAGACCGTCGCCGGAGAGCGTGCGGTGCAGTCCCGGTTTTGCGAGGAAGTCCTTGCCTACGGTCGACGAGATAGCGCACATATCGCCAATATGCTCCATAATAGTCGCAATGGATATCGGCACTATGGCTATGATACTGCTTGTGAGTAGCATGTAGTTGGCATCGTCAAATACTGCCAACATGGTCTGGTCGCGCGTTAACGGCAGTCCGAGCCACGCAGCCTCGCTTACTTGGCTGAAGTCAACATCGCCCATAACCGCAGCAACGAGATACGAGCCAATTATACCGATAAGAATCGGGATAATCTTGATTATGCCTTTTGCCCAGATGCTCGCAATGATGACGATAACGATTGCAATGATAGCGAGCAGCCAATTGGTGTTGCAACTGCTGATAGCCGACCCTGACAGCGTCAAACCAATAGCAATGACCATGGGACCGGTAACGACCGGCGGGAAGAATCGTAAGATTCGCTCAGTGCCAAAAGCCTTGATGAGCGCCGCCATAGCAAAATAGCACAGGCTTGCACAGAACACTCCCACGCAGGCATAGCCCAACGAAAGGGTCTCTGTCAGTCCTTGCCCCATACCGAGTTCCTTTATCGAGAGATATCCACCGATAAAGGCAAAGCTGCTACCAAGAAAGGCTGGCACCATTCTCTTCGCACATAGGTGGAAGACAAGAGTACCGATTCCGGCAAAAAGAAGGGTTGATGATACTGAGAGCCCCGTTATGGCAGGTACCAACACGGTGGCTCCAAACATGGCGAACAAATGCTGAACACCAAGAACGAGATACTTAGGAATACCCAGCTGTCGAGCATTGGTTATTCCCTGTTGTTCTTTAATTTCCATTTGACGTTTGTTTTATACAATATGAAAGTGTGTGGATTAAATCTCAAAATCCAGACAAGAGCGCTGCACGGTATATGGTCGCACCCGCTCATTTGCAACGGCAATATGGTCGGGATGCTGGGCATATCTACGCAATGCCTCCTCATTTTCGAGCGTACTGTCGAGCATCACATCACAGGTTGACGAAGCAAGACGGCGCTCTATATTGACCTTGCAGTCAAGAAGTCCGGGCACTTTTCCTACAAGCCCCTCAAGGCCTTCCTTTATGCCACGCTTTACACTTGTCTTCTCTTCGTCCGACAGCTCAGGATTGAGTGTCCATAAAATAATATGCTTTACCATAGATGCAGAATTGAAAAGTCAATTTCTAATTTGCATACAAAAGTAAACAAAAACACGCAAAGTACGAAACGAAACAAGCCTTTTTTGTCAATATGTAAGAGCTAAGTGTTAAAATACGGCTCGCGCCCAGCCTTTTTCCTCAAAAAGAGTACTGTTATCATTATTATTATATATCTTTGTGAAAATACAGATAATCCTTGTATGACACGCTGTTTCACAATTTAAAACGAGATAAAATTATGCATACAGAATATCATAAATGGTGGAGTCACAACCTTAAGCGTGACATGGAATATAAAGTCTACGGTCACGACGGACAAGCTCTTTTGGCTTTCCCTTGCCAGGACTGCCGTTTCTACGATTGGGAGGATAATAAGATGATTGAGGTTTTGGCGCCGTTCATCAACGCCGGTCGCCTGCGCGTCATCACGGTCGACAGTATCGACAGTGAGACATGGTCGAACAAAGACTATTGGGACAACCGCACAAAGATAGAACGTCATGAGTGTTGGTATCAATACATCATCGAAGAGCTGCTTCCCAACGTTCGTCAGAATCCTGAACAGATGTTCATCACCACCGGAGCATCGTTTGGTGCTTTCCATGCTGCCAACTTCTTCTTCCGCCGTCCCGACCTCTTCAATGGCATGCTGGCTTTGAGCGGTATATATTATGCCGCCTATGGCTTCGGCGATTACATGGACGGTTTGGTATATGAGAACTCGCCGCAGAACTTTCTACAGAACATGCCAAAGGAACATCCCTATGTAGATATGTACCGCCAGCGGAAGATTGTGTTCTGCACCGGGCAGGGTATAGGCGAGCAGGAGGCTCTGGTCAGCACACGCGAAATGGACCGCATACTATCAGAGAAGGCGATTCCGCATTGGTGTGACTACTGGGGCAGCGACATCAACCACGACTGGCACTTCTGGCGTCGCCAGATGCCTTACTTTATAGACAAAATATTAATGTGGAGATAGGCTACTGTCTGTCTCCACATTACATAGACTCTTGATATTCACCTGTGTAGCATCGGCTTAAACGACAGCAATGCCACACATCACAGGAGACGGTTTTTCTCGCTGAAGAGATTCTTTCTAAACCGTTATCTCACCTGAACCATAGCAACGGTGGTGGTTTTCGTCGTAGATGACACAGAACTGTCCCGGTGCCACGCCGTGGATTTTCTGCGATGAATAGATAGTATATGTGCCGTCACCCATGTCTTCTATGCGTGCAGGGAAATAGTCGGACGTGTGCCGAATCTTGAATGTTATCCTGTCGCCCTCAATCGGAGCAGTGAGCAGATGCAGGTCGTGTATGCGGAATGTGTCCTTGTAGGCATCCTCCGGACTGTAACCATTGCTTACGTATAGGATATTCCGCTCGGTATCCTTCTTTACAACAAACCACGGACCGCCACTGAATCCAAGGCCTTTCCGCTGACCTATGGTATGAAACCACAGTCCGCGATGCTCGCCTATTTTACGTCCGGTCTCGAGTTCGAGCACCTCGCCAGGGTTCTCGCCCAGATAGCGTCGCAGGTAGTCATTATAGTTTATCTTGCCAAGGAAACATATTCCCTGCGAGTCCTTACGCTTTGCGTTGATGAGATGCTCCTGCTCCGCTATACGACGCACTTCCTCCTTATTCATACAGCCTATAGGGAACAATGCTTTCTGTAATTGCCAATCATATATTTGTGCAAGGAAATCCGTCTGGTCTTTCACCGGGTCGGGCGCCGTGCAGAGCCATTTCCGTCCATGCTCATCTACCTCGGTCTGTGCATAATGCCCAGTGGCTATGAGGTCATAGTCATGTCCGTGCTTGTCGTGAAAGGCGCCGAACTTTATCAGCCGGTTGCACATGACATCGGGATTAGGTGTGAATCCTGCCCTCACCTTATCCATAGTATATCGCGTCACCTTATCCCAATAGTCTTGATGACAGTCTACTACCTCAAGCTTCAGCCCGTAACGTCGACAGATGGCGGTACACATCTCTAAGTCTTCCTCCGACGAACAGTCCCACTCCTCTTCCTGCTCAGGACCTATTTTAATATAGAAGCAGTCAGGCTGAAGCCCATGCTCGGCAAGAACATGCACCACGACAGCCGAATCGACTCCACCACTCAGCAACACAGCTATTCTTTTGTCTTTCAGTTCCTCGAAGTTCATCTCTGTATATCAGTTTGCTTTTTATCCTAAAAATCGTACTTGATATTTGCACGACAAGCAATGAACACTAACATATTGAATCCATTAACCAACATTACTGTTTTAGCTACGCTTCCTTACTATTTTCAACCGATGACATGATCTCTGCATTCAAGACCTCATCTTTCCCTAACAATTGTCTCACAAGTCTATAAACTGTCGTGCATGGATTCTGATTTGCGTAACGAGCATCTGTGTATTCAAGATGCTTGACTTCTGCGAACTGCATCGCCGAATCCATAGAACCATAGGTAGTCATTATGTCGTAGTTGTTAGGATTTTTCTTTGCGTATAGGTATTTCTTCTTTGACCGGTATTTGGGGGAAGCATTAACAGCCGCAGTAATCTTCTCTTCATAATCCTTTCTGGACACACCTGTCGTTACATTCTGAAAATGATATAAATACCATAATTCAAACGCTTCATTGCTCCATGCCACCTCTATGCCATTTTTTTCTCCTAATGTAATAGCTTCATTGAAGTCTTTAGCCGGAAACTCATCTTTATCAAACACAGCCCAGACACGGTCATAGTGATTCTTGTTTTTCAAGGCGATAGCTTTCTCAACTACATCTTTTGTTCCTCTGCCAAGACCTTTGATTTCTATGTCATACACAATTATACCTTGCTGTTTCTGAGCGAATGCTTCAAAATAGTCAGGCTCTGTTTTCGTACCCTCACACACAATAAGAACAGAACAACGGATAATCTTTTTCTCTCTTCTTTGTGTTTGCTTCTTAAACTTTAAAGAGGCATTATCTATCTTTATTTTCTTTGCTGCCATAGCCTTAAAATTTAATCGTTAAGAATATATGGAATAGCTCCATAACGACCGGCAATATAATTTCTCTCGTAGTTTGCATCGTTGCGAGGCTTTGTTCCATCTGGAAGGACTATGTCCATCAGGCTATACAAGTCTGTCTGCTCTTGTGAGTCTTTCTCTGTAAACCAAATCTGGTCGCGACGAAGAATTTTCTGTGACAGCAAGTGTGTGTCGTGAGTAGTAAAAATCAGCTGAGCGTTCTTAGGATTTGTTTCAGGATTATTGAATAACTCAATAATATACTGAGAAATCAAAGGGTGCATCTTTGCATCCAATTCGTCAATAACAAGCGTGGCTCCAGTATACAGGGTATCGAAGATTGGACCAGAAAGGTCAAACAATTTGTTTGTACCGGACGATTCCCTCTCCTCAAACGAAAAATTAACTGAGCTTACGACCTTACCTTTATCCGAGTAGATGTTATGTACGGAATCCAACTCAATACTTTTCTTTCCTTGAATCTCCTTTTGAAACATGGCTCTTAACTCTATAGTTAAATCCGATGGGATATTAGGCTCTTCTTCGTGAGTGAGAATACTATTGAATCCAAGTCTCAACTTTTGGAAAAATTCAAGTGCATCAACACTGGATTGTTCCTTTTTATGGAAGAACAGCTTTGAATACGATCTATACTGCTGATTATTTAATCCGGAAATCACATTAAAATCCGATTGGAACCAAGAGAGAACCTGACGTGATATTTCTCCTCCCAATTGCTGACATAGAGACAAGAACAATCGATTGTCATTGATCTTTTCTTCATAACCTATCCCTTCGGGGAAATTTTTCTCTTCGACACAGATTCCCTCCTCATTTCTAACAAACATCATCTGTTCTTTGGAGCGTGGTGTGGTTTTACGGAACAACCACTCATCAACTATACGTTCAAGATTATACCTGAATCCATATCTATAGCAATATTCCCCTTTAAGAAAAATAACCTCAAACATTGTAGGACGCTCATTGTCTGTTAAAAGAAGAAACGGATCATACTCCAATTCTTCATTGTCATTTAACCTCACAGACAACAATATGCATCTTGCCATCGTGTACATTGCACTGACAAGATTCGACTTTCCACTGGAATTTGCTCCATATAGCGCAAGTGTACGGAGCAAAATATGCTTGCTACAAGCAAACAGATTAGTCTCCGAACATTCCTTCAGTGCCTTATCTGCTTCTAATACCAAGGTCTTCTTTCCGTAGAACGACCTGTAATTCTCTACAGTAAATTCAAGTATCATATGATTTAACCTTAAAATCTTTATTTAGAATACTATTTCAGACACAAAGGTAATAATAAAATTTCAATATATGCACAAATTTGAGGATTTTTACCAAAACAAGACACAATACTCTTTTATGACAATGTAAATAAAATACAGATTGGCGTTTTATGTCTGGCGAAAAGAAAAATAATGCGGGCTTATCCAATAGTGTCCTAAATACATTGTGACACATAAACATATATTGAATACAAATATATTATTTATACGTCAATAACACATATTCATAAGAAATGACACAGAGCAAGGTTTTTACATAACAACGTCATTTTCCATAGCTCCATTCTTGGTTTTCTAATAAATAAAGCGTACCTTTGCAGTCGATTTTATAAATTAACTCTTCAGGGCAGGGTGAGATTCCCGATCGGCGGTACAGTCCGCGAGCCGAAAGGCAGAACCGTTGAAACTACGGTACCGACAGTTACAGTCTGGATGAAAGAAGAAAAGATGAAAAAGATTGTTTTTTTGCTGGGCATGATTATGTCCACACAACTTGCAGGTGCCGAGGGCACAGGTAAGAAACACGGCACAAACAATGCCGAACACGAGTCTGTATCAAACGATACCCCTATTACTCTTCAGGAAGTATCGGTCAGTGTAAACTTTAGCAAGGAGGAGACAACGCCTCTTAACCTCACAACCATTACTCCGCGTGATATAAGGTTGCATGCCGCAGCGCCCAATTATGTTGAGATGATGCAAGGTGTGCCAGGCGTGTATGCCACTTCCACTACCGGAAACTACGGCGACGCCTCACTTAACATGAGAGGTTTCAAGCAGGAGAACATCGGTATCATGCTCAATGGTATTCCCATTCAGGGACTTACCTCCGGCTCGATGTATTGGAGCAACTGGATGGGACTGGCTGATGCGACGTATGCAGTGCAAATTCAGAAAGGCATAGGTGGCTCTATGCTCGCCGACACATCAATGGGCGGACTGGTGAACATCATCACCAAGACGGGCAGAGAAAATCCTGAAGGCTCGTTCGGACTGACCACTACCGAATATGGTCTCACCAAAGGCGTGCTCAATTATTCCTCCGGCAGACTGGCAGGCAACTGGAATGTCGATGCCATGCTCTCTTACACAAAAGGTCATGGTTTTGTGGAGGTTTCTGATGTTCAGACCTTATCCTACATGCTTTCCATAAGCAAGAAACTCAATACGGCAAATACAATTATATTCACAGCATTAGGCTCGCCCGAGGAGCACGACCAGCGCAACACCGAACTCAGCGCCGACGAGGTGAGCCGCTACGGACGCGGATACTCCAAGAACTGGGGTCTGCTCTACGGCAAAAAGTATTCTATAGGCAGGAATCATTACTACAAGCCTTATTTCACAGTGCAGCATCTGCTCGACGGAGAACGTTTCTCAATGAAGAACTCGCTCTACATGGCTGTCGCCGACGGAGGAGGACGCTCTACATACGGCAAGCATGGTGCAAAGAGCATCATCGCACATCAGACCGTCGACGGGCATATCGACTTCAATTCCGTGATCGAGGAAAACAGAAATAACGCTACCACCGAAGGTAACGCGTCGAAAAACATCTTGATAGACTACTTGTCGGGACACACTCAGGCAGGAGCCATTATTTCGGGCGATTACAAACTCACCGACGAGACAACACTCTCGGCAGGTGCACAGTATCAATACTACGGGACGTGGTCGAAGATGAAGGTGCTCGATTTGCTCGGAGGCGACTACTGGTATGACTCTGCGACAAAGAAGAATGTCGTGACAGGCGACTACACCGGGGCACGCTACGGAAGGACTACTCATCACGCATCGGCTTTCATACAAGGCAAATACAACAACCGCAGTGTGAGCGCCACACTCGGCGCTGCGGTGTTCAACGGCAACTATCGCAGGAATAACGACATAACCAACGAACGCAGCGCATGGGCACACGGATGGGGAGGAAGCATAAAAGTCGGTGTGCTCTACCACCTCATGCACCAAACATTTTCTACTCCTTCGGTCGATATCTTTGCCAATGCTGGTTACAGCAACCGTCTTCCTTACGCCGGTGTATACCTATCATCAAGCAATCTGTCAATCACTAAAGATGTGACAAACGAAAAGAATCTCCTCTGCGAGGTGGGAATACGCGCCTCATGGAGTGGCGGCGGATTGGAAGCATCGGCATATATAGCATCATGGAAAGACAAGACTCTGACAGTGAGCATCGCAAAACGTGCCAACGAGACGGCAGAGAAGTATCAGATTACCGGACTGAATGCTCTGCATAAGGGAATAGAACTCTCTGCACATCAGCAAGTGACCGACTGGTTGAAACTGAAGGCATACGCCATGATAGCATCATGGAAATGGAAGAGCAACGGCGCCGCAATCATATACGACTCATACAGCGGTGAGAGCCTGAAGGAGTATTCTATCCACAGCAACGGGCTGCACGTCGGCGATGCGCCACAGACGCAATTCGGTGCGCAGGCAGATATACGTCTATATAAAGGCGTATACATTCATGCCGGCTGGCAGCACAATGCCCGTATGTATGCCGATTTCAAACCATCATCGCGTACGTCAGCCGATAAACGAGACGCCTATCGGTTGCCATCCTACAACCTTGTTGATGCAACATTGGGTTGGGAAGGTCACCTATCTGCCAACGTACGCCTTAACGTATTCGCCACATTCAACAACCTGCTTGACGCCACATATATCGAGCGCGGAACTGACGGTGTCGACCACGACCTCGCTTCCTTCCGCGGATACTGGGGAGCGCCACGTACAGTGGCACTGGGCACAAGAGTGACATTCTAAACCACTGATGATTACTTTGCACCATGGCAATTGCGAAAAGCTGTTGGCTTAGTGTCAACGGCATCTCGCTGTCAGGTTTCTGTCGTCTTTTTCGTGAGCTTCCGGATGCTGTGAATAAATTCAACTATTGGTGTCCGGTAAACAAATATAGCAATGAATAGAGTAGGATGAAACCTGTAGAAGGGGCGTGATTTATCACGTTCCGTCTCTTGCACAGAGTCCATTTCGCGAACTATTTGTTCCTTGGATATTGCGGAACGTGATAAACCACGCCTCTACGGCTGACGCGAATAAATTTAACAAAAAGGCTGTTCTAACCACACATACATCCGATATTTGCCGGCACATTGTCCTTCGATGATGAAAAACGCTTGTTTTTAGCATTACACAAAAAGCATTGATTATCAGAGAGATAGAATGTTTTGATATATACAACAAGACGAATCAGTTTCAAGAACCGCCGTTTCTTGAGGCTATAACAGCCGTTTCTTGCCTATAAAATCAGCGTTTTGAGCATCAAGAACCGCTGCTTTTTGACAGAAAAAGCATGGAATTAAGTTTATTTCTGCTTTGCTCGGTCCCAGAAAACGTAGTTTTATGCTATGCAGACTTAGCAAATAATAGCTTTTGGGTTTCTATTTCGTCAAAAATCGTAAAGCTAATTTTTCTTTACAATACGCAAGGTTACCAACCTTCGGCAAGATCTTTCTTATCACAAATCGACATAAAAAGTATAATGGAGAAGAAAGAAAGCTAAGGCGAAAACATAACGTGACATTATGATGTATTTAGGATTATTCATAGCAAAAAAAAATGAGCCACGAAAGTTCTAATATAAACTCTCGTGGCTCATTACATTTTTATATATTAAGGTAGTATTATGTTTCTATAACCGCAATCTATTCTTTCTCCCAATCAGAATGCAATAATCGACAACCTAACATGGAGGCTTAGAACGGTGCTCTGTATTTTCCCTCTTCCTTATCGTTGAGCATAGAAAGATACGACTGGTAGCGACTCTGTGCTATATAATGGCTTTCCAATGCCTCAAGCACGGCACAACCAGGCTCGTGGGTGTGTGTGCAGTTATTGAAACGGCAATGTTGTGAGAAGTGGAAAATCTCCTTGAAATAACTCGTTATCTCCTCCGGCTCCATGTCGAAAGTGCCGAAGCCTTTTATTCCGGGGGTGTCGATGATGTATGTGCCCTCCGACAACGACTCCAATCGGAGCATCTCCGAGAATGTGGTAGTGTGCGTTCCGGTGTTATGCGCATCGGAAATCTCTGCCGTGCGCAGATGTGCGTCAGGGATAAGACGGTTTATCAGTGTCGATTTTCCTACTCCGCTGTTACCGCTCAGCAGCGTTATCCTGCCGTCAAGCATTTGATGAAGCATGTCGACACCTTCGCCCGTCTCCGCTGATATTGCCACGCAACGGTAGCCTACGGTGTCATAGAGCCGCATGATACCGTCCTGCAGGCGGCGTTCGTCCTCGTCAAGCAGATCGGTCTTATTGAACACCAACACGACAGGAACATTATAAGCCTCGGCAGAAGCCAGAAAGCGGTCGATGAAAGTGAGCGATGTCTCAGGGTAGTTGACGGTGACGACAAGGAAAGCCTGGTCAACGTTTGCTGCAAGGATATGGCTCTGTTTTGAGAGATTCTGCGACCGTCGGATGATGTAGTTTCTACGGTCTTCGATGGCTGTTATCCAGAAGAAATGCTCTGCTCCAGCCCCTTCGGCAGTCTGCTCGATAAGTTCTACCCTATCGCCGACAGCCACCGGATTAGTGCTGCGAATACCCTTTAGACGAAAGTTTCCTTTCACCTTACACTCTACCGTGATGCCGTCGTCGGTAAGCACCGTATACCAAAAACCCGTGTTCTTTATTACTAATCCCTTTGCCAAAATAAAAAAGCCCCCTCTTGGAGGGGGATTACGTTGTTATACGGTCATTATTTCCTTTGTTTTCTCTGCAAGCAGTTCATCTACTCGGGCTATATACTTGTCGTGAACCTTCTGAAGGTCTGCCTCAGCATCTTTCTCCAAATCTTCAGAAAGACCATCCTTGATAGCTTTCTTCAGCAAGTCCTTAACGTCGCCGCGAACCTTACGAATCTGCACCTTCACCTTCTCGGCAATCTGGTTACACTGTTTTGACAGTTCACGACGGCGCTCCTCTGTCGGAACAGGGATAGCAAGACGTATCACCTCGCCGTTGTTATCAGGAGTGATACCCACGTTTGAGTTGATGATAGCCTTTTCTATTTCATGAATCATCTTCTTCTCCCAAGGCTTTATGGCAATAGTGCGGGCGTCAGGAGTAGTAACACTTGCCACTTGATTGAGCGGCACTTTCATGCCATAATTCTCGACGCGGATACCGTCAAGAATAGCGGCGTTGGCACGTCCGGCGCGAATATGGCTGAATGATTCATCAAGATACATGCAAGCCATGTCCATCTCTTCCCCAGCATCGCTGAGAGTCTGCTTTACGTCTATCATATTATTGTCATTTTGGTATTTGCTTCTACAAAAGTAAATAAATAGTTCGAATTGAGCAAAAAAAACTGTTGTTTTTTCGACAGCACGCACTCTTGGCTCTAAAAACGACTGTACTGTATCTTTAGTGCGTGTAATCTGCCAGCACATTCACCTAATATATAATATATAGAAGGAGTGGTTGACGCGTTTATTTACAATTGCTTTGCCACCATATTTGTCAGTTCGACGAACTGTTGTATAGTGAGTTGTTCCGGGCGTTTGGTCATGATGTCCTGCAGGAAAAACTCCGGCGAAGGGAAATTCTCGGCGTTGAAGAGCTGCTTCATCGATACGCGCAACATTTTACGACGCTGATTAAAGGTGGTCTTTACGACGCGTTTGAAGAGTACTTCGTCGCAACCGAGGTCTGTTACGTTATTGCGGGTCATGCGGATGACTGCCGATTTTACCTTTGGAGGTGGGTTGAAGACATCCTCGTCGACGGTGAACAGATACTCACAGTCATACCACGCCTGAATGAGTACGGACAGTATACCGTAGGCTTTGTTGCCCGGCTGCGACGCAATACGAAGTGCCACCTCACGCTGAATCATTCCGGTGCAGCAAGGCACAAGGTCGCGGTTATCGAGCATCTTGAAGAATATCTGCGACGAGATGTCATAAGGATAGTTGCCGGTGAGTACAAACGGCTTGCCATCAAACACTGTCATGAGGTCCATTTTAAGGAAATCCTCGCCCAAGATCTCCAGTTCCGGATAGTGCTCGCCGAGGTATGTCACACTCTCGCGGTCTATCTCTACTACCTTCAACGGACGTGGTTTAGGGATAAGAGACTTCGTCATCATGCCAGTGCCCGGTCCTACCTCAAGGACCGGAATGCCGGGATAGGCATCAACGGTATCGGCAATGCGTCGTGCTATGCCGTCGTCGACGAGAAAATGCTGACCGAGATTCTTCTTCGGTGTCACCTTTCCGTCAACAGCCCTACCCTTCTGTGTGCGGGTGTTGCGGTGTGTGGTCTGTGTTATTTTATCTTTATAGCCCAAATTGTAAATATGTTAAGGGTTGTGATTCGTTCTTTTATATTTTATCTGTCATGCTTACATAAGCGATGCGATGTATGTCATCCCGACAAATATCCAGTGTGCTGATATGCCGGCGCCGATGCCACCAAAGAGGTGTGACAGCACTGCGCGTGAGAGCAGATTGCGATAACCCAACGAGTCGAGCATGGCTGTATGTGTGGAAAGGTATCCGCTCCAGCACATACCCATAGCTGTGAATACTGCGATGGCATTGCCGTCAATGATACCCTTCGTCGCAAACTGAGGTATCAAACCTAAGGCGGCACCTACAGCTCCGAGGGCGGTGATAGGGAACGCCACCATTTCAGGGGCAGAGAAACCGAACAACCAGTAGAAAAGGAAGTCGAATTTCTCGGCTATCACCGGCAGGAGACGTGTGCCCTGGTATGCTGCACCGGTGAAAACCTCTACGGTCTTACCGTCAACAACCTCTGTCGCACCACCAAAGGTGAACATCATCACAAGCGTGGAGATGATGAGCACGCCGGGTATGATAGCCAGTCCTATCTCTACACCGCCACGTCCTCCGTCGAGTAGAGCATTGAGTATGCGGATGAATAAGCCGTCATCAGTTGTGCCGTTGTCAGCCTGACACACACCGTTACCGTCGTTCGTCATCGCGACATCGTCGCTCACAGCATCTTCTTCACGATACTGTGGGAAGTCCTTACACGTGAAGTGCTGCATCATACGGGTGGAAATGACACATCCCACCACCGCTCCAACGAGTCCAATGAATGGCGCAATGAAGTAGCCATGTCCTATCATAAACACTATTACGATGACACCCATGCCAAAGGCTGTACCGAAATTGGTCAGCGACACGAGCTGATACTTCTTGAAATAGCGTGCGAATTTCCTGTCCTTCGACAGCGATATTATCGCAGGATTGTCGCTGAGGAATGTCAGCACCGCACCAAGCGACGCCACGCCAGGCAGATTGAATATGGGACGCATGACAGGACGGAGCAATATCTGAATCAGGTCGACGACACCAAACTCAACAAACACCTTGCCCAAGGCACCCATAAGAACACATATCGCCATGAGATACAAACACGTGTTCAACAACAGGTCGTGGGCTGTATGCATCATAGTATTAAGCATATTGGCAATTCCCATCACCACTGCCATATAGCCGAACAGCAGAAAAACGATAAACAGGCATGTCACTCCGCTCGCTATCCTACTGGAGAAATTTTCCCTTGAAAGTCTCATTTATAGTAATTGATAAAGGTTAAATAATTATTGTGTGCAAAGATAATAGAATTTGAAGATACTACAAAGGATTTTCCTTTTTTATTTTTCGCATTCTGAATGCTGTTAATGCCTCGTCTGACGATTATCCCAAATCGCTTATTGCATGATTTTGACGTTATACGAATAAATACTTGCAGACTATTGCGCTGTTCATCGCTTTTTTCGTACCTTTGCAAAAAATCAAGAATATAACATGAGAATAGGAATTATCGTAGCTATGGACAAGGAACTCCGGCAGTTGCTCGCGCTGCTCTCCGACACCATAGAGGAGAAGTCGGGAGGCAAGACGTTCTATCGCGGACGGATGTCGGATGACAAAGAACTTGTCATACAACAGTGTGGCATCGGCAAGGTGAACGCTGCCATCGGCGCAGTGGAAATGATTAATGCCTATCATCCCGACAGCATTATATCGAGCGGTGTGGCTGGCGGTGCAACTACACTCGTGCCCCGCTTTCATGTGGTGGCAAGCACAGATGTGGTATATCACGATGTGTATTGCTTCAGAGATAATGCCTACGGACAGATACAAGGTATGCCAGAGCGTTTTGCTGCCGACAGAAAGATGCTGGAGATTGCGTCAAAGATAGAGAATGTCCACCCAGGCACAATAGCTTCGGGCGACTGGTTCGTTGACACTAAAGGCAAGGCAGGCGAGATACTCGACCACTTTCCTGAGGCACTCGCCATTGATATGGAGAGCGGTGCAATAGCACAGACATGCTTCATTTACGGTGTGCCGTTCATATCATTCCGTATAATCAGCGATATACCCCTTGCCTCTGAACGGGGCGAACAGTACTTTGACTTCTGGGACAGAATAGCAGAAGGAAGTTTCAACACATTAAAGACAATGCTTACATCAATATGAAAAAGATTCCATCATTCACTATCGACCACGAGCGTCTGCTTCGCGGCATATATGTATCGCGAAAGGATGAGGTTGGCGGCGATACCGTCACAACGTTCGACATACGCATGAAAGAACCAAACCGTGAGCCTGTGGCAGGCGCACCGGAACTGCATACAATAGAACATCTCGCCGCTACTTTTCTACGTAATGACGAGGAATGGAAGGATAGAGTCATCTACTGGGGACCCATGGGATGCCAGACAGGCAACTACCTGCTGTTGAAAGGCGACTTGGAGTCGAAGGACATTGTTGACCTGATGATACGCACGTTCCGATTCATAGCATCATTTGAGGGCGACATACCCGGGGCTTCGGCACGCGACTGTGGCAATCATCTGCTGATGAACCTACCTATGGCACGATACGAGGCACAGCGTTTCCTTACTGTATTGGAAAATATAAAGCCCGAAAACCTCAATTACCCGGAGTAACGGAGGTATATTCGTATAATAAACACAGATAGATCATCAGACCGCGTTGTATGTTTCTCTAATCGAGCAGTAGCACAAGGATAACGCTCCAATGCGCTAATGCTCCAAAGAACACAAAGATGTGCCACACTGCATGATAATTCTTGCGGTTGTCATGGGCAAAGAAATATGTTCCGATAGTGTAGAACAGTCCTTCGGCAAATAATAGTAATGCGGCTAAAGGAGTGAGCCGCTCAAAGACTGGCTTGGCTATAAAGACGACACTCCACCCCATTACAAGATACAGCGTAAGCGATAGCTTAGGATTTTTTCCTAAGGCTACAATCTTATAGACGGCACCGAAGATGACTACCGACCAAAGAAACGCAAACGACAGCCAGCCGAGCCATCCTCCGACAAGCGCTATACATATAGGTGTGTACGAGCAGGCTATCATCACATAAATGCTGATATGGTCACACACACGCAGAGCATTTTTCAACTTCCCACGCGGTGCCCAGTGATACAGGGTGCTGGAAAGGAACATGAGAAACATGCCCACGATGAAGAATAATACCCCCATAGCCCATTCCCATCCACGATGGACGGCAGGCGATATCATCCATATCGATGTCAGCGCGAAGACGACACCAACAAGATGGGTGAAGGCATTACCCCGTTCGTCTTTTTCTATCATGGTCTATGCGTTCACTACTGCTGTTCTCACTTTCTCTGCGAGCGACTCGTAAGTGTCGCTCTCTTGAGGAGTAACAGCAGGCAGATAGGTGACGATAACCTTATGCTTCTTCGGCAGATACTTCCCACGAGGCATTGCCTGATAGGCTCCGTCGATGCGCACGGGAACGATAGGTACTGAGAGTTCCTTGCTGAGAATGACAAAGGTTTTCTTGAACTCGCCTATTTTCCCATCGCGTGTTCGTGTTCCTTCCGGGAATATAGCGATGTTCCTGCCCTGTTTGAGCACCTCGCCCAACATTTGGATAGAGTCTTTCAGAGTGCTCATGTCCATGATAATAATATTATTGTTGCGTGCAAGCCAGCGCATGAATGTACCTTGAACATGATCTTTCTTTGCATAGAAATAGATGTCGCGGAGCATCTTATCGCTGAAAGCAGAGACAATAAGCGGACCATCGAGGACACTCTGGTGGTTAGGAGCGAGGATATAAGGACCTGATGCAGGAATATTTTCCATACCACGTGTCTCGAGAAGAAACCGCTTCTTTGCGAAGCTCCGGAACATTCTAAGCATTCTCAGACCTGCAACAGACATCTTCGGCAGTCGCAGATGTGATGACGACTGAGCGATTATCTTATGCCAGTCGATGTCCTCTACATCCATGCGGGTCTTGTATTCTGCAATGAACTGAGCCATCTCACCGACATTGGCGAATGCTGTAATCTGCTCTGAAGCAAGAGTTATGCCGAAGGTCTGTTCGATGAATCCCTGCAGTGTCACCTTGTCGAGAGAATCCATTGCAAGGTCGGTCTCAAGATTAGACGTAGGATGCACCTCACAGTGTTTCTCGGCAGAGATATAGTCCTTAAGTATCATGTACTCGGGGAACATACTGTTGGAGTCATCGTCCTTCTTCTCAACATCATTGTCTGCCGTGGCAGCATCGCGAATCAGTTCCTTCAGTTTGTAACGTTGCAGCTTCTCCATGCGAGTGCGAGGCAGATCTCCTTGATACACAAGCAGGCTCATCAATTTCTTATACGGCGCTACGGTGAGATTGTATGGAGCGAGCACGTCACGCTTTATGCACTCTTCCATCTCTGCAATGGTCTTATCCATAGCCCACACGCTCTGCGGCACGATGATGACCTTTAGCAAATCTCCGTCTTCCGTGACAGCCGCTTCCTTCACAATATCGGCATACTCCTCAATCTTATGTTCTATCTCAGTAGGATTAACATTCTTTCCATTTGATAGAACGATTATCTCTTTCATTCGTCCCGTGATGAAAATACGTCCTTTCTCGTCAATCCTGCCAAGGTCGCCGGTATGTAACCAACCGTTCTTGTCGATGATATCTGCAGTTTCTTTCTCTCGTTTATAATAGCCCGACATCACATTCTTTCCACGAGCACAGAGCTCGCCATTGATGACAATCACCTCACATCCATGTATAGGAAGTCCCACACTGCCCGGCACGATGTCCTCAGGACGTGTGAATGCAATCATAGGCGCCGCCTCTGTCATGCCGTAACCCTCAAGAACATCGAGCCCGAGTGTCTTCAGTCCGATAGCGGTCTCATTGTCAAGAGCCGCACCGCCACTGACTAAATAGGTGATGTGTCCGCCCAGTTTCTTATGCACGGATTTGAATATCGTACGCGAGAGGGTACGGTTATCGGCTTTTCTACATATATTGAACAGTCCACGTGTCACCGGACTGGCATCAATCTTTGCCTTTATACCTCTGTAAAGTGTCTGCCATAGACGCGGCACACCAATCATTAAACCTATCTCTCCACGCTTCAACGTAGTCATTATATCTGCAGCCGACAGTGACGGACATATCGCTACGCCACCTCCGATAATCATAGGCATTACAACCGTTCCGACCAATGGCAACACATGATGCAGAGGCAACAGCACAAGTGTGCGACGCTCGGAATTGTAAATCTCTACTTCCGATGAAACGGCACGCACGTTCACCATGATATTCTCGTAGGTCAGCATCACGCCCTTTGGCGAGCCTGTCGTCCCCGACGTGTAGCAGATGAGTGCCAAGTCTTCAAGACGAAGTCTTATATCTGCTTCTTTCTCTTTCGACACATCAGCATTCTCGTAGTCGTCTATGATATTGACACGAATATCCTTACCTACAAGGTTCAGAGCTTCTGCCACAAGGTCTTTCCTCGCTGACGTGGTCCAGATACACTTCGGTTCGGCATCATTAATAATATATGCCACATCATCCGGTGTCGCGGCAGAATCCACAGGAATGACAACACCCTCATTGCGCCATACTGCATACAGAGCAAAGAACCAGCCTTCACGATTCTCACCTAATATTATAGTCTTAGTACCCTTTTCCGTAGGAATATACTTTGCATACAGATTGGCGTATCGTAGCAAGTCGCTATATGTTATTTCTCGTTCACCGCTCATGATTGCAACACGGCATGACGATTTAATTAGCGGCTCGCCTTGTGTCGGAAGAATTATTGCCATAATGGTTGATGTTTGGTTATTATGCCCTTCCTCACTTATTAAACCCAAATCGGTCATTAGATTCCTAACTGATTTTGTCTGATTACGTATGGGCGTGATTTATCACGTTCCGCCATTCACGCACCGCGGTCTATTGACCGATTAGGGTTAAGTAAGGAGGAAGGAATTATTCATTTATAAAATAAAGTCTATACGCAAGAGTTCTTCTTTACGAAGTCTACAATCTCAGATACATATCCGTAAGCAGCACATACATGAGTGTCGGCAGCACCATAGTAGACCATAATGCGGTCGCCGTCGGTCATTGCAGCACAAGGGAACACTACTCCGGGTACATCGCCTGTGAGTTCATAGATTTCCGCCGGTGCAAGTAAATAAGGCTGTGAGCGGTAGAGCACCTTTGAAGGGTCGTTGCTATCGAGAATAGCTGCACCCATAGAGTAACGATAGCCATTGCAGGTCTGGATTACTCCATGGTAGAACATCAGCCATCCCTCGTCAATACGTACCGGAATCGGACCTGCTCCGATCTTCAGGCACTGCCATGCACTGATCTCAAACGGTGTAGGGCGCATCACCATGCGGTGCTGTCCCCAGAACTTCATGTCAGGCGAATAACTTACATAGATATCTCCGAAAGGAGTGTGACCACTGTCGGAAGGACGGCTAAGCATGGCATACATTCCGTTGATCTTCTCCGGGAAGAGCACACCGTTACGGTTGAACGGCAGGAAAGCATTCTCGCACTGATAGAATTTCTTGAAATCGAAGGTATAGCCGATACCGATTGTAGGCTGACCCTTGTAGCCGTTACACCATGTTATCCAGTAACGGTCTTCTATCCAAACCACACGTGGGTCATACTTGTAGGTGCTTTCTATCATATCGGTGTTACCTGCTTCGAAGACAATAGGCTCGTGCTCTATCTCCCAATTGATGCCGTCTTTTGAGAATCCGGCAAAGATATTCATCTGCACGGCGCGGTTGTCGCAGCGGAACACTCCTGCAAAGCCATCACCAAAAGGCACCACAGCACTGTTGAAGATACTGTTTGATGTAGGTATGCTGTAGCGGTCGATGATAGGATTCTTAGGATCACGCCACATAACTTCACCATTTCCCGTTGGGCGTTCTACCCAAGGCATTGTTTCTTTATTTACTTTCATAAGGTCAATATTATTTCTTAATAGGATATTTATATACGAGGAAAAGCATTATAATGCTGACTGCTGCCGGAATAAGCGAGAACAATGCCCATGCCATTGTTCGCACGCTCTCTTCATTTCCTGCGCTTATGACCGGCTCGCTTGAGCCTGCCACCGTATGAAGACCTGCCCATCCGAGCAACAGGGTGATGAGTGCTCCGGATATAGCCGATCCGAACTTCTGCGACATTGTGCCCGAAGAGAAGATAAGACCTGTTGACGAGGTGCCGTTCTTCTGCGTGGCATAGTCTGCAACATCGGCATACATCGACCACAGGAGTGGAGAATAGATACCGATACCTATTGATGTGAGAACCACAAACAGTATCATCACCCAGATGTAAGCGGCATCCATAGGGATGAAAAAGAAAAATACTGATGTGACAAGACATATCAGCGTGGCATAGATAAAAGCCTTTTTCTTTGAACCAGCCCACTGCGTGAACTTAGGAGACATACCACCGGCAATCATACAAACCACCTCACCGAATGTCATGAACACGGTGTAGTTGATGATAAGACCTGACACCGTCACCTCTCCCGGCAGACAATATGTGAACATATATGCCGCCGCAGCATAACGGAATCCATTGAAGAAGTTGGTGCATATACCAACGAGTGTCAGATATATCCAGGGTTTGTTTGTGAAGAGGTCGGCGAAAGGTTTCAATGAGAACTTCTCTGCGCGTACCGGCTTCAGACGTTCCTTTGTGAGCATGCCACAGGCAAATGTCATCAAAGCCGCCAGCACACCGAAGAATATTCCGAGCATTGCATACTGATGAGCATCAGTACCGCCAATCATCTTCTGCAGGTAAGGGAACGAAAGCAGGGTGACGAATCCCATTGCATAGGCTCCTACCATACGATATGAAGAGAACTGGTTCTTCTCGTTATCGTCTTCGGTCATCACACCAAGCAGTGAGCCATAAGGCACATTCACTGCCGTATATACTGCCATCATGAGCAGATAGAGGGTATAAGCATACACACGTTTGCCCACAGGACCGAACTCCGGTGTGTAGAGAAGCATGGCGAATATCAGTCCGAAAGGTATTGCTCCGAAGATGAGCCATGGGCGATATGTGCCCCAACGTGACTGTGTACGGTCGGCGAGCGACCCCATAAGCGGGTCGGTGACCACATCGAACAGTCGAGCCACGAGCATCAGCGCAGCGGTATCAGCCAGTGTAAGTCCATATATGTTAGTGAAGAAGAATGGGAAGGCAATGGACATCACCTTCCACGTAATACCTCCGGCAGCAGCATCACCAAGCGCATAGCCGATTTTTTCTTTTATAGTAGCCATTAATATTATAGTCGTAAGTTCTGAAAACTACAATTATTCATTACTTTATTGCCTTGTCTAATTCCTTCCAATGCTCCTCGGTCATTGCGTCAGGAGTGAACAGGCATACGCCGGCAGCACCAGCCTCAATAGCGCCTTTCACCGCCTCGCCAATCTCTGAAGGGAGTAATCCCGAGCCCTCCGGATCGATAATGCTTGCCTTATTCTTCCAGTCGTGACATATGAACAGACCGCTATAGACGTCAGCCTTTGTGCTTTCCACCTCTTCCTTTGTCACCTCACCTACCCATGAAGCAGGTTTCAGATAGAAATCGTTATAGTTCATTGGGAAGAAAACGTCAACATCCCACTTGTTCCACTGCTGGCGTACCATCCACTCTGCGTAGCTCTTTGGTCCGGGGAACACGTCGGCACTGATCTTCTTTCCGCTTGCATGAATAGCCTTACTAATCTCATTTACGAGGTTTGTCACGTTATCGCACCTGAACTGAGCCCACTCTGTGATCGTAGAAGGGTCTACACCTTCGGCAAGTTTTGCCTTTATGTCGATGCCGGTCTTTTCCTTGAAGTCAGCACAACACGCGTCACAATAGCAATAATCGGCACCGGGATATTCCTGAACCTTATCCTCTGCATTACGCCACTCGTGCTTTATCACGTTCTTGTACTTATCCCACAGTCCTTCAGCGAGCACCGCATCGGCATAACGTATATAGTCGAGCTGCACATAGTCTACATTTGGGACATTGCTTAGTTCTGTGTATTTATCGACCATGAACTTAATGACATCCGGGTTGTGAGGGTCGAGTGTTGCATAATACTCCACGTAAGCACGGTTTTCCTTGTTATATGCTGACTGACCGAGACGATTCACTGTGTACCATGTTGAGTCCTTGTCCTGCTGAAGCACTGTAGGTGCCCAGGCGTGATACTCCAGTCCCACCTCTTTGGCAATGGCAGCCGCCACCTTAACATTCTCAACATTGAATCCGCAGTTCACGCATACACCAACGAGACCGTGGATCTTCCACTTCTCGAATTTCGCCTTGAGACTGTCGGCAGGCACCTCTTCCGGATTCCAACCTGTCCACCCATAAACCTTCACCGAGGGTGTGGACTCTGTCTGACTACATGATGCCATTGCAAGCACTGCGACAACGGCTAACAATAATTTCTTCATAATAATAATGTTGTATTTGTTTTTAGTTACCTTGATTATTTTCTTTTTGTGCGACGACAGAGATAGCCGTTCTCGTCAATACTTACCGACGAGCCGTCGGCTTTCTTCACCGTAATCTCATATTTGTCTGATGTTGTCTCGACAGTGATTACGGAGCCTTCAGGCAGAAGTGCTTTCTCTGATGGCGTCAGGCGGAAGTCCTTGATCTTAGCGAAGTAGCTTCCGTGCTCTTTCATCTGCGTTTCCTGAGCGTAGAACATTGCCCAAAGAAGTTTCTCCATGTCCTTGTCAGCAGGATATTCGAACGTCTCGCTGCCCTCGTCCACCGTTTTATCCGATAGGAAGAGATATCCCCAGCGTTCAGGCATGTGCATGGCAATCATTCCTGTCGACGGCCATGTCCAGTTATCCTCCGGCAGATACTTGCCGTCGGCGTCCTTCTTCCTGCTGCTCTTGCCTTGTGCGTCAGTCTCTGTCTGCCACTCCACACGTGAGAATCCTATACGCAGATATCTGCCTGCCTTCAGACAGTTATCAAACTCTGCCACGATTGCCTTACGCGGCACAGCCATCTCTACCGTCCATCCCTTGTCTGTGTCGCGGCTGTCGTTGAGTGTTCCATATACGTGAGTGTCGAGCTTCAACCCTGGGGTATCCCACGAGAATGTGACGAAAGGACGGTTGGGTGCACGGTAGGGTTTCTGCAAAAAGAGGTCGAATACCGTTCCCAAGGCATTAGCCTCTATCTCAAAATAGTTATGTGCGTCGCCATCAGGGTCGATGAACACCTCGAAGTCGGGATTATAATATATCACCTCGTCATGCTTTGTTATGTCGCCCCATACATTCGGCTCCTCCATCTCGGCGGCAATATACAGGTACTCATCATCCCAGAGCATCTTCGCAGTGGTCTTGAAGCGTGGTGTTGCGAATCCCTCGCCACTGATGTCGGCAAACTCCTCTGTAGGCTGAGCCTTGAGCCAGTCAGATTCATCGAGCACACCGTCAATCTTTATGTTTCCATTTGTGCGGTAAGCCACATATCCATGCGGGTCGGTCAGGAAACGTTTGTAGCGCTCGGTTATTGACTGCGCACTGCTTGTCGCCGTTGCAGCGACAAGTACTGATAACAGAATTAATGTCCTCATGGTTATTTCTTCATTATGAATGTGAGTTTACCGCCACGTACTATATCCTTGTGGTCGATATAATTCTTCTTATATACCTTGCCGTTGAGCAGAATCTTATCAACATGGAGATTCTCTTCCGACAGGTTCTGTGCTTCCACGACAAATGTCTTTCCGTTAGGCATATCGAGCGTGAATTTCTTCATCTGCGGAGCACCGAAGACATACTTTCCGCTTACGGGGTCAACGGGATAGAAGCCCATAGCCGACATCATGTACCATGCCGACATCTGCCCGCAGTCGTCGTTACCGCACAGACCGTCAGGACGAGGCGAGTATTGTGTGTCGAATATCTCACGGATCAGTTCCTGCGTACGTTCCGGACGACCGGCGAGTGCATATAGATAAGCCACATGATGTGACGGCTCGTTACCGTGGGCGTACTGTCCGATGAGTCCGGAGACATCAGAAAGGGTGCTCACAAGTTTTGTGCTGAAGAATGCGTCGAGCTTGTCGGTAAATGCCTTATTGCCACCCATGAGCTTTATCAGTCCCGGGACATCATGCTGCACATGCCATGTATATTGCCATGCGTTACCCTCGGTATAGTCGCCACCGATTGTCTCCGCATGATCCAGTCCTGCTGGGTCGAACGGTGTCTTCCACGAACCGTCGGTAAGACGTGGGCGCATGAATTTCGTCTCCTGATCGAACAGATTCTTATAAAACTCCTTACGCTTGCCGAAATATTCTGCATCCGCTTTCTTGCCCATGAGTGTTGCCATGTCCCATGCTGCGTAGTCGTCATAGACCGACTCGAGTGTCGACGATACCGACTCCACCTCTGTAGAGTCTGTAGGGAAATAACCATAACGCATATACATCTCCCAGTTCGATTTCAGAGGGTGGCTCACGGTCTGTGTCGTCTTCACAGCCTTATATGCACGCTCTGCATCGAAGCCGCGGAATCCTTTATGATAAGCCTCTGCAACGATAGAGACACCATGGTTGGCAACCATACACCAGTTGTCCTTACCCCACAATGCCCAGACAGGGATATATCCGATGGCATCGGCATGCTCGACAAGCGAACTGACCAGTCCGTCGACCTTATCCTGCATGATGATCGTATACAGCGGATGAGCCGCACGATAAGTGTCCCAGCAAGAGAATGTCGTATACATCACATCATTCTCGGCACGTACAATATCACCTTTGGCGTTCTTGTAATAGCCATCGACGTCAGCCATATTGTTCGGTTGGATGAGTGCATGATAGAAAGAGGTATAGAAATTCTGCTTCTGTTCGTCGGTGCCTTCTACTTTTATGCGCGACAGGTATTTGTTCCATATATTGTCTGCCTGTTTCACCGTCGCGTCGAAATCCCATTCCGGCAGTTCAGCATCAAGGTTGCGCATTGCTCCTTCTACGGATGTCGACGAGAGCGCAATCTTCATCTCAAGTTGTTCTCCGCGTTCCATGTCGAAGCTCACGAGCATTCTGTTTCCGCGTTCTGTCTTTGCAAGCGGCAGGTTTTGCAGGCGCTTCATTGGCTTTGAGAAACGCACGACGAAATAGACATCGCGCTCAACCCACATCGTGGTATGCAGATGTCCGCTTATGGTCTGCGCATCATCCCAGTTTGCTTCGCACGCGAGGACACGGCTGTGATACCTATTTTCATTGCCCACCGTTCCGTGCTGAAGGTCTACGAGCACGGCAGCGGAGTCGGTCTTGTTGTATGTATATCGGTGATATGCCACGTGTGGTGTCGCCGTCAGCTCTGCCTTCACACCCGTCTGGTCGAGGTTCACGGCATAGTAACCTGGTCGGGCTGTCTCCGTCGTCTTGTCGAACGTGCTACGATAGTTTTGTCTATCCTTGCGGGCAGTGACGGGCATTACGAGCACATCGCCAAGGTCCATCCACCCCGTGCCATTGAGATGATCCTGGCTGAAACCCCATATTTCCTTGTCGCTGTCGACATATTCTGCACAGTAGTTCCAACCTATGGCGCCGGTTACCGGCGAGGTCTGTACTAATCCGAACGGCAGACAGGCTCCGGGGAATGTGTGACCGGTGCCTTCAGTGCCAATAAACGGGTTGACATATTGTGTGAACTTAATGTTGTCGGTCTGGGCGGATGCCGTCACTCCCATGACAAACGCCACGCCTACAAAGACTGCTATTAATGATTTCCTCATAACATATTGGGCTTATATTTGATTCCAAATACAAAACTAATAAAAAGAAACGAGACAGCAAAAAATAATCAGGAAAAACATCGTATTATCCTTTGTATTCAGGAGCTTTACCGATTTGGGATTTAACGCCAAGAAGCGGCGATTTCTGAACCAAGAAACGACTGATGAAGAGAGGGCAAAAAAGAAACCCTCGGAAGTGAGCGATGCTGCCTCCGAGGGTCTTTTCCATTATGAGTTCAGCAAAGACAGGAAGAACGTGCTCCTGCCGGTTTTTGCCTTATCGAACCCGGTTTACTTCTTTTTTGTAAGGATATAGAGTTTGTTCATCTCGCCCTCGGGTTCATTACCGAGAGAGTCGGTCATGATAAGTTGGTCAGCAGCCTTAACCTTGTAGTATGATTTCTCGCCGCTTGAAGGACGAATCATCATCAGAACGTTGCCGGGCAATACCTTAAACACACCGCTTGCCTCGTCGTGTGACGCTTCTTTGCCAACGACATCCGACTTCCATGAATATGTGCTGTCGGCTGCGAGTGTGAGCTCTACTTTGAAGCCGGGAGCGTCAGCTGCGGGGATTGTTCCCTCGTAAGTACCTGCATAATCAGCAAGGTTAAGCTCTGCCATTATTGAGTCGCTGACCATTGTCGAGTCATTGCCGTCGGTTGTGCTGGCAGTTTTCTTGTTGTCACATGAGAATGTCAGGGCTGAGAAAGCCACTGCTACAGCCATAAAGGCTACTGTGAATCTTGTTTTCTTCATCATCATTTTAATTAAGTAACTGTGTTATACATTATGTGTGAGGCAGTAAGGAGCATGATGCTCTTGATATATGAATCACACGCCTGCAAAATTACAAAAAATATACATACCCCGTGCGTTTATGCCACAAAAAACGTTAATGGCAATGAGGATTAATAGCTTTTGGCTTACCCGCGTTATTTGGGTTAAAAAAGCATAATCGGAACCGGGGTGCATTGGCTTTTATAATGGAATTTCGTAACTTTGCATTACAAAGTATGGATAAGCAACTTAACATATTCACAAACATTATTCTATCAATACTCATTGTCTACATGAGTGTAGGAATCACCATGGTGCATTGCCGGCATCACGGCGAAACGATGTTTGCTGAAATGGCAGAGCTTACTCCAACCGACAATGACGGATGCCACAAGGCTACGAGCAACTGCATGACAAAGACTGTATTGAAGCTTTCGCCCTCGTCGGCGGCTGACAGCACATACTTTGACTTTCAGGCAATGCAGACGGTGTCGGCACTGATTGACGACATGCTGGGCATTCCGTTTGAAATCACGAACGTCACGAACCCGCATATAGCCCGAGTGATGCCTCACGGTCCACCGGCGGACTATCTGCATTTCATCCGTGTACTACGACTTTGATACTTGCCGCGCACTCGATTTTTTCTTATGAGTAACGGCAAGTAACAAACATTCAGTACACAATTATGAACAGGAAATATCTTCTTTCGGGCATCTTCGCGATGTCCACAATAACGCTATCTGCAGAGGAGATTCAGACAGACAGCACAAGTGTAGAACCGTATGGCGAGCAGGAACTCGCAGAGGTTGCCGTCGTGCGGCGTCGTGCAGGGATGATGCGGATGGGCGGAGCAATGAACGGCACTCTTGTCGACAAGTTGGAGTTGTTCAAGATGGCATGCTGCAACCTCGGCGAAAGTTTTACGACCAACCCTTCGGTCGACGTGAATTACTCTGATGCCGCTACCGGCGCACGGCAGATAAAGCTTCTCGGGCTCTCGGGCACATACGTTCAGATGCTCGCCGAGAATATTCCCGACTTCCGCGGTGCGGCAATGCCATATTCGCTGGGCTATGTGCCAGGCACATGGATGAAGGGAATACAGATCAGCAAGGGTGCGTCTTCAGTGAAGAACGGCTACGAATCTATCACCGGTCAGATTAACATCGATTACATGAAACCGGAGGACGAACAGGGCATGACCGTCAATCTGTATGGCAACACAATGGCTAAAGCAGAGGCAAACGTCGAAGGCAATGTGCACCTAAACGGCAATGTCTCGACCGAGATTCTCGGACATTTCGAGAACAATTGGGGACACCACGACCAGAACAACGACGGATGGCAGGACGCGCCAAACAACCGGCAGTTCAACGTTCAGAACCGTTGGAAGGCTATAGCTGGCGATTATGTGTTTCACGGAGGGCTGGGCTTCCTGAACGAAGACCGTACTTTCGGACCTGCGATGCACAAGAGCGCAATCAATGCATTCGGCGATGTGTGGCACGGAGGCATAAAAACCAACCGCTATGGGGGTTACATGAAGCACGCGTATATGTTCAACCACGAGCATGGAACGAACCTCGCACTCATGGCAAACGCCAACATACACGACCAGGACGCCACATTCGGATACAAGCGATATAAGGTAAGCGAGATGAATCTCTATGCTTCGCTCATCTTCGAACATCATTTCAACTCCAGTCATGAGATTTCCACCGGCTTGAGCTTCAACCACGACTATCTCGACCAGGACTATATTCTCCACAACATCCGCAATGCCGCGCAGACACAATGGAAAGAGAAAGAGTATGTGCCCGGCGCTTACGCACAGTACACCTACACTATCGGCACCAAGTTTACGGCTATGGCAGGTTTACGCATCGACTACAGCAATCTCTACGGGACATTCTCCACGCCTCGCCTGCATCTGAAATGGCAAGTTGACGACCTTGTCGCTCTGCGCGCATCAGCCGGAAAGGGCTACCGCGCCGTGCATCCATTGGCAGAATACAGCTACCTACTTGCCAGCAGCCGCCAGCTGTCGTTTGACAAGCTCGGCATGGAAGAGGCATGGAACTACGGCATAAGCAGCCAGTGGAACATTCCCATCGCAGAGAAATTCCTGAAGCTGAACGCCGAGTACTATTACACGCGCTTCGACAACCAAGCGGTCGCAGACTTCGACAGCGATGCCCACAAAGTGCATATCGGCAACCTCGACGGCAAGAGCTACTCGCAAGTATTTCAGATCGACGCGTCGTACCCAGTTTTCGAAGGCATGACCGTGACGGCAGCATACAGATACACCAACTCGCAAGAGACCATTGGCGGCAAACGCATGGAAAAGCCTCTGCAGAGCCGATACAAGGGTTTAATTACTGCTTCATACAAGACACCGCTCGGCTTGTGGCAGTTTGACGCCACGCTGCAGATGAACGGCGGAGGACGCATGCCGACAGCGTACACACTGACCGACGGCACCGCATCGTGGGACAGCAGATTCAAACCCTACGAGATGCTCAACGTTCAGGTGAGCAGATGGTTTCGTAAGTTCTCAGTATATATAGGTGCCGAGAACCTGACAAACCGCAAGCAGAAGAACGCAGTCATTGACGGCGCAAACCCTTGGTCCGACAGATTCGACACCACCACAGTCTACGGTCCCGTAGAAGGAATCATGGGATATGCAGGCGTAAGATTCAATATCGGAAGAATGTAAATACAAGTACAGAACATTAACCCTCAAATCGCTTATCAGATTTGGATTAAAACAGTAAGAATTATGAAGAAATCAATCGTAATGATGCTCATGCTGACAGTATCAGTAATGGCAATGGCAAAGGACGTAAAGACGGCAGTATTCACCACGACACCACAGATGAGCTGCGCAAGTTGCGAAAACAAGATAAAAGGCAACCTGCGCTTCGAAAAGGGCGTGAAGAAAATCACCACGAACATAGAGAAGCAAACAGTCACCGTGGTATACGATGCCGACAAGACAACCCCGGAGAAACTTCAGAAAAGGTTCGAGAAATTCGGCTATAAAGCCCGTCAGCTAAAGGAAGGAGAGACAGTAAAAGCCGATACGCCAGAGGCGTGTCCCAAGATGTAATCACACGGTAAGATAATTTCTAAAATACAACTTATTGAAAATAAAGAAGTTACCTTTCTGGCTTAACTGAACAGGTAACGATTTAGAAACGAGCGAGCTACTTGGATTCGCTGTTTTCTACCTAATAAAGAACGCTTGTTATTCTATCTGCAAAGATAATATTTTGTTACCGAATAACAAACGTTTTGGATGAAATATACCTATAATTTTTATCTTTCTATCAACTATATGAGATTATAGAATCTGTTACAAACTGAAATTAGAAATCAGATCGTTTTATCATAAAAGCGAAAAAATAAATATTTTTTAATTTTTGGCACCATAATTGCTATTTTGTTCTTAAATATGCTGTTATTGCACCGTAGCGGAATCGGAAGGACACCGTAAGCAAAACTATCAACTAAAAATTATTGATATGAGAAAAGAAATTCATGTCGTTTCTAATCCAGACGGAGGGTGGGACGCAAAGCGACCAAATGCAGACAGAGCCTCAAAACACTTTGAAACAAAGAAGGAGGCAATGGACTGGGGACGTAATCTTGCCAAGAAAGAAGGGGCAGAACTTATTCCTCATGGAAAGGATGGTAAGATTCAGAATCCTAATAGTTATGGTAATGACTCTTGCCCTCCAAAAGACAGGAAACATTAACGTCATCTAAGAAGACAGGGAGTGTCAAATTGGCACTCCCTACTTGTTTATCACCATGAAACAAAAGAGCCTACCAACTGTATCATAGTCTTCGTCCTCTCTTTTTCTTGTTAGTTTGGAATCTGAGCTTGCGTTGCCATGCTGCTTCTGCATAATCTTCGCTATGTGCTGCTGGGGTTATCATTCCGCCCAGTCCCTCCACCAAATCATCGGCTGTGCTAATGGCTGTATCTGCCACTTCTCTTACAATCTGTGAGATTTGTGGAGATTCCTTAGTTGGTTGTGGACTGTATGAACGGCTTGGGGGTACGAGCTGATAGCCTGAATTCTTAGTATCTGTATGCTCTGCCGAATTATGTATTTCTTGAGCAGGTGCATTGGTCTCGACTTTCTGACTTGCCTCGAAATTCTTCTGCAAGGAACGGTAGCCGAACTCCCTGCCAATTTCGGAAGCTTTGAACGTATGTTCCCCGTATGAGAACTTCAAACCATATACTTTGCCCTGCTTGTTCTTCATGCGCTCTATGGCGATGTCGTTCTTATTTAGCTCATAGAGGAACATGGAGTGTCCCGTGATACCTGTACCTTTGTATTTTTCAAGCAAGGCATAGCAAATCTTCTGCACCTGCTGCTTCGTCTGCTCTCTCGTTGGACTGGCTTTTGTCTTTTGATATTTCTTCTCCGCCTTGACCTCCTTTGCGATGGTCAAGCCTTTCTCTCTGCTTATTTCCTCTGCCACTCTCGCTGCCCTGTTGCTCGCAAAAGTGGTATCATAAACCTCACCGTACAGACTGATGCGGTTGGCAATGATGTGAATATGTCTGTTGTCGGTGTCCTTGTGCGTTACCGCCACCCATTGATGGTTGTCAAGTCCCATTTGCTTGGCAAACAGATGGGCTATCCTCATCAATTCGGAAACAGGCAGCTTTTTCTCGTCCTGCGGTGCGATGCCTATTTCAATGCGGAGAAACTTGTTCCTGCAACGGCTGTTATGGTCGCTGACCACTTTCATTTCTTCATAAATCGTCTTTGCCTCCCTGCTGCAAAGATTGTGAAAAGCAAGCCGATAACCGAGTTTGCCCTCTCTGAAAATATAGTCCAAAGCCGTGCTGCCGTGTGCTATCGCCTTACATTTTCCTATCATCTCTTGTCAGATTTAAGACCTTATATACCTCATCGTCCACACGAAAATGAGGGTCGTAAAATCGCTTAAATGCTTCCTTTGCACATAGGGAAAGGTTCTTTGTGATATGTAGCCAATCCTCGTCCTTGACCTTGA
>ENA-OWND01000178-OWND01000178.1-metagenome-genome-assembly--contig:-NODE-178-length-42955-cov-5.352448_pt1 | contig 42955 bp, 57 predicted proteins | sample MGYA00245342_ERZ651119 | MGnify/ENA primary metagenome ERZ651119 (study PRJEB26857, sample SAMEA4031756) | metagenome | biome: human; feature: oral; material: saliva | place: Philippines | collected 2014... | reverse complement strand
GGTGGCTTCCCTGCGGGCTTTCTTGTAGTCGCTGAGTGCGCTCTTACCACGGCTCAGTGCGTCCTCCATAGAGGAGATGAACGACTGCCACGGAGAGGGGCCCCCCAGCTCGTCACGCAAGCCTCTCAGAGCGTCCGTGATAGCCTTGAGCTTCTCGGGGGAGTTCTGTATAGAGGCGAGTTCGTCCGCACTCATACCAAAGCGACCTTCCAGCTGGTCCGCTGGCGTGCTGGCGAGATAGTCCAACATCTCACGGGCGGTGGCGATGGTACTGCGCATCTGCGCCACCGTGCGCTCTCCCTGCTGGGCGAAGAGCTCTACAAAGAGCTGGTTCGTGCGCTGGGTGTGTTCGTAGCGCTCGTTATCTATCGCCTTCAGCTCGTCCGCCTCTTTCTTCGCCAGCTCTACGAGGGCGGAGGACTTCTGCTCTGCGAGTAGGAGCGAGGTATCGTCAATGATCTTGCGCTCTGCCTCGTAGCGCTTCTTGATCTCCGTCTTGCGCTCTTCGTAGGAGAGGTACTTATCCCGTAGCTCCTTGATGATCTTCTCTTGCCCCTCTGCGAGTGCTTGGTCAGCCAACTCTCGACCTGCGATTATCTGATTGAGGTCTGTGTCGCTAAGGTCGGCTTCGGTGAGCTTGCGTTGCTTGTAGACCTCCTTCTTGCTGTCGTGGGTAGCTTCCCATTCTAACTTCTCAGCGTCACGCACCTTGGCGAGGCGTTCCTGCACTTGGTCGTCAAAGGCGGACATCTTGCGCTTATGCTGGAGCTGGAGTTCTGCCATCTCCTTGGCGAAGCCATTCTGCATAAGGGCTATGCGCTCAGCTTCAAGGTTGAGTTCAGCATCCCTGCGGGAGCGTGCCAGCTCACGTGTGCGCTGTTCCTCTTGCTGTCTGCGCTCTTCGGCTTGTCGTGCCTTGGTGAGGGCTTCGCTCTCAGCTGTGGAGCGCTTACGGCTTCCGCCCTTCTTGCTCGTCTCGCCTGCGCCCTTCTCGTACTCCTCACGGGCTTTCTTCTTGAGGTCGTACTCTTCCTTGAGGCGCTTTCGTTCCTCGTCGGGGTTCCAGTTGTAGTTGCCGTTCTTGACGGCTTCCTCCTTCTTACGCTTGAGCTGTTGAGCCGTGAGGGCGTTGAACGCCTTTAGCTCCTTGTTCGCCTTGTCTTCTTCCTTCTTGAGGTCGGTGACAGCGTCCTTGTAGGACTTGATGGGCTTCTTGCGGGCTTCCTGCTCGTTCTTGATTTGCTTAGCGATGTTCTCCCAGCCCTTCTCGTCGTATACACCCTTGATGATAGAGTCAGATAGGAATAACTCCCTGCCCTGCTTGACGGCTTTCTTAGCCTTCTGCACGTTGACAAGCATAGCGGAGAGCTGGCTGTCGGTGAGTTCGGATAGACCCTTGGCGTTGAAGAGTTGGCTGTCGCTCAGCTTACCGTACTCCTTTTTCTTGAGGGCGAGTTGCTTCTGCGTGTACTCAAGGCGTTCTACTGCCTTGTAAAGTTTATAAGCGTGAGCGGTTCCCGAAACCATACCGCCAGCCGCCTCGCTGTCTGCGTCCTTCAGAGCCTTCTTCGCCTTCTCTACCTCTTCCTGCGCCTTGCCCAGCTCGTCCTTAGCCTTGTCCACCTTCGCCTTACCGTCGTACTCGGCAATCTCACGCTTGAGCTTGGCGATGTCTTGGAGCTTGAGCGTCTCGGTATCGTACTTGTCAAAGATCTGAGGGTAGTACTTCTGCAACTGCTCCAGCGCACTCTGTCGGTCTGCCGTAGCGGAAGCCTCGTCACGCACCACATTAAGGAGAGCCTCTACGGCTTCCTTGTGCTTCTGCTCCTGCTCTTCGGCTCGCTTCTTCTCTTCGTTGAAGTCCTTCTGCGCACGTTCAGCTGCGCTCGTGGAGTCGCTGAATGCCCACATAGCCGCTATCACTGCCGTGAGAGCTACCGCAATAGCCCCGTAGGGGTTGGCGAGCATAGCGGCGGTTAGGCGGTTGGTGGAGAGCGTCGCTGCGTTTGTGGCAATCGTCTGAATGCCCTTGGCGATAGCGTCCACCCTCGTGGCAACTGCCCACCCCTTAGTAAGGGCGATATTCGTAATCACGGCCGTGCGATATACCCCGTAGGTCACGATGAGACCTGCAATGACCTTGCCGATCTTCTCGTAGTTCTCCACAAGATAGGCTACTGCCTTCACACCCGACGATAGGACGCCCTCGGAAGCCTTCCCCAGCTCGTTGAACATCATATCAATGTTGTCCTGCAAGTTGGAGATCTGCCCCGTGAGGCTCTCGCTCTGCGCCTGCATGAGGTTGTAGAACTTCCCGCCCTTGTTGGTCATGTTCTGGAACGCCTGCTCAATGTCGGAGAAGCCCACCTTACCAGCCGATACAAGGCTGTTGATCTCGCTCACGCTCTTGCCCAGCACCTTCGCCAGCTCCTCATAGATGGGGATGCCTCGGTTGGCGAACTGACGTATGTCTATGTTCGTGACACGCCCCGAAGCGCGGAGAGAGCCATAGAGGTAGACAATATCCCCCAGGGGCTGAGATAGACCCGCTGCCACATTCCCGAGGCGCACAATTGTCTCGTTCACCTGATCGGCTGCGAAGCCATAGGCGAGCATATTCTTTGCGCTGGAGGCAATGCCCTGCAAGTCAAAGGGGGTAGACGCTGCGGTCTGTGCCAGCTGGGCGAGAAGCTCGTTAGCCTGCTCTCCACTGCCGAGCATCGTCTTAAAGGAGATCTCCAACTGCTGGAACTCCCCTCTCACGCTGTACAGCTTGCTCACAAAGTCCTGAACACCACTCACAGCGAAGATACCAGCTGCGAGACCTGCAGCACGCTGGAACGAGTTGCTAAGCAGGTCCACCTCGCCCCTCGCCTCACTGATGGGTGCACTGTAGCTGGGTAGCTTCGTTGATGTCCCTTGGATCTTCTGTTGGAGGCGGTCAAAGCTCTCTTCTAAGCTCTTCGTGCCTTTGATGAACTCCGTAGGGTCAAGGGTGACAGAGAACGTCTTGTGTGCCATTTATTGCGCTATTTTCTTGAGTGCCGAAGTGAAGTCCCCGAAGGACATGCCACGGCTCGTCGTCTTTTTCTTCCCCTCGTCCTTGGGCTTGTAGCTGGGGATAGCCTTAGAGTAGAGTAGGAAGTTCGTATAGCTGAGCTCGTAGAGGACGTAATCAAAGCTCAGATGATAGTACTTGGCGAAACTGCCTATCCTTGCCCAGGGGCTGTCGTTTCGCTCCCCACCTCCTTCGTTGGCTTCGTTATCGCTGTCCTCTTGAGGGAAGTGGTAAGCATAAAAAGCTCCCCGATGTTCGCACTCTCCAGCACGGTGAATAGAGCTGTTGCGAGGTCGGGGATAGTGGCGGTATAGAGGAGCGTTTCAGCTGTCTTGCGTCGCTCCGCTTCGTTGTCTCGCTTCACGCCCGTGATGAACGTGGCGAGTATATGTGCGTAGGTCTCTGCGTCACTGCCAAGGGCGATAAGGTCGTAGAGCGTCATATCACGCTCCTCTACGTCCGTGACCTGCGCAATGAGAGCCGACACCTCTACCCACGTAGCAAGCGTAGGGGGGTAGACCTTATACTCGGTAGAGCCGATGGACACGGACACGCCCCCCGAGAGGAGCGTATCCGATACCATCTGTTCTGCCTTCTTCTTGAAGAAAGGGAGCTTCATCACTACGCCTTCTTTTCAAGATAGAAGAGGGGGCTGTTCGCCTTCGCCTTGAGGATAGTAGCCGTGATGTCAATCCCGTAGCCCGCATCCTCGCTGAAGGCGATAACACCCGTCAGCTTGACACGGGGAGCCTTGAAGACCTCAGCACCCTGCGTCTCAGGGATGATGGCCAGCGCAAACTCCTTCGTGGAGACGAGGCTATTCACCTCGAGCGTGTTGGTGTTCTCTGTGACGTTGAACACCTTCTCCATCACGCTCTTGTTGAGGTTCTTCACGTGGAACTTGACACGGAGGGTAGAGGCGTTGGTGAGGGTGTCTACGGTCTCACCGCCTACTGCCTTCCAATCCTTCTTGTCGCCTTCCTCCTGCTCGATGCTCAGCGAACCCTCCTTGACGAAGCCAATAAGGTTCATCCCTGCGGTGGGCATCTTGCTCCCGTCCGTGGCGTTCACTGCTCCCACCTGGACTTCCACCTTACCCCAGGCGGTGTTGTTAGTTTCCTGATATGGCATATCTGTTACTCTGTTAGTTTGTTATACTTGTATTTGACTCGTACGTTCACCACGCTAAAGCCCTCTTCGGAGAAGGTGGTGGGAGTCCCGTCAAGAACAAGGAGAAAGTCCCCCGTGCGGTGTGCATCTACGAGCTGAGAGATAGCTTCCTCCAGCTCTTCGCACCTTTTAACATCCTTGACTAATAAGGGCTCCCCGAAATTGCGCATAGGGACATAGACGTTCACATTGACGACACCGCTCTGCGAGAAGCCGTCTAAGCTATCCCTCCCCGTGAGGAAGGACACTACGACATCCTCCACCTTGCTATCAAAGGGTCGTGTGCCATTTCTGTACACACCACCACTAACCACTACTTGCCCCTTGAGAAGCCCGTGGATATACTCCTCTATCGCTAATCCCGTCTTACGCATTATTCAGCCACCATTGCACCATCTCCTCCGCTAAGAGTTCGCCCGAGGTCGTCACGTCAAAGCCTCTCGCTTCAACCTGCGTTGCATAGGGAGCGCCAGCGACGAGGATAAGGCGTATGCCCTTGCTCCCCCTTGCCAGCTCCTGCACCGCATCACGACCTGCGGACTGCCCTGCGCTTGCTTTCCTTCCGTTTCCCGTAAACCCGCCCGAATGCACCACATGGCCATCGTAGCTCACCGCCCATCCTATGGAGGCTGAGAGAGCACCCGACTTATCCGCATACTGCTTGCGTCGGATAGCTTCCTCATAGCACCCCTTGGCGATGAAGCGTACATCATCGATGATCTCGGTGATAGCCTCCTTGCGCACCTCTGCGAGGAACTCCCGTAACTCCATCAGCCTAAGATGATCTGGGTGAAGTTGAGGATACGGGCGTACTCCCAGCTCTGTATCGTGAACTCACCGATAAGACTTCCATCCTCTCGGTATAGCTTTGCACGCTTCGCAGTTACTGATACAGGTTCAAGGTGTACCTCGTAGGCGTAGCGGGAATGCCCGCCATCCTTGTACGTTCCTCGCTTATCATTGACCGAGGAGCGGAACATACAAGGGATAAGCTCGCACTCGACAGCGTCCGAAAATACGGGTCTCCCCTTGTCGTCGAAGCTACCTTGCTCGGTCTCTATCGCTTGTATATATCCGTTCTCGTAAATCATAGCCAGCGCACTCTTGGAGGTTCGGAGAGCATATCGGGAAGCCCGAGGCGTCGGCACTCGAGGCGGTAGTACTTAGCTATGTCGTCCTTAGATGCCCGAGAGATAGACACCCCCAGCTCGCTCACGGAGCTTGGCATCAGAAGGAACTCAGGCAGGCTCTCTACGAAGGCTCTGTGTACACGCTCCACGCCTCCTGCCTCATAGAAGCAGGTATCGTCGCTCGGGGATAGCCCCTTGCTGACAAGCAGAGAGGACACGTAGCCATCGGAGAGGCTTACCCCCATAGCTCGGTACTTTTCTTGGATATACTCCTGCGGGGTCATATCGTCTACGACTTAATAGCCTTGAGGTCTACTGAGAGGATATGCTTAGGCAGACGCACCTCGGGGATCCACGCACAAGCGTACTCGATGAAGCGACCTTCATCCGTGCGCTGCGTGGAGATCATGTGGTCGCCCACCAGCGTGTTGTACACCTTGTTGGGTACGGGGTCATTCAGCTCATAGGGGCGGAAGTGACGCACCTTACCAATCTCACCCTCGGGCAGGAAGACAATCTTGTCGTCGGGGCAGAGGGGAGACGTAGCACCGCTAAGGTCGGTCACGATATTGTTCACGACACGGATAGCGGGAAGCCCCAGCGAGGTCATAATGGCGTTCACCGCCTCGAGGGGGATGATACCAGCCATGGAGACCTCTGCACCACCCAGCGACATCTTGTACTTGCCCATCAGCTCCTTGCTCTTGGCGAAGTACTTGAAGAAGGTGGCTTGGCTCATCTCCATCGTACCGAAGTTGAGGTGGCTGTACTTGTTGCGGAGGTTCACAAGGAACTCCACGAGGTTATCCTTATCGCTCGCCTTGGCTTCTGCCGTGAGGATAGGGAGGTTCATATCGAGGATAGACACGCCCTTGGGGTTGTCTCCGATAGTCACCTCAGCCTTCCCGTTGAACACAAGGTCAAACAGCACCTTCTCCATGCGCTTGTAGGGCGCAACAGAGAGTTCACGGAAGTCGTCCGTAAGTGTGTTCACAACGGCGTCCTGCCCCAGCTGACCAGCATTCACTCGGTCAAGGATGAACTTGAGCTTCTCCAGTCGGTCGTTATCCATCTGGAAGCGGTCGCCCATGTCTGCCACCTCGAGGGTAGCGTCACCCATAGGCGCACGCCCACGGAGCACCTTGCCTGCGTTGCGGTCAATGACCGAACCCATGCGCACCGCCGAGGTCGTCCCGTAGACGGACTTAAACAGACGGGTGGGAGTAGCCTCAAAGCCCATATATCTGCCGAGGATGATTTTGCTACGCTCCGTAGCCAGCGCTCGGTCTGCTACTGCCTTGATAAAGCCAGCGTGACCGAGAATGCTATCAATAGTCAATTCCATATCTGTCGGTTTTGGTTAGTTGGTTGGCTTAGACGAAGAGGAAGCGGGCGGTGAGCGCCTTCTTGTCCTCCTCCGTGACTGGGATATAGAGCTTGTCCGTATCTACCTCAAAGGCACGACCGAGGGCGGTGAGGGTAGCCCCTTCTTCCACCTTGACGGGTGCGTAGGTGAGGTAGTCGGCACTGCCCTTGGCGGTGTTCCCCGTAGCTGCGGTAGCCTCGAAGAGAACTGCGCCCTTGGTGAATGCCGACGCATCAGCCTTAGCCGTGATAGTGTCAAACTCCTTGTCGGAGGTGTCTACGCTGTCGATGGTGAGCGTTGCCGTTCCGTTGGAGAGGAACATACCGCTCGCAAGGTTAGCGTACTTGGAGACCTTGACCTTCTTCCCCGAACCAGTCTCTACGACACGCACACGCTTGAGCAGGGTAGCCTTGCGGGTGACCTTGTCGACAGAGATAGGCGCAAGGGGAGGGACTACGGAGCCAGCCGTGAGACCCGTGACGTCGAGGTTGAAACCTCCCGAGAGGCGGTAGCCCGTCTCTACACGGTACAGCTCGTGGACGGGCATGTACGCGTTTTCGTCATACTTGATTTTTGCCATGTTCTTTTACTTCTTCTCGTTAAGGATTGCCTCCGTACCTTCGTTCACCTGCTTCACGATAGAAGCCATCACGTCGTCGTCGGACTGCTCGCCTGCCTCGGGCTTACCGCCTCCCTTGAATCGGTCGTTGGCGCTCTCGTCTTGGAACTTCGTGTAGCCTTGCTCGATGTTAGCTACCAGCTCGCCTACGTTCGTATCTTCTCCGAAGGTGCGCCCGCTTAGAGCCATGGTGTAGAAGGACTCGGGGATATTCTTTTCTCCGAGGAGGGCGGTGATCTGTGCCAGCTTACCCTCGTGGGAGCGTTGACCGAGGATGAGTTCGATCTGCTTCTGCTGGGCTTCCAGCTGTTGCATCATCTGCTTCTCTCGCTCGGTGGGTTCGTTCCCCTGATTGTCGCTTGGCTTAGGGTCGGTGGGCTTGGGCTGGGGTTCCTTCTTGAGGGCTTCAAGCTCCTTGCGGAGGGCGGATGCGCTCGTGCGCTCCTTATCCACGTCGGACTGATACGCCTTCAGGAAAGACTCTGCACCTGCCACTGACTCTGCGATACGTTCTTCCTCGGTGATGGTTTTTGACAAAAATTCGGCTACCCCATCAAATGCCTTGTCACTCACCCCGAGATTGGAGTATCTCTGTTTGAGCTGTTGTAAGATTTTAGTTTTCATATCATTAAGCTATCAGATATATGCAAATATAGATAGCCTGATATTGGGTTTAGGTAGAAATAGAGATATGTTACTAATTTCCTCTATCTCTGTGCTTTTGGACATAAAAAAGCCCCGCAGAGAGGGTACTCCACGGGGCTATCGTTGTTGGGGGTTGGTTGCTATTCCTTTTCCTCGGTCTTGGCTGGGGTGGCTTTGCCCTCACTGGGCTTACCATCCTCACCCTCCTTGCTCGTCTCTTCGGTGCTTGCTTCAATGGTGAAGGGTACGAGGACGGGATCAAGGCGGAGCGACCTGCCAGACCTCACCGCTGGCACTTGCAGGGAGATAGCGTGCTTGAGGAAGCTATACCTGCGTGCGAGGTACTCACCGATAACCTCCTCATGCTTACGGACGGCAATGTGCGCCCCCATGAACACATACTTGAAGGCGACGCCCGAGAGTGCAGTCCCCAGCCCTTGGAGGTCTTTGGGGTTGATGCGTGGCGTCATCGTCATTGTGAAGCAGTCATCAACAAGGCGGGCAAGCTCGCCCTCCGCTGCGCTGGTGGACTGATCCCACGTGAGGTAACGCACGTCTGCCTCATCCCCCGTCATCTGAATGGTCTGCGTCTTGCCCGATTTCTGCACACCCGACACAGAGCCACGCACCAGCACCTTGGGGAAGAAGTTATCGTTGATGCAGTCTGCGTAGTTACTCTCCAGTTCCTCGATGCGCTTACGCTTGCTCTGTATGCGGTCACAGAGGGCGTGCTTCATCTCCATGTAGATAACGGGTATCTTGTCGAAGCCGTGGAGTTCCTGCGAGATGAGCGTCCAGCCCTTACCCTTCACATTCTCGTAGGTGTAGACGTGGGTAGCGTCAATCTCCATCAGCTTCTCCACCTCCTTGTCGTCTACCTTGACCGAGTAGAAGCGATAGAAGGAGACGAGGTCGCCATAGGTATCCTTGATAGGCACTATTCTATCCCCATTGAAGGGTGACCACAGCTCACAGCGTAGGCGTGTGTCTGCCCCACGTGCGTAGTCCTTATCCTCGTAGAACTCGGGGTCTTTGACAGCCCACCAATACTCGGCCACAATCGTCTCGGAGAGGACGGCACGCACGGCACGTTGGTTAATGAAGCGTATCTTGTTCTTCGTCTCCGTCTCACGGATGAGGTCAAGCATATACTCCTGCTCCTTCGTCTTGGCTACGGCTTGCAGGTCGGGAGGCAGTCCCACGGCAAAGGCGGTGTGTATCTCTACGATGAGTTGCTCCAGCGGGGAGGAGATGCGGTTTACCTTCTTCGTCTCGTACTGCGCCCTGGTGCGCCTGCCGTTTACATCTACCTCTTCGTCCTTGACCATCACCCTATCGTCGGGGCGGTGCGCCTCACTCATCACCTCATGGCGGGAGTATTCCCACTGCTCTCTGAGTATGGCCATGCGCTCCTCCTTATACTTGGCTCGTACCTTTGGGATAGCGGAGAGCTTCGCCTCCAGCGTCTTGTCTGTCTGTTCCATATAGTCTAAAATATGCCCTCGTAGCTTCGCCTCTGTGTGCCCGACCAGCCGAGGATGTTACGTAGTATGTAGTAGCGGGTAGCGTCTATGAGGTGGTTGTTAGCGTCTATCGGCTCGTTCGTGTACTGCCCGTCCTTGTCCTTAGCCCAGCAGTAGTTGTCAAGCTCGTATTGCAGGTTCTTGCTCCGTGCGGTGATGCAGATGTCCATCTCCAGCATCTTGTTGATACCAGCAATGACACTGCCCGCTCCCTTGACCACGGGAGAGACGCGCAAGCCACCTGCCCTCAGCTCGTCTATGAGGCGGGGGTCGGCAGAGTCCGCCGTGATGTCAAAGCTGGAGTACTGCCGTAGGGCTTTGATAATGTCACCGCTCCCCATGTGGGTGTTGTAGCATATCTCGTCAAGGTAGAGCGTATTGCCATACACACCGCAGAAGATACCAGCCGTGGGGTCGTTGGTATAGCCGAAGTCCAGCCCCAGCCCGCAACGCTGTACGAAGTGGGGCATAGAGTCCACCACGGAGTAGTTCTTGAAGATAGCCCCCTCGTTCATCTCTGACCACTTCCCGATGACGATACGCTGGTACTTCTCGGGGTTGTTCGCCTTGATGTCCTCAATCTCGCTCACGAACTCCCGAGAGAGGTATTCTAAGTTGTCAAGGTAGGTCGTATGGATGTGCAAGACGTTGGGGTGCGTGCTTATCTGCACGGGAACACCATCTATCACCTCTATGCGGTGCGTGTCCTTGATGTACTTCTGATAGACGAAGTGGGAGGTGCTGGCGGGGTTCATCACGACGATGACCATATTCTGCACCCCCTTAGTACGAATGGAGAGCACCATCTTGTCGTAGTCCTCTTCGCTTCGCCATTCCTCCGCCTCGTCACACACGAACACCGACACGCCCTGGATACTCTTGAGCTTTGCGGTCTGATTACCCGAGGAGGCGAGGATACCCATAAACATAATCTCACTGCCTGTGTACTTATTGATGATGCGGTCTTTCGTCACCTTGAAGTACTCCTGCGTGCCATCTCGCTCTATCTTGTCCTCTACCTCGGGGATAATGGACTTACTCGCTGATACCAGCGTGTAGCGGGTGAAGAGGATCTTGCGGTTCTTCTCAAACGTGAGGCGCTCGAGGAAGCGAGCCACCTCAAAGCTCTTCCCCGAGCCTCGCCCGCCCGTGATAAGCACAATGAACTTATCCTTGTTCTTGTAGAGCGGATGGTAGACGGAGTGTACGGGGGTATTGGTCTCCCTCTCTACGGCCATAGCTACTCGGTATTATCTGCTATCCACTTAGAGATAGGCACGCCCACACTCATCTCTCCCGTGACGCTCACCGAAACCTCCTGCCCGAAGCCTGCCTGCTTACCGATCTTCTCAATCATAAAGCGGAGCATATTGGGGTCGGGAGGTACGGTGTAGATCGTTTTCCCATTCTCGTCTGTCCCCGTCTGTCCAATAGCGAGGATATGCGCAGTGTCAAGATACACGTCCAGGCGCTTTTCCCACTGCTCACGGAAGATTTCGCCTATCTCGGGATGCTCCCTTTCCCATTTAAGCAGGCAATAGCGGGAGACGCCCAACACCTCAGCCACCTTGCTCTTGTTGCCTAACGTGGTCTTTGCGAGCTGGCGGATAGTGTCAAGGGAGGGTACTTCGAGCTTCTTTCGCCCTGCACCCTTCGGACGTGTGCGAGTGCCACCTTTTGACTTTGCCTCTTCCTTCTCTTCCTTCTTTGCCATATCCCTATCCTGCTATTAGTTCGTGTACAGCCTCTCCCTTGAGGTACTTATCCGAGGGGGTGATACCTTGGTCGGGTAGGGCGTGCTGGAGCATTTCCATGAAGTAGAGTTTGTTGGCGTAGCTCTGAAAGGAGAGTGTCACGTAGGCTTCGCCCTCGTAGTACTCACCCTCCATCTTACCTGCCGTCTGGGCTCTTACTTCTTTGACGTGTTCCTTGCGTGCTTGTCGCTCTTCGTCTGAGAGGGGCGTTGCTACGCTTGTGAAGCCTTGTGATGAGGCTTGGTGGTAGTCTGTGATGTCGAATGCTGATGTCTCAGCCATTAGGATGCTGATGTCCGAGCTATCGAGACCTGCGAGGTCTATGTCTATCTCTGGGAGCATCTTTGCGAGTAGGTCGCTGTCGAACTCACCCTGGGCGGTGGTAGAGTTCATGAAAATGTTCTGCTCCTTCTCTTCCTTGTCCGTGAGGTGTAGCACCTCTACTCTTATAGGGTAGTCGTTCTCGTTCGTCTCGGGGTCGTAGCGCTGTATCTCGTCAAGGATAGAGAGGCGCTGATGCCCTGATACGAGGTTGCCCGTGTCTTCGTTCCACACGATGCCCCCTGCTAATCCTACCCGCTTTAGGTTCGCCTTTAGTCGCTTGCGTGCGTCCTCTGTGAGCTTACGGGGGTTGTAGGTGGCGAAGTGTATCTCTGAGCGCATCACCTCACGGGCTGGGGCTTGCTTAATCGCCTTGGTCATACTTGGGGTCGTAGTTAAGGTAGTCAAATAGTATCTTCTCTACTTCGGGGAAGCGTGCTATCACCCTCTCGAGATCTTGCGGGTACTTGTCTCGGCAGAACAGCAGGAACGGGATGTTCGATACGTCCGTGCCTTGGCTCTGTCCGTTGCCGTACTTGAGCGAGGGGATGAGCCTCTTGTGCTTGATATATGCCTCTATGTCCTTGTTCTTGTAGAGCGAGAGAGGGTAGGCTTTGCGGGTAGCCTCGTTGATCATCTGCCCCTCGTAGGTGCGTAGCATGATGCGTCTGTTGAGGCTGTCCGTCTGCTTGAAGCCGTATATAGCCCAATCTATACCCGTCATAGCTCGCACGTCCTCGGTGATGTCGCTTAGCTTCTTGATGCGCTGCTTGGGGTCTTGCTCGCAGCCAAATGCCCCGTCCTTGATGTACTGCGTGAGGGCGTAGTGCGGGACTGAGATAAAGCGAGCCCTGGGGTATCTCTGCTTCGCCCAGATGATGTACTTGTCTATATGCTCTAAGCCCTCGACCATGTACATGTAGACGCACACGATCTCTTTGAAGTAGGGGTAGCATAAATCGAGCAAGGCGATACTATCCTTACCCGTTGCCGAGTGGAATAGTATCACCTTGTCCGACTTGGACGCTATCTGTCGTATGCACTCAATAGCGAGGCGCATGGTTAGTACGCTGATGCTCTGAGGGCTCTAACGGCACGTGCGTTGGCTCGTCGGTGCGTGCGTCGAGCTTCGCCAGCTGACCACCCACCTGGGCGGTTCTTTACGGCTCGGTTCTCAGCAGCCACACCCGAGCGCACGTTGTTGTAACGTCTGATGTTATCGCCTTTTGCCATAATGTAAGTAGTTAAGTTGGTTATGATGATGCGCACAGCCCTTGTGGCTATGCGCTGCGGTTAGTGCCTTAGAAGTTTTCGACGACGCACACCTTGCCAAGCTCTATGCCCAGCCACTCATCGTCCTCTGTGAAGCCCTCTCTTTCTGCCTCTGCATAGACTCTCTTGCCTCTCTCGGTGAGAGGGCTCTTCTGATCAGCCTCTTTCGTGCCAGCGCCTGCAAACTCTACCAGCGCACGAGGCGAGGTAGCTGAGTAGCCAGCCTGAAAGAGGACGTGCGTAAATGGCTTCACGTCTACCACAGCGTCGCCCTCGATCTTGAAGAGCTTCTTGAGGTAGTGGTCTGAGAGGCTTCTGAACTCTACCGTCTTGTCGCCCGAGATGATGCGCTCGAGTGGCTCACGTGCGATGGTGAGGTAGACGACGCCCTTTGCGTCGATACCGTTTTCAGCCATGTAGGCTTGCATGAGATCTGAGTAGTTCATAATCTTAATCTTGTGTATGTAAAGTTAGTTAATGCTAAATTGTCTTTATGCTTAAAAGACAATATGTTACTAATTTCTTTGAAATGATGAAGGGGGCAGGATTGCCCGCCCCCTCGTGATGTTAGTTTTCGCCCACTGGTGGCGTGACGCAAACCATCTGTCGCAGGGCTTCGTCGCTCACCACATTACCCTTGGCTCGTCCGTAGGTATCTACGTGCACGCTGATGCTATTCGTGTCGGCGTAGTAGTTTGCCGAGTAGACAACGCCCAATCCGTCAGCATAGTCCTCATTTATCATAGCGTACATATGCTTGACGTCGAGGTCTGGACCATAGCTCTTAGCCATAAGCTCTGCGAGCATAGCCTGGGCAAGGTCTATCAGATAGTCGTGTGCCTCGTGGATGTCTGCCACGCCCTCTACGTAGTGACCGCTGATATCGGTGAGGTAGTCGTCGTAAGCCTTGGGGTTGCTAATCTCAAGGCGAGCGCTTGCGATGTCGTAGTCTGCACCTTCGCCACAGAGCCATTTTACGTCGTACTTAATGTCGTGATCTGCTGGCGTTACACCGCCCTTTACGTTGTAGTAGTAGGTCTTCTTAGCGTCCATTGTCTTTATATTGTTTACGTTACGTCTATACCGGTGCTTTTTGATAGTCCGGGGCTGACCATCGCCAACCCCGGACGATTTCTTACTCTTCTGTCGCTTCGCCAATTAGGCTCACGATTAGCTCGTTGAGAGGGGCTGCGTCTTCTGTGGCAACCACCTCGCCATCTATACTCACGTTGTAGGTCTTGTCGCCCTCTTCTTTCAGCCAGGCTTCATAGCACACGTCTTGGTTGTCGAATGCCTCGATGCGCCACTCGCCACGACCTGGCAGCTCTCTCACGAACGCCTCAAGGGCTTCTTTGATGATAGAGATACCTTCTTCTTGCGATACTTCGCCCAGGTTGAGGCATCTCATATTCTTAGGCCATTGCCCACCCATGGTGAATTCAAGCCCTCTCACCTCAATTACGTCGAAACCACGACCATTGATTTTCTTGAACATTGTCTTTTGTCTTTTACGTTACGTGTGGATTGCATCTCTTGCTCTCTCACACTACAAAGGTAAGATAAGTTTTTCACACTACCAAATTTTCAGTGAAAATAATTTCACCCCACGAAGAGTACCGCTTATATATAGTAGTATTGTATACTTAGTGTTTCTTGGTGATGCGTTGAGTTTCACTAACTGCGGAGTGTTAGTGAAAGCCTTGAAAATCTCACCCCAGGGCTCAGGTGCTATCTCTGAGGCTGTCCAGGATACCCACCACCGCCCTCTTGTCCTCGTGGCAGGTATTGTAGCGCACGATGAGCGCAGGTATAGAGCGTGAGAGCTGACTGCGGTTCATCTGCAACTCTCGGGATAGAGCCGTTGCGAAGTGGCGGGGCAGTCGCTCTCGCCTCTCTATGCACTTGGGGTGCGTGTGCAGTATTACCCCCGTGATGACGAGGTCACGGGCGAGGTACTTGTTCATGTAGTCGGGGAGGGTGGAGTATGCCCTCTTGACCGCTTCCGACAATGTGAGCTTCTCGGTGGTATTCATTCGCTTGTCTGCTGAGTTGTTCTGATGGTCTGCTTGATGAGGTCGAGCGTAGCCCCTGTGGCGAGGGCTTCGGGTGTGACACGGAGGACACGCCAGCCGAGAGCGGTGGCGGTATTGTACTTCTCCATGTCTCCGAGGAAGCCCTTGGGGCGGGTATGCCGTCCCTGTGTCCACACGCCACCCTCTACCTCGATGGCTATCTTATGAGAGGGGATGGCGTAGTCAAAGCGCCACCTCCTCACGGGGTGAAACCGAAGCTCACGGACGCACTCCGTCTTGAGGTAGCTTCGGCAAAGGAATACGAATAGGTCGTACGGGTCGGGCTTCGGCTCTCCACGCTTCTTTGAGGTGGTAGTTTTTCGCATAGGCTGTGTAGTTAATCTGGTCGATTGATGTGATACTTGGACTTTGAATGCTCTAAGTCCATCGTAAGCGCGCGGATTGAGTTCTCAATAGCTCCCTCACGGAGGCGAACTGCCCTGTACTTTGCGTCCTCCAGCGTCTTGTAGTACCCTCCGCAGATGTGTTCATGTCTACAGATGTGGACCACGTGGTACATATTTCCCGACTTTACTATCCTGAACTGCCCTATATCGTCGAACGTGCAACCGAGTGCAATATCTCCATTAGGGGCTTTAAAGAACTCGCCTCTGATGATGCCATCCCCAGTGCCATACTCTTTTATAAGGTAGTATCTGTAGTCGTCGGCTATCTTGTCGATTGAGTAGATGGCTTTGCACCAGTCTAAGAGAACAATACTTAGAATGGCCTCCCGCACATCGCCCACTATGCCGTTTGCCTCGCAGTACGCATCTACCGCACGTGTAGCTTGTGTTTGATTGTACTCCGTAGTTGGCTTGCTGTCAAGCAGAGCGCGAGCCTTCATGCAATAGTCACGGGCTTTTAGAAGGTCCTCCACCCCTCCCTTGCGCGGATACCTTGAGAGGTATTTGATTGCGTTCCCTTGTAGGAAGCTAAGACCGAGACCCACAATGAGATCCAGCGGTTGCGTCTTCATGTCGGTGTAGTGCGTACCGCCTACCTGTGTATCAAGTACGTTCTTGTAGTTAGTTGTTAGTTGTCGCTTCTTGTAGCTTTGTATGGACTTAGCCAAGGCAGACATAGAAGCCCGACACACATCGGAGGATAGGACAGCACTAAGGGGAACCACCTTCACCTCGTGGCATATTCGGTGTAGCTCGTTTTGTGATATGGTATTCTTATGGCCGAGCTCCTCAAGATACCCTTCACACTCTCGCGCATGCACTTGTATGTCGAGTTCGCCTAAAGATCCAGCTACCTTGTGTATTATCGGCTTCTCGTCCTCCTCTATTACGCTGTGGTCGCAATATGAATGCGTTCCGTTTTGTCGGGTGACAATCTTGAAGCGCACGCCATTATCAGCAACCCCCATCAGCTCGTTTGTCTCGGGGTCGTAAGTCCACTTTATCCGTGGCTGTTTCTGTTCCATATGTTAAGTATTTGCGTTTTCGTTAACCTATTGGTGTGGATATGTTAGGCAAATGGGCTTTTCGTTAACCTATTGCTCGTGCTTGCTCCTTCTCTATGCTCTTGTCGACGATGCATATTGCTTGTTTAAGCCCTGAAGCTAAGTCGTTGAGGTCGCCCTTATCATAGTCCTCTTGCGACTTGTATATTTCATAGGGGGTTGCATTTGGGTTCTCGGTCAACCCTTGCCCTCGGCAGTGACGGAAGCCCTTTATAACATAGCCCCTGTAGTACCAAAGGGAGCATCCTTTAGGGCCTCTCTTTAGTGGGTATTGTCTCTTCATGTCGTTGTGTTGATTAGAGTTATAGTACATGCTCGAGATCTGCCTCGGCGACGCCCCATATTTCGCTGTAACTGCCTCTGTGCTTTGATACCTTGAAATAGCTATTTAGATGTATGAACCTGTCGGTGTGTCTTTTGACGAAATAGCCCTTTCGGAGAAAAGGCTTCAGTAGCTCATAGAGCTCTCCATCGTTGAGGTAGAGACCCTCATACCCCTTGTCTGTTTTGCTGTCAAACCTGTACACTCCCTCCTCTTTGAGCGCTTGGGTGATCTCGGCTCTGAGCTTATTGAGGCGCTCCTCATTGATCTCCCACTTTCGGTCGTTTTGCTCTACGTCGGGGGCTTCGTCCTCTGGCTTACTCTTCTTCTTGTTGCTTGTTGCTCCTATGGTGTGCCCTACAAGGAAGGCTATCACGAGCATTGCTACTATGGATATTGCGTCCATATCTCTTGCATTTGTAGAGTGCGCCCCGCCGTCCCAGGCGCTGAAGGTATCGCGTGCGGTAAGCCGCCAGCAGGGCGCACTCGTGGTTAGTTACTTAGTTGCGTTCTCTCTTGAGCTTAAAAATGGCGTGTATAGCCTCCTCCCATTTTCCGTACAAGATGCAGGTGATGGTGGTCATCTCTTCGTTGCTTAGTGGCACTTCCTTTGCTATCTTCCGTAGATCTTCGAGGAGAAAGTCAAAGATGTTCGGGTAGACGCCAAAGTTGAGACGCTTAGCCCCTTGGCATATCTTGATAGCCCTCATCACTCGGTGCGAGCCTCCGACGCTGATATACTCGACAACCTCAACGAGTACAGACCCTCGGAAGTAGTCGAGGTTATGCTTTGCTATTGTCTTGATGCACCATATCTGCAGTGCTTCTCCTTGTTCTTGGGTCATAGCTTTATTGCTGTTTAGATGAATTTGCACGGAGGGCGGACAGCTCCTCCTCGAGGGCGGCGACCTTCTTGATCAGCCATTCTACCTCCAGCTTCGCCTCATTCTTTTCTCTTATTGCCTCGCCAACCAGTCGCTCCCATTTCCTTGCGTAGTAGTAGCGTGCAGCGAGGATATGGTGCTCTGATAGAGCAAAGGATAAGACAAGCGAAGAGAGGATTATGAGCCCCATATACGGAAGGAAGAACGAGAGGAAGTCCGTGGTGAGCTTATCCATTGTCTTGCTTCTGTTGCTCCTTCTGTTGGCGGTAGATATATGTACGCAGATCTTCATTCTCCCTCTTGGTGTGCCTGAGTTGTTCGTAGAGATAGGAGTTGCAGCTGGCCATACTATCTCGTAGGTCTTCCTTGGACTTGCGTAGGTCTTCCGCCTCCCTCCCCTCAGCCACCCAAAGGAAGAAGAGCGTGATGCACCCTGAGCCAAGGGTAAGGCAGCCGATGAAGGAGAGGATGGCGAATGTTTCGGTTGTCATCGTCGCTCTATGTTTTCGTCTGAATACTGAGTGTGGGTGACCTTTATGTTCGTCAGTCTGCTAACGAGACTATCAGCGAACGATCGAACGTCAAAGCCGTATTTAACTCCTCGCACCCACCCGATGAAGTACGATGCGGTGAGTGACACTATGATGAAGATGCACCCGAGTAGTTCTTGATAAGTCATATCTTCTTAGTATTTCTTCCCGTGCTTTGCAGGGCGTGTTGCGTTGTATTTCAGCTTCAGCTCTATGTGCGTCATAAGGTCTATGCCGATGGAGTTGGCGTAGGTCACTATCAGAAAGACCGCCCGACGGATGATAGAGTTGTCAGCCCGAGCGGTATCGAATAGTATACACTTCGCGCTGTAAACAGCCTTCGTAAGAGGCCACTCGGCGAGGCATTCAGCTCTTGGTACATACTCGTCTTCCAGTCGTTTGTTTTGCAGTCTTGGCTTCTCCTCGAGTATTCGCCCATAGAGGTCTGCGAGGCGTATCACTGCGTCCGCCAGCTCATCCTCCACAGCGTCCTTCACAAGGCGGAGGAATGCTTGTGCGTATGCTGCGCCCTCAAGCCCACGAAGCTCCTCTATCTGCTCGGTGGTGAGCTTAGCCCACCTCCCGATGCGATCGGCTTCCACAGCCTCGGAGAGTTCGCCATCAGCGAGGACGAAGTAATGCGACCTCAGGTGTGGCTGATCCCAAAAGCCTTTAGCTACCGCCCGCTCGTGGCAGAAGCGTGAGAAGTCAGCGAATGCACTAAAGTGCGGTACGATAGATGTAGTTGCGTTCATCGTTAGAATGGCAGGTCACTGCTCTCTTGTGGGGGTGCTGGGGCTGGTGTGGCTGGTGTGGTAGGCTGTGCCGTTGGGGCGGGCTGAGGTGTAGCCGTGGGGGCTGGGGCGGTCTGTGCTCCAGCGTAGACGATATTCCACGCCTTAATCTTGGGGAACCACTTGCCCTCCCATTCTTGCCCGTCAAGGTCAAGCGAGGCTGTCACCTCTTGCCCGACTTGCAGGGGGAACTTGTCTACGCTCTCACCGAAGAGCTTAATGGGGATCTTCCTTGGGTACTGCCCGCCCGTCTCAAGGACGAACACAAGGGACTTCCAAGGCTTGCCTGCTTTGGACGTGCCTTGCTGGAGGGGGAGGATTTGTAGCACTCGCCCCGTTACGTTCAGTTCATTCATATCTTATGTGTGTTAAGTGTGTCTATTCTTTTGCTTTGATTAGCCCCCTGCGTATCCACTCGTCCATCGACCAGAAGAGGGTGTAATCGGAGGAGTCCCAGCCTGTCTTCATCTTCTTGGGTCTGTTGGGGTCTTTGTCAAGTATCTCTCGTCGGTACTTATTTCGGATGGCGTCCTCGCTGAAAGGGCACCCCGTCTCCTCCATGTACTTTCGGATGCAACCTATCATAGGGAGCGTGGGGTTGCTCGCTATGGTCTCACGTACGCCTTCCAGCACCGACATAGGTATAGTGGTTGCGCTTTCGGGCTTCCCCTGCACATACTCTATGTACCGCAGATCCTTGGTTATCTTGTTTGCTATGCTCTTCCAAGAGTTTAGGCGGAAGCGTTCTTCGGTCTTTCTCGCAGCGGGTGCAGGCTTCATGCCCTCCTCTATCACCATCTGGACAGCGTAGTCTATTTCCTCTTCTGTAATTGGATGCCAGCGGTCTCCCATCAGTAAAAGCTCTTGTTTTGTGCGTTGATTAGTTCTGCGGTGTAGTAGGCTACTCGTCCGCTCTCTGCTCTGCGAGCTTCAAGGTAGCCGAGCTTGCACCACCGCTCCACGTTTGCACGCCCGAACATTGCGTAGGCTTTGCTCTGCGTCATCGTGGGCTTGGCGAAGGTATCTGCCACCGCCTTAGCCATAATCCCTGCGAGGCTTCGCTGGAGTGGCTTGCTGGAGGCTATCGCATGCTGTATGTCGCATCGTGTAGGTGTTCGCTTCATCTTAGCTTCATCGTCTTTTTGTCTGCGAGGTCTGCGAAATATCTATCTGATGCGCTGGCGGAGTAGTTGCCCGCCTCTTTCAGTGAGAGGTGCTGGGCGTAGCTCTCTTCCCCCATCGCCCGCTGTCTGTCGTTCCAATAGGTGCGCAACCACTCCATCATCGTGGAGGGCGAGAACGAGCCGTAAACCTTGCCGAAGCTGGATGCTCTCGCCTTCTCAGCGAAGATGCGCAGGTCGTCTATGTACATATGGGGGTAGGTGTTGATTATCTGTTTCACGAGCAGGGGAGCGAGGCGCACACTGCTGTCGTTTGCCCCGAACCAAAGCCATAGCTCGGTGACTACCAGCGTGACCTCTGCCTCCATCAACTCACAGGCTTCGGGATCTCTCTTGAGCTGGCAGATAGAGCGGACAAGCCCCTCATCCATCGCTCGGGAGAGCTGGGGGAGCGTCGGAGCAGGCTCATCGCTGGCGGATAGACATAGCCCCAGCTCGGAGTGCCTCAAGAGCATTGCCTGCTTGCTGTCGTTCCTCTGCTCGGGTAAGAGTGCGTTGTCGGGATATGTGGGATATGAGTTCATTGTACTTGCTGTTTAGTATGGAGGGGGATAGGTGGGATAGCACCCACGGGTCATCTATCTTGGAGAGGAATATCGGGAGTGCCGACGCTATATGCTCGTCGTCGTGTGGGTTGTCCTTGGCTTTGATTGACGCCCTGAGCTTCTCGCCGAAGTCCTTTAGGCTCTTCATCTCCTTTGCGCTCCACACGAAGTCCATATTTGTCCTGCTCTTGAAGAAGCTCTCAAATATCGGCTTGAGGAGGGCTGTAAGGGTGGGGCGTGCTGTCCCATCGGCTGTCCCATTGGGTGTCCCATCGGGTGTCCCACGCTTTGCGAGTTTACCCTTTGGTGGAGCGGGTTTTGCTGTCCCATCGGCTGTCCCATTGGGTGTCCCATCGGGTGTCCCATCGCCCGCCAAAATTCGGTGTACTTGTGTCTTTGATAGCCCTACTCTTTTTGCCACCTCTCGGGTGCTCATCTCGGGGTAGTGGAGCTTGTAAGCTCGGACGAGTAAGCCCTTCGGGTCTTTGTCAAGTAGGGCGACTTCGTCCTTGGTGAGCTTCATAGGTGGGGGAGTGTGAAGTACTGACTGCTGATAGTCCTGCCGAAGCGTATCTGCCCTGAATTAACGAGAGCGACCAGCGCTGGTCTAACCTCTCGGAAGGACAAGCCTACCACCTCGGGTATCTCCTCTTTGCGGACGATGAGGGGTATCTTCTTCGCCCGCTGGAGTTCGTCAAGCCTCGTACGTATCGCCTCCAGCACCTTCTGCTCCAAGGACGGCTTCAAGACTACGTCTGTCATAGTAGTAGCGTGAGCGGTTGTAGTGCACGAATTGGTACTTGCCCATTGCCCGACCCTTGAGAAGGGTGGGCATTGAGACTCCGAGAAGCTTACAAGCCTCTCGCCCCGTGAGCCAATTGCTGGGGTGCGTGTTGTGTGCTTCTGCGAGAGCCTCCTTGGCTCTATTCATAGCGGTGAGCTGGTGCACTCTGCGCTCATCCGTGGTTAGGTCTGCAATATTCATTCGTCTATTTAGTTCGCTGGGATAAGTACATTCGTCAGGGGTCTGCCGTTGGAGCGTATCTGCCACAGACCTCTGTGGTCGGGGGAGGTGTCTACCATCTCTAAGTCCTCTACCTTGCCGAAGAGGCGGTACGTGCCACAGAGGTCTACCACCCACGAAGCCTGCTTGCTGGCGTGGGGGCGTATCGCTCTGCCGACAATCTGATACCATAGGGAGAGGGAGCGGGTAGGGCGGGCTACCACAATCGTATCAAGCTCAGGGTAGTCAAAGCCCGTAGTGAGTGTGCCTACGTTGGCTACCACCTTGAGCTTGCCCGCCTTGAAGTCCGCAAGGATGCGCTCACGCTCTCTCTTCGGGGTCTCGCCCGTCACCATCGCAGAGATGTCGGGGAAGTGCTGTATCAGCTCTTCGCTCTCTTCAATAAACTGCGTGAAGACGAGGATGCCCCTGCGTGGCACCTGGGCGTTGTAGAGGAGTCGCTCTACCACGTTGGCAAGCTTGCCCGAGAAGCCCACCCGCCTATACTCGTTGCGGATGCTCTTGTCGGTGTAGCCCTGCCCCGTGCTATTGACTTTGAGGCGGTCTATCTGTATCGTGTCTACGGCGTAGTAGTTCGTCTTGGCGAGGTAGCCAGCGTGGAGAAGCTCGCCTACCTCTGTGGAGTGGAGTATCGTGGTGAAGAAGCGCCCTTGCAGGCGGGTGAGGAAACGAAGCATTGAGCCGAAGTTGCCTTGCCCGTCCGAGGTGCTGTAAAGGCGGTAGGGTGTGGCGGTCAGCCCGACGCACCGCACGCCTCCGAGAGCCTTGAAGAACTGCATATACATGCTGTCGGGGCTTTCATTGACAAGGTGCGCCTCGTCCACTATCACGTATTGGAAGTGTTTGAAGGCTTCGGGCTTCTTGTACACACTGCCTATCGTGGCGAAGGTGGCTTTGCTGATGCGCTTCTGCCCACAGCTGGCGGAGTAGATGGAGCAGAAGATGAAGCCGTAGGATACCAGCTTCTGAAAGTTCTGCTCGAGGATCTCTTTTGAGGGCTGGAGGATGAGGACGTGGTCGTCTAAGCGGTTGACGATGTCAGCAATCACAAGGCTCTTGCCCGACCCAGTCGGCAGGACGATAAGTCCTGCGCCCTTGGTCACCGACTTGTTCTCGAGGTAGCGGACGGCAGAGTCGGAGGCTTGTTGCTGATAGGGGCGTAGGGAGTATTGCATTGTCTATATCCAGCGCTTGTTCATCTCCACCTCTCGCTCCATTTCGCCAAGTAGCCCGTGTTCCTCAGGGGAGGGTAAGTAGATACCTACCTCTTTGGAAGCCCAGTCACGAAAGCGATCTATTGCGGTGGTCATCTCCTTCGTGTCCAGCTCAGCACTGGAGCGCAGTATGTAGTAGCGTCCGATACCCTTGCCTTCTTTCTCTCGGAGGAATAGGTCGGGGTTAACGTGGCGCTTGAAGAAGTCCTGTTTGATGTACTCCATGCGCTCTCCATATTGCAGAGCGAAGTAGGATAGCAGAAGGTGGAGATAGCTGTTTTGCTTGAGGGTGCGCTTGCCTCTCTTCTCGGTGAGCTCGACAAGAGTGCCTTGTCGGTAGAGGAAGTTGCACCTCTCTTTGAATTGCATTCTGTCGAGCTCACGGGATAGGTCGTAGTTCATCGCAGGGTAATTTTTACGTATCCTTTCCTTGTCGTCTGCTTGAGGTACTGCGTGGCAAGGTCTGGATGTTCATCTTTGAAGCGTTTACTATCGAAGGTGCTACTGGTGCTATCCGCAACCAGCGTCACAAGTAGTCGGGGAGTCTCGAGCTTCTTGATACCCTCTCGCTCCATCTTCTCTTTGAGCAAGTTGAGACTTTCCTGCTTCTTCGCTTCGTGGTAGTCGAGCATCTGCTTGAGTTCGATGATCGCCTCTTCTTGCTCGCTAATCTTGGCAAGTGCGGCCTCTTCTGGAGAGCTGTATTCTATTGGCTTAGGTGTTATCACCTCGCTGGCGAGGTAGGCTTTAATAACCTGCTCTATCTCTTCGTCCTCCTTTCGTTCCACCTCTACCAGCTTAGCCGTGCTACCTCGTAGCCAGATGCCGTAGAGCTTAGATGAGGGGCGCTCGAGGAAGATATTCTGCTTCGTAAAGAGGTAGTCGCAGAAGGACAACTGCCACGAGAGACTCTCTATATCGAGCTGGCTTGTGGTCTTGATGTCGTAGAGGTTGCCTTTGTCGTCGATGCAGTCAATCATCGTAGCTACCACCTCGTCGTCTGTCACGAGGTATTCGCTGTAAATCATAGTGATGCCTTCCCTCGCGAGTAGCTCGTGGTAGTTGCGTGCCTCCTCACTGGAGTTCTCGTTGAGAGCGCCTGCCCCGAAGAGGTTTACATCCTCGCATTCATTGTGGATGGCCGTGCCACGCTCAGCCGCCTTGGCGAGTATCGCATCCGGAATACCCTTGTACTTGTCAGGGAAGAGAACCTGCTTGAGTATCGACGTCACCCCTGTAAGCTGTAGCCCATCGGGGGTAGTGTATGTGTGGCTTTGCTCATCGAAGCGCACCGACGAGCGGTGCAAGTCCAGGGCGTTCATCTCTTTTCGGTTTTTTGAGCGAACACCGCCTTTAGCCTCGTCGCCTCGCCCTTTACAGATCGGTCATCCTGCATTTCCTTAGGTAGGCTTCGGAAGATGTTCGCAAGTTCATCTAAGCTGCTTGCCTTTGCGAGATCGTTAACAGCATCCTCTACCTTGCTCTGGTACGCCGTGTCATTTATTGCTGGTGGTGTCGTCTGTGGGAGTAACTCATGCGAGGTATTGTCTGTGTCTTTATCCTCTTTGGTAGGTATAGTAAAGAGCTGGAGGAGGGCGTATTTGAGCGCCATGCTCATCGCCTTGTTCATCCCCTTATCCCCACTGTCCATCGCTTCGCCTACCACGGTTGTTGTGACGTGCGATCCATCTTCTGCCGTGAAGTGGTGGCGGATGGTCGCTCGAGTGTAGAGAAGGACACCATTTCTACCTTGCTTCTCCGACACATCGTAGTTCACGACCTCTGGGATAATTACTATCCCGCAACTTGCGAGCACCGGGTGAAGCTCATTGTATACATCGTCGACACCTCGGAACATAAAGCCCTGCTGCGCATTCTTACTCCCCTTTGCTATAGCTCCAATTTTCTTGTTCGCCTCGATTAGCGCAGCATAAATAGCTGGGGTCTTTGTCGTATCTGCACTCATTGTATTTCTTCGTTAACGCCTTCTGCGGGGACGATGATAGAGGCTATGTAAGCCTGCAAGAGGTCACTCACATACGCCTTAGCCTCTTGTGCGCTGGCGAAGTCTGAGCGTACCTGCGAGCTATTCACTCGTGCTATATAGGTCTGCATGCCGTCTCGCTTCGCCTCGTATATCACGGCTCGGATAGACAGAAGCGTGCTACCGATAGTAGCCTCAGATGCTGGTCGCTCGTCGTACTTGTCGTAGCTGGTAGGTGGCAGGTCTACCCACGCTATGGGGTTGACCTTGAAGAATGTCTGTAACATAGTAGCTGTAATTAGTGGTGGGAAATGTTGTTCACTTTGTAGCGGGGCTCGCCCTAACAGGGTGACCACGCAGTGCAATTCGCAACGGCTTGTCCTCTCGGAGTTGCCGAGCAGTATGTTCTAATAGAAAAAAGCTAAAGCCTACGGGGATGAGACCACCCGTAGAGGGTACGCCCGCTCGCAATTGCTGGCGTGAGTGTCAAATTTTTCGGGGTGGCTTGTCCTCACGGATTTACCACCCCATCCTAAACAAAAAACACTATGAAAGAAAACCATCTCTACAATGGGTAGGGCTAATAGTCCCCCTCGTCCGTTATGCCTATCATCTCGTTGATAATAGTTGGCATTACCACCGGTGCAAGGATCTGCACCACGATACGCTCGAAGTCGTCAAAGTGCAGACCACAAGCGAAGAGGACGAAGGATACTACGGTGAGGAATAGCGATACCTTGAGTATCGCCTTATCTGATAGGGGTTTCATAAGCTGGGGGATTATCTGTAAGTCATATTTAGCCACCATTCAGTCTCGGCTACGCCGTCGTCACTTGGGTTGCACTCGTCGTAATAGCGCTGTGCCCACCTGAATGTCTTGCTGATGTCCGCTTCATCAAATGCGGGGAAGGTCTTGACCTTGCTGTTGTCGGTCTTGTACTTGTAGCTGGCGGTCAGCTCTTGCCCATCTTGCTCAAACAGCACGATAAGCTCAGAAGTGCCGTTTACTCGGGGGTCGTCGTCTATCTTGATGACCGCCTCTACATACTCGCCCTCTTCAAAGAAGGCGTGCGCCATCTCGTCCACTAAGCCCTGGATGTAGCTCTCGTCCACCTCGTCGTAGGAGGCTCTCTCTTCTATGTACATAGCTGTATCTGTTTAGGTGGGGTAGCCCGCTCGTGTGAGTTAGGGCTACCCCTGTGGGTTAGTACCAGCGGCCTTCTTCTTTTCGCTTAGCTATCTCTGCGTCTAAAATGTCTAAATTCGCCTTGCGAATTCTGTACCGCTCTTCGGGGTTGGGGTAGTCGTGAGGCATAAAGCCGACTATGCTATTGGGGTGGGCAAACGCAACGTCCATACGCTTGACGCATTGCCATGATATGCTTCTGTCAAGGGCGAGGGTGTTGTTACTCATCTGCTTTACCGCCTCTTCTGTTAGCACTCTCTCGGGCATATCGTAGCTTTTCCACTTGGTGATATCCTTTTGTGTCATCGTTGTATCTGTTGTCGGGGTTAGTGAACGAGGTTTGCAACCTTGAAGCAGCGCCACTCTTGACGCTCTGTATCAAAGTAGGTCTGAAGGGTTGGGTTAGCCTTGCGCCCGCTGTCCTTCGTGTCGGGGACAAGCTCGCTTTTAAGAGTGCCGTAGGCTTCACGAATTGACCCGTCCACCTTCTGATAGTAGAACTTGACGATACCCTTCTGCATTCGGGCGTGTAGCTTGATGTTTGCCCACGCTGTTCTGAGGGCTTCGCTGATGGTAAACCCGTTTCTCTTGACGAACTGCCAAGCGAGCGAGAATACTCTGCTCAGCTGGCTCTTTCTTTCTGTACTCATAGTAGTGTTATTGTTTAGTGGTGTTATTGTTTATCTGAGTGCTTGCAAGCCCTTTGCGAGGGGCGGGGTGGTGGTCGTTAGCCATTCAGCGGTCAGCACGCTAAGTCTGACCTTGCAAGCGGTATTGTTAATCACTATGCAGGCATTGCACCTGCGTGAGTTATTCTATTGTCGCCTGTATCAAGTATGTCAAAGAGCTCTGCCGTGAAGGTGGTTTGTTGTTGTCCATCCTTTACACTGCAAAGATACAGAAACTTTCTGAATGAACAAGTGTTTTCAGAAACCTTCTTCATTTCGTTTTGTAAGTCGTTGATTTTCAGCGTGAAAAAAATTTTTGCCTTGAGACTGCGTGTGCCTTGATTTCGGCCTTTCGTGGTGTGTTCAGCCCCCAGTGTCCAGCCCGCAGGGCTTTACTTCGCGCGCGTACTATATAATGCACACGGGCGGGCGTGTGGAATTTCGGTGCAATATCCGCCCTGCACTTTTAAGGTCGTGAAAGCAGTATAATTACTTTTTTTGTAGCTTTGTGCGGTAGACAACGATAAGAATCATCTATTATGAAGGCAATGTATAGTATCGCTAAGATCGCCTTGCAACTATCCTATGTAATCGTTGGAATGGTTAGCAGTGTGCTCCCAGTAGATAAAAGCGCAAAGCGCGGAATGGCTGGTATCGCCTCGCAGATTGCTTCACACTGGGCTGCCGTGGGTGGGTACATTCAGTCGGCAATGGATCAGGAAAGCAGAAATGGAAATGGAGGACTACAACAACAATCATAGCGAGTCTGGCGAGTTGTCTGTGATGGGCGAAATAGACGAAGAGGTCTGCTTAGAGCAGGCGCTTGACGGGCTCCCAGAAGATAGACAGAATAAGATAAGGAGGATTGTTGCAGTCGCTCAAGAGTCGTCTTTTGCGGGTCCCCTCCCTCTCCCTTCGCATTTTGAAGGGTACAATAAGGTGTTGCCAGGCGCAGCAGAGCGCATATTGGCTATGGCTGAGAGACAGCAAGCAATGGCTGAGAAACAGCAAGATTACGACATGGAGCAAAAGCGGAAAGCGCACTCATTGCTGGAAAAGGGGCTTTGGATAGCGCTTTTTCTTATGGTTGCGGCGTTTGCTACCGTTGTGTTCTGTATCTATAAAGGGTCGGACAATATGGTTTACGCAACTCTCGGGACATCGGTTATCATGGTTGCGATCTTTGTGTTGCGGGAGTTCCCCAAAAACAAGATAATATAATATCTGCAACAAGCTCTTTTATGAATGCAATAGACAGACTTCCCGAGGTAGAGCTTTAAGAAGAATCGAAATGGAACAGAATAGAGATGTCGTACGCATTAAGCGCAATGCGCCTCGTGGTCACACCAGATTTGAGGCGGAGCTTACGGTGCTTACGTTCAAAGATGAGGATGGCTTCTATATAGCCTATTGCCCTTCTTTGAGCCTGTCCGACTATGGAGACTCGGAGGAAAAGGCTAAGGCAAATTTCGCCGAAACCCTTGCTCTGTATTTTGAAACTACAGTTGAGTGGGGTACTTTGACCAAGGATCTCAAGGCTCACGGATGGGATGTTAGGAGTAAGAAGATGAAGAAGATTAACGCCCCAACGCTTGAGCAGCTCCAGACCTCAGACCCCACGTATAAGAGCTTGATAGATAGCGGTACTGCTTTTAATGTCTCCAGAACAAATCAAAGCGTACAGCAGGCTATCGCATAATGTCCACCAAGAAGCTCAAAAATCTCACTCTGAGGGATATTCGTGCGTTTCTCATCTTGAAAGGTTGCGTTAAAGACAGAACGAGTGGAGGGCACGAAGTCTGGAAAAAGCCAGGATTGGCAAGACCGATAGTTATTCAGACCCACGAAAACCCTGTGCCAGAACACATCGTAAGAAGCATTATTAAGGATTTTGATATGTCGAGAGAGGAGTTTTTGGAGACCATTCATGCTAACTAACGCACCTCAATTATGAACGCAATAGACAGACTTCCAGACACGCAAAGACGACTCGTGGAGAAGGTGCTTTATGTGCTTTCCAAGGCTGGCGGGCTGGACTATTACCACCTATTCAAAGTATTGTACCTTGCTGATTGCGGACACCAACAAGCTTATTCAAGAAAGCTTGTGGAAGATGATTTTTGCACCCTCCGCTACGGACTTGTTCCCTCAGCTCTCTACAATGCTATCAAGGCGCGCGGAAAAGAAACGCTACTCTCTCAAGCACTGTGGGAGGTAGTGGAGACAGAAGAGGATGATAAGTACACCCTTTACCCTCTCAGAGAGGCAGATATGAACTACATAGATGAATTAGAATCATCTACCTTAGATAAGTACATATGTATGCTACTCTAAGCTATCACGCAAGCTCAAGAGGGAGCTTTTGAGCCATAAAGCCCCCTTACCCATACGGGGCTGTTCCTCCAGCTGTCCGTATGAGGTCGGGAGCTTTGGTGGGGTATCCCGCAGTGCCCTGTCGGTCGCCTCGTCACCAGCTCCGTGCGCTATCCACTACGCAACGGAACATTTACCAGCTTTTTGCCCCAGTGGTGGGCTGTCCGAGCATCTGGCTTTTCGCCCTGCTCCCCCCTTACGGACTCCTTGCGGTGGATTGGCTACCACAGCTACTTCGAGGGGTTAAATCACTACTCCCGAACGTTCGTCTAACACCGATAGCTGAGTAGCGATATTCTCCTAAAAAGGAGTACCTCCCCCCAGTCTTCGCCCAGACCAAGGAGAGGTATTTGAGATTTCCTTTTGCCAACGTATGGATGGCTTCTCACCAAAGGGCGATTTGGTAGTACAAAGATACAGATAATTTCTGAATACACAACTATGAGTTCAGAATTTTCCATAGGTCAGACCGTGCTAAGCGGAATACTTAAGCACGAGGGCTTGACCATAAGCACACTGGGAACGAAGCTCGGAATGGGTCGCTCTCAAGCCCTATACGACATAAACAACGGAAAGACGCAGAGCATATCCGTGAAAATGGCGGATAAGATAAAATCAGCCTTCCCCCACTACAATAGAAGCTGGCTTCTCTCGGGAGAGGGCGAGATGTTCGTAGATGGTACAGAAGCCCCGCAGAAGCCCCACAGAGCGCCCAAAGAGGCAGAGGCTGTGCCTGCTGGCTCACGTACCATACAGACGCTCCCCATAATCCCCATAGAAGCGCAGGCTGGTATCGGCAAGGGCTTCCTATACGACAAAGACCCCTCGCAAGACCCCGAAGACGTGTACGATGCGTTCGACACTATGGAGGTCGTGCTGGAGCGTGCCGTGTCCGACCGCTACAAGCTATTCCGAGTGAAAGGGGATAGTATGGACGACGACTCAAAACGCTCCGTCTGTGACGGGGATATAGTCCTCTGCCGTGAGGTGTACCCCGAAGATTGGCAGTATGGTCTAATCAACACGAAGTACCCCAATGTGGTGGTCGTGATAGAGGAGGAGGGTATCCTACTCAAGCAACTCACAAAGCACGTCAAGAGGAACGACACTATCCACCTGCACTCCCTCAACAGCAAGTACGAGGACTTCGCAGTAAACCTCAAGGACGTGCGGGCGTTCTTCTACGTAGAGCGCATCATAGACCGCAGTATGTCGCAATGGTAACCACTTAAACTCAATAACAATATGGGAACAACCTCTACCAATTCAACAAGCCCCTATCATCCCCTCCGCACGTGGGGCATCGTCTTTTCTGTCGGTCTTACGCTCGTGTGCCTCATCGCCTTCATCTGTACCTGCGTGGAGAGCCAACCGATCTACAGCGAACACTACGACGTGATACGTGTAGACAAGGTATTCAACCCCGTGAGCCTCGTCTACCTCTTCTCCTGCATCCCATCGCTCGCCTTCGGTGCGCTCTTCTCAGCCGTGGCACGCATCGGGGACGACCTGCGGGCGGTAAGAGCCTCACAGGGGCACAATAGCGAGCTTACAGCGAACGCAACGCCCTCAGATGGCACAACTGCCCACACGGACGGAAATACGCCCGCCAAAATGGACGATAACGGAACCATCCTCCTCGTCATTGCTGGGGCTATCATCATCCTCTGCGTGGTGTTCAGCGTGGCGTTTGGCGTGTTCAAATAGCCCTATCCCCTGACCTCTCCCCTTACACTGCCTATGTAAAAGCCTTACTATCAATAGGTTTCAACTGACTCATAATCAGGGAGTCCTTGGTTCAAGCCCAAGTGGGACCACGATAGTTAAGTAGCTGAAAAATAGCGGATTGGAAGCCCCTCCAGATGGGCGACCGACCCGCTATTTTTACCCTCGGGAGAGGCAAAAGCATATAAAAACACCCCCAATAAGCACGATTTGTTTACACCACAGCTTACACATTATGCCAACCTTCAAAGCTAAGATAAGGAGGCGGAGGGCGAACGGCTTTCACTCCGTCTATATCCTTTGCACGCATAACAGAGAGCTTTTCTACATCAAGACCGACCTCGTTGTGCAGGATAGCGGGGTGAATGAGAAGGGCGAGGTCACAGACCCTCGGGTGCTGATGCGAGCCTCTGCAATCATCTGCACCTACTACGATAGGTTGCAGGGGAAGCGCATAGACAACCTCACAGCTAAGGAGGTGGTGGAGATAGCTACGGATAGTGCCGTGGAGGATATCCCCTTTGCGAGCTTCGCAGAGGCTTATATACGCAAGCTCTCAGAGCGTGGGGTGAAGCGATCGGATAACTACCGCTATGCCCTTAATAGCTTCCTCTCGTTCGCTGGGAAGCCCTCTATCGGCTTCTCCGAGGTCACGTCAAAGCTCCTACGCCAATGGATAGAGAGCCTCGCACACACGAAGCGAGCGAAGAGTATGTACCCAACTCTCCTCAAAGCTATATTCAGCGCTGGTACGGAGGAGTACAACGACTACGACCGAGGGGTGGTGCGTGTTGCAAACCGCCCGTTTGAGTTCCTCAAGATACCGAGCGGTGACACGCCCGAGAAGCGTAGCGTGAGCGTAGAGCAACTCCGTGCGTTCTTCTCGCACGCCCCAAAGGGTAGGCAGGCACGCTACGCCCAAGACGTGGCACGTGTGAGCTTCTGTTTGGCTGGGATGAACGTGGCTGACCTCTACGAACTCACCCCCGACAACCTCCAGTGGGACAAGATATGCTACCACAGAGCTAAGACCAAGGGCAAGCGAAGCGACAAGGCGTATATGGAGATTAGCATACCCCCGCAGGCTATGGAGGCTCTCGCAAGGCTTACAGAGGACGCACGGGATGGATACCTCCTAAACCTCTCCGCACGATACTACGACCGCCACACCTGCACCAGCTATATCTCAAGAGGCATCACGAAGCTCTGCAAGGAAGCAGGCTTACCACCGATGACCTCCTACGCACTCCGCCACAGCTGGGCGACCATAGCACGCAACGAAGTAGGAGCAAGCGAGGAGGACGTGGCGTTTGCCCTCAACCATATCTCCGCCCATAAGGTCACAGACAGATACATACGCAAGGACTACGCACGGGTGGATAAGCTCAATGCTGAGGTGGTGAAGCTGGTATTAGGGGGATAAAAAAAAGAGTGAGGAGACCTAAGCCTCCCCGCTCTAAGTGTCACCCAAGCGCAAAGATGCGTGCTTAGGCTACGTAACGTAAGCCACGGACGGAGACAACCGCCTCGCTGGCTCTACAAAGGTAGCTAATCTTTTGATACCACCAAATGCTACCCCCTCCGAGTGAGTGCAAGGGTGAGCTTAGCGATATGATCCTGCTGTTGCTGTATGATAGCCTCCTTTGCCAAGAGGAGCGCCCTCAGATCATCAAGGTGGGGGATGAGCTTGTCTACTCCCTTGGGGGTGAAGGGCAAGCCCTCTCCAGTAGTTAGCCACTCTTCGGATAGCTCGGGGAATACCCCTCTAATCACATCCACATCGTACACCTCACGAAGTCGCCACTGGCGTAGTCGCTCACGTGAGATACCAAGGATAGTCGCAAGCCCCGCATCCGTAGACGCACCAGCGTAGGTGCGCAGCGTGTCCAAGGTAGCCTGCATGTTCTCGTTCTTTACACTTGCCATATCGTCTGTATCTATTTCGTGTGTACTGCAAAGGTAGTGAAAATACGAAATACTACGCAAGTCGCAAGCCGTTGTTATAGGCGTGGTATGTTGTTTTCACTTGAAATTTTGTAGTGTGAAAATTTTGCCTTATCTTTGTAGTGTCAAAGGGTAAGAGATACCCCACGACACGTAACGTAAACAAGACAAAGACAAATGGACAAGAAAACCAGCGAGTACCACATCTGGTGGGTATTCGTCCTCACGGACAGGCTCTCAACAGCATCACGCAAGCGCCTTGAAGCAAGAGGCTTTTCAGCATCAGCATTCTCAAAGTCGCTCAAGCGACACTGCCCCAGCTTACAGAAGGCAAAAGAGATGCAGGCAGAAGTGCAGACATGCTTGCGAAAGGGTGACCTCGTAGAGACACTACTTATCACCGACAAGCAGTTTGGTATGATGACCACCGCATTCGGACACTAACCACCAACAAGTAAAAGCGAAGCCCCCGCACCGAAAGGTGTAGGGGCTTTTCTTTTGTAGCCTATAAGAGCCTGTGCCATACTCGGTGCAGACCTTTTTCGTGACCTCACGAAAATGAGATACCACGCTATATCAGCCCCCGCAGTAGCGGTAGCCACAACTTCCTCGACACCCACGCACCAAGGGCGAGCGCAATAGCGAGCAGGGGGGCAAAGGCTTTCAATCGCCACGACTGCCACGCCGTGAGCTTGGCGGGGACTTCTACGTGTCTTGTAATTGTCTGCACGACGCGCACGCTATCGACACGCCCTGCGTTGATCGTATCGTGGACAACTCTATCTCGGTTGCGATAGACCTCCTTCGTCTTGTATATAGTGTCGCCTGCCTGTCTCTCGGTGACATACACGCTGTCGTGGATATACACGCTGTCTAACCGCCAGCGGTCACGCCACTCGATGCGGTCACGCCACTCTGTGCGGGTGTTCTCGATCGGGAGTACCCTTCGGGAGCAGGAGGTGAGGAAGTAGCCTATCAGTGCCACGGCTATAATCACAAGGATCGTTTCCCACGCGCTTAGTCTATTCGTTTTCATATCTCTCTGTATTTAGAGGGGCGAGGCTCTGCACCCCGCCCCCGTTGTTAGTTACCCTCTGCCTGCTGTTCACCTCTCTCTGCTCGCCACTTCGCCTCGAGAGCGAGGGCTTCAGCTTCGGGTGTAAGTGCCCACAGATGGGCGTCAGCCTTTGGGCAGTAGCCGAAGCGTGCCACGATGCTATGCTCGGCATTGACGTACATATATCCAGCGACCTCTTTGAGCTCAACGATCTCCATAGTTATGTCTGTTAGCTGTTATCTGAATGTTAGTGCAAAGCCCTTGGCGGCTGCTTTCTGTGCGTACTCTCTCGCCTCTGCCGTGTGTGCCGTCTGCCAAGCTCCTGCGAGTGAGATGGTCTTCCCCGTCGACTGCTGGAGGTTATCTACGAGATAGCGGACACTATCCATAGACAGCTTGCCACATGCGGAGAGGTCGAGGTCAACCTTCAGACCCTTGACGCGCACCTCCTCAAGCAACGAGCAAAATGAGAATGCATTACTGAGGTCAGTGGAAGAAGAGAAGTCCAGCACACCATTGATGCGTCGTAACTTCGCGCAGTTGTAGAACATGTAGCGAGTGTTGTTGATCTTGTTGCCGAAGTTAGCCGTGAACTCCTCGAGAGCTGGGCAGTCATAGGCAACGCTGTTGACGTTGGTCGCCACAGGAGCATCACCGATGTTGATGCGCTTAACCGCCTTTGATGACAAGGCGAAGCAATAGAAGCTGGTGCATATAGGCATATTGCCAACAGCGATGGTATCTATTGATGCGCAGGTGCTAAACGCCTCCGTGGCGTCTGTACACTTGGGCAGGTCGGGGAGCGACACAGAGCGCAGTGCAGAGGAAGACTTACACATGTAAGAGATGTTGCTCGCTCTCTCAATCCCAGCTATCTCGGGCAGTGCGGCCAGCGACTTCATCTCGGAAAATGTGTATCTAAGCGACACGGCGACGCCTTCTTTTAGCTTCATCGGAGGTAAAGTCTCATCTACCCATTGGTAAAGCTGAGAGTCTTTGAAGAGCGTCAGCGGGACTTCTTCCCTCACCTCCTTCATCATCGCTACCGCCTTGATAGTGTCTATGAGTGGAGCATTCGTCGCTACGGTTACACCCTTACTCGTCAGCTCGCTGTTGAGCTGTCGGAGCTTGCCATTGAGGTCGAGCACCGCCTCCTCGGCTCGTTGCTTACTGCTCTTCTGTGCCATATACTACTGCCTTTATGAGGTTAGCGAACGAGCCGATGGCATCTGCCCACTCCTTCTCGGAGAGCTTTGGGTTGTCGTCCGTGGTGTCGAGGTAGGACTGATATGCACTCTTGCCGTCATTGCCCTTGAGGCTGGCGAGGTAGTCCGTGAGTGTTCCCGTGAAGCTCTGCGCATCCTTGGCAAGCTCGTACGCACTCTTACCTGCGTCGCCCTTGAGAGACGCTAACCACTCCTCCCGTGAGCCTTGATACCCGCCAGCCTTAGCTACTTCGTAGGCATCCTTGCCGTCTGCGCCTCGCAGGGAAGCAAGCCACGCCTGCTCGTCTCCCACGTAGTCATTATGCACCGCCACCTTGTAGGCACTATCTCCGTCGTCGCCCTTCTTCCCCTTGAGCGAGGCGAGCCACTCCGTGAGGCTACCCTCGTAGCCCTCCGACTTAGCGAGTTCGTAGGCGGACAGCCCCGTCGCCCCGACGAGTGTCTTTAACCACTCCTCACGGCTACCCGTGTAGCCCGCTTTCTTGGCGACTTCGTATGCGTCTGCACCATCCTTTCCGACAAGGCTCTTTAGCCACTCTTGGAGCGTGCCTTGGTAGCCATCCTGCACAGCCAGCTCATAGGCGGATAGCCCAGTGTCGCCTTTCAGCCCTTCCAGTACGTTAGCCTGCACCTTGACTGGCGTCTCGTTGCTCCCGTACTTCGTCACCTTGCAGAGGTCTACTACTATCTCATAGTCGTGGTATCCGTCGGCGTAGGCTTCGTCGGGGATGCGCCCCGTGGCGGTCATCGTGTACACGCCGAGCCCCAGCTGTCGTGAGATGTCTGCCGTCACCTCCACCACCAGCTTACCGTCTTCAACGGAGTAGGGTATGGTGGCTCTCCCTGCTCCGCTCTCGCTTGACACCATCACGTGCAGTCCTTCCAGCTCTGCAGGGTCGAGGACTTCGCCCGAGGGCTGTTTAACCAGCTCCACGGGTATTCGCTTGTCCGTGCCACGTTGCACCAGCTGGAGCGTCTTGCCGTCGCTCTTACTTCCAAATGGTCGCATATAGTTATGTTTTGGTCGGGGTGGTTAGATGCAGGACGGGAGGCCACCCCTCTACCGCCCGCCCTGCTGTGTTAGTTCAGTCGCTTGTAGATCTTGCCGTCGTACTCCAGCACCTCGCCTCGTGGCGCTCGTGTGGTCGGGGCTATTGACACGTGTATCCACGGGGTACGCCCCGCTGGATGCTCGTCAATGAGCTGGTCAAAGCCCCCGCGCGAGCGTATGAGGCGGAACAGCCTCCCGATGTCCGTGATTTGGACGGGGCGGATGTCCGCCGCTTGCCCCTTGACGTGCTGGCTCGTGACCGCACCGCCCACCGCTCTGTTGAGCCGTGGTGAGCGGAAGCCCGAGGTGACGACAATAGGAAGACCGAACTCCTCACGGATGCCGTCTAAGTACTCCATCAGGCGGTTGAGGTCTTGTATTTGCTCGTCCGTGGGGTCGTTGGGGATGCCCCGAGAGATAGCCGTGGGGCTGTGCGTCATCTCGGAGAGGGAAAAGTACTTGCTCATAGCTCTGCCTCCTTCTTCTTTTCGTCCTTCAGCGCCTTGAACTCGTCAAGGCTGACGTCTATATGTCGCTCCGTCTTCTCTATCACAAGTCGTCGGAGCGTCTGCCAAAAGCGCCCCTCGCTGTCCTCACGACACGAACCCATATTCTCGAGGATAGAGAGCAGTTGCTCCCCACATACGGCAGTCGTGAATATCATTGTGAGGGGGATAGAGTGACCCAGCACATAATGCTCAAGGAGGTAGCCCAGCAGGATAAGGATGGCTCGCTTGGGGATGGTCTTGGTTACCGCCTTTCCGAAGGCTGAACTCTTGAACTTGGGCTTATTGTTGACCGCTTCGGGGTACTTCTTGTACACGCGCCTGCTTAGGCGGAAGGCGGTAATAACATCGTAGAAGACGAATACCACCATTACTGCGAGCATCGGGAAGGTTGGGCGGAACTCCGCCACAGCCCAGCCGACTAAGCCTCCCGCACAACTGAATAGGGCTTTGTACAGCCACTGAACATTTAATTGCATAGTCTTTGGTTTTGGTTGGTTATGGTTTGTTGGTTAGTAGTTGTCGCCTATGATGGTGAAGGAGAAGTCAACGTCGTACGGCGCATTAAGAACAGACGTGTGAACCTCAAATGAGTTAGCGGTTAGATTGCCGTACTTCGCGCTTGAGCGTGAGTCTCTTCCCGTGTCCGTGCAGAACACAGCGTATCGTGTATGCCCGAGGTTGTGCGTGACGAGGAATGTGCCACGCTCTGTCCGTCTGACTGTCATCCCGTCGGCACGTGCGCCATACTTATACTCAAAGGAGCCACTCCCAGCGCTCACACGTCCACCGAGCAGGATACCCGAGGTGTCCATAGCGCCCTTCACACGCAAGCCCCCTGCAACCTCCAGCATCACGTTGCCAGCGTTGCGGATAGCTCCGCTCACGGCATCCACGTAGGGCAGGCGAGAGCGATCTGCGTTGATGTAGTGCTCGGCATCGTGGAAGACGAGGAAACCCGACTGCGTGAGGTACGTGCCTCTGTCTCGTCGGCTGTCTGAGGTCACACGGATGTCAGCACGCACATTCAGCTGGCTTTCCCTATCCACATAGTCCCCACGGAAGATGAGGTAGAAGGACAGTGTGCCGTCGGGGTTGACGTTGCCTGAGAATGAGTATGAGCCACCTGCGGGGGATAGACGTACCTCGGGGGAGTAGGCGGGATAGCTTGGGTAAGGCGACGCACTCACCGCAAGAAATCCCTTACTTGAATGTCCATAGCGCACACGCCCGATGAACGTAAGCCTAACGTCGACCTTTGATGAGGCTGTGACGTATCTCCCGAGGTCTTGTGGCTGGATGATGACCTCTACTTCCTTGGCGTTTGGCGCACTGTGGAATAGGATGTCTCTCCCATAAAGCCCCGTCAGCTTAACCTCGGGGAGATTAACGACCACGTCCTCCGTCAGCTTCCCTCGGCTGATCGTCTTGATGTCGGGGTGCGTGTCGCCAATCTTCACAGCGTAGGGGTTCTCAATATCGGGGCTATCCTTGTAGCGGTAGTTCTCAAGGTAGAGGTGGGAGCCTGCTGCGCCTTGCCCCTGCGGGTGGCGGATGTGGAAGTAGCCGAAGTCTGCGCTCCCGTCGTGGTGGATAGCCGTTTGGTACGTCTCGTTTCCCTCTTCTAAGCCCTTCACGCCCGCTGCGAGGGCAGGCGCTCCAGCCTTACCGCTGATGTATGAGCGGATCTTACCGCTCGTGTCCTTAGCTCCGACGAGCGTACTCAGCACCACACCTCCCTGTATCTCCGTAGTACCCTCGTGGATGGCTTCGTGAAGGTAGTCCGAGGGGTAGGGCTTCGTCTTCCCGTCGGGGTGGCGGAACTTGATCTTGTCACTCACGATTTCTCCCGTATTTAGATTAATGGTTGTGCTTCCGTCAGCTGAGGTGATGCGCTCCGTGCGTATTTGACTTGGCAGTACCTCCGTGAAGCCGTAGAGGGGCGTGAACGCTCTGTTGGGGGCTTGGCTGAGCATACCGAGGTAGAGGTAGTAGTACCCCGCTTCCGCTTCCATCGTTTTAGCCGTGTCCGTGGCTACGAATACTCCGTTTGTACCGTTGCGCTCCACCTTGGCGTAGAGGTGGATGGTCTTTTGGTCGGTACGCACTGCGTAGTCGTAGGCGGGGATATTCCACGTCTTGTACTCGCTGGGCTTATGGTCTGCGCTGAGTGTGTTGATGCCGAGCGTCATATGGCGGAGGTAGCCCCTATCTGCGTGCAGGATGCCTCTACTCTCGTCCCACGTGACGTTGTGCGTTACAGACCCCGTAGCCGTGGGGGAAGCCACGAAGACGAACTGCAACGACTTATCCCCCACCATTAACTGCATCGTGCGGGCGGTGACGGGGCTAATGCTGTCACCAAAGCCCGCCCTAACCTCTTCGGCAATGCCGTCAGCGAGGCTCATAGCCTGCTGGTAGGAGCGTGCTACCTCCCTGCGCACCGCCTGCACCTCCTCCTTCTGATGTACGCCCTCCGCCTCAAGCGTGCCGAGAGATACGGCAAGGCTGGGGGCTTGCACCTCGTTGGAGAGCGTTATCTGTGGCTTGTACTGCTGGGAGAGCTTCGTGCGGATAGCCGTGATGCGCACGTGGTCGTCAATATCAAGGCTCGTGTCCACAAGACGGACGTACGCACCGATAGCGAGCTTAGGAGCGAGTGCGCCCCAATTCTTCTGTGCGTATAGCCCATCCAGCTCCGCCTTATACGTCACCTTGGGTTGCAGAGCTTCGTGGAAATAGCGCACCGAGGCGTTGAGAAGCTCCGTCTCCGCCTTCGTGATGTACTCGTCGGGCAGGCGCACACCGAACACAGCGTACTTATCGCCCACGGCAGGGTAGAACACCTTCGGCTCGGGGAACTTTATCCCGTCCTCCTCTACGCTCACCAGCTGGAAGCGCTTTGTAGCGTGGTCGTACTTTAGTACGTCCTTGTCTTGTGCGATGTCAAAGGTGCGTCCTGCGAGTCGCCCCGTTTGGAAGGTGATAGTCGCCTTCTCCCCTGCGATGCGGTACTGAGAGTAGTCTACGTTGTTGTCCTTGTCCACGATGTCGTAGTTGCCGTTAGGCGTGACCACTACCGAGCTAACAACGCCCACACGCTGGGGGTAGATATTCGTGCCGTCAAAGCTATCCTCCTTGCGTCCGTCGGTGCTTAGCCCGCTCACGCTGAGGCTCTGACCATCGGCACTCACAACATACTCACGCCCCTCGTAGGCGAGGGTGCGCCCCTTGGGTAGGTGCAGGCTCTTAGCTCCGTACTTAGACGGGTCAATGTTGCGCTCTGTTCCCTGGATGAAGAGCTTCCCCACGGGCGACTTCTCGCTGTCGTTGGAGGCGGTAAGCCCCGAGAGCAAGCCCTTGCCCTTGCCGTAGGAGAGTGTGACGGCATTAGCCTTGTTGCCTACCACCTTGCCGAGGTTGAGCGTCTTGCCCGTGATATGCCATTCCGTCTTGAAGGCTTCGGCTACTCGTGAGAGCGCACTGAGGCAGTCTTCGTGCTTGAAGGAGATAGCCTGCGCCTCCGCCTCTAAGCACGCACCGATAGAGAAGCCAGCGGGAAGGCTACGCAGTATCTGCCCAAGGAAGAAGCGGGGCTTGCCCGTCAGCGTGAACGACAGACGCACGTCCTCGGGGTTGGCTACGATGAACTTGAACTTGGATAGTGCGAGCTGTTGCCCCTCCCCGCTGAGCGTGAGCGTATAGCGGTATTCTCGCTCGGACACCTTCACCACCTCGGCAGGCGTGTAGAGGGCGAACTTCTCACCCCGCCACGTGCAATACGTGCCAAGAGGGAAGGTGATAGCCTTGTCCGACGTCGTCTCTACCACGAGCGTAGACACTGCGCCTACCTTGGCTTCGTGGTAGCTCTCAGAGCTTATCGGGAAGGGCGTAGCCTTGCCGTTTACGTACAATGTGATCATATGTTTGTTATCGTAAATGTTATGTCAATCGTCCATCGGTAGCCGTCGTTATCTGCGCTCACGTCTCGGCTTGTTGAGGTGCTGTACACCCCGCTCACCGGTAGCGTCTCTCCGTCAAAGCGGGGTATCGCTCTCAGCCCACGTGCCGTAAGGCGAGATAGGAGCTTATTGCGTGCATCCCACAGGTCGGGCAGGGTGGGGGCTTTGATGAGTACGGGTACTTCAAGGGGGTACTTCGCTTTGTATGTCCGTGAGCCAGCGAAGTAGTACCGCCCTGTCTCGTCCTCCACGTTTGCAATGCCCTTGTTCTCGGGACTTACCCATATAGGCGCACTCGTCACGTCGGCAAGGATAGTCAGCCCATTCTCCCAGCGCACGTTGTCGGTAGGTGCGGGCTTCTCGCTTCGTGAGCAGACCAGCACGGCAGACCAGCCCCCCGCCCACTTCTGCACGTTCTCCACGCTCACGGGGCGGAAGTCTCCGAACTGAATACCCCCAGCGGAGAGTCGTATCGTCCTATTATTAAGGAGGTCGGGGAAGACGTTCGTCCCACGTGAGTACATCGGAATAGCCACCTTCTGCTCTTCTATCTGCGTGGCGGTGATCTCGTCTATCTCCACGCCATCCTCCTCTGCCCAATCCACCGACGGGGGTTCCGTCATCGTGGGGAGGGCGAAGATGTTCTTGATAGCGTCCTCACCGAGGATGGTGTCCCTGCTACCTACCTCAAGTACTATTACTGCGTTCATCGCTTAATCTTGATGCCGTTACTATCCATCTGAGCGAGGATGAAGCGGGAGGCTTCCATAGCGTCTGCCGTCACCTTCGTATTGCGGCTGATAGCTTGCAGCTCAGCGTACATACGCCCTACGGCTGTACCGAATTGGTCAAGCCCCATATCCTGCGCTGTGGGAAGCCTGCGCACGCCCTGCGCTTCAAGGATAGCCACCATACGCTCCGTGGCGTTGGCTGTGCGCTCTGAGAGTAGCACGTTCGTATGCCATAAGCCCGTCAGCACGTCTATACTATCCTGCGAGGCTTGGGCTATGCCCTTAGCCGTAGCACTGCGGGTGTCGCTGTTCTTGCCTGCGAGGTCAAAGCCGTGAGCCTGCACCAGCTCCTCCGTCTTCTTGAGGTAGTCGTTGAATGCTGGTATCTGCGTCTTCACTCCATCCACAAGCGAGGACATAGCCCTCAGCATTGCCTCCATCTGGTTGTCTCCACCCGTGAGGCGCATAGCGTCTGCCACCTCCTTCTGCGCCTTCTCCATAAGAGGCGCAAGGAACGAAGAGTAGGCTATCTGCTTGGCGAAGTTGTTGAGCATATCGCCAATATTGGAGGTGAAGGCTCGTGTAGCATCCTCTCCCGTGCGGAAGGCGGTCACCAGCGAGTCCGTGATAGCGTTACCCAGCGAGCCGAACAGCCCGTGCAGGTAGTCGTTCATCGTCTTGATAGCCTCCTCGTTCTGTTTGTAGAGGGCGAGCATATTCTCCAGCGCCTCCTTACCCCCTTCTCTGAACTCGTGCGTCTTGAGGATAGACTCTGCGAGGGCGACGTTGAGCTTACCGCTCTTGTCTATGAGGTTGGGGTAGAGCTTGCCGAGGGTGGTGTAGTCGTCTACGCTATGTCTCGCCCACAATATCCCCTCCTTGTGGCTACCCGTCTTGACGGAGATATTCTGTAACTTGGCGAACTCACCCTTGAGCGTGGGGAGGAGCTTGTTCTTGTACTGCTTGCGGATCTCCTCCATAGCCCTACGCAGATGCTTGGGGAAGTCTTCGGGCTTACCGCCAATACCGAGGAAGTCCAGCACGCCATCACCTTCTAACTCCTTGTCGGAGAAGGCTACGGACTTACGGAACTGCTCCATCGCTTGGCGTGCCACGCTGATAGAGTTAGTAGCACGCTTGTACACGTCATCCCCGAAGATGGTAGAGCCCTTTTCGTAGATGAGGTTAGCCTTGAGGAGAGCGGTATTGTACTCTTCTTGCGTGCGTGTGAGTGCCTCAAGGGCTTTCCTGCGCTTCTCCAGCACCTCACGCTCTACCTTCTGCGCACGGCTCACGAGGTTGCCTACAACGCCCACGATAGAGGTGATGCCACCCAGCACGTCCCCGCTGATGATAGAGCCGATGCCCGAAGCTACGCCACCGAGGTCGGAGAGGGCTTGCGTGAGCCCCTCCACTGCGTCCTCCATAGCGCTGTTACCGAAGATAGCCCCGAAGGACTTCCCCAGATCCTGCACAAGGGGTGTAGCGTCCTTCACGCTCTTGCCAATCTTCGTCACAGAGAGACCAACACGGCTAAAGGCAATATCCGCCTTCTTCTGTGCGCTGGCTCGCTCATCTTCGGTGGTCGCTGAGGTGGCTTCCCTGCGGGCTTTCTTGTAGTCGCTGAGTGCGCTCTTACCACGGCTC
>ENA-OWND01000176-OWND01000176.1-metagenome-genome-assembly--contig:-NODE-176-length-43177-cov-8.215992_pt1 | contig 43177 bp, 37 predicted proteins | sample MGYA00245342_ERZ651119 | MGnify/ENA primary metagenome ERZ651119 (study PRJEB26857, sample SAMEA4031756) | metagenome | biome: human; feature: oral; material: saliva | place: Philippines | collected 2014... | reverse complement strand
AAACGCCAAAACAAACAGCGGGACGAAAAACAAGAAACAATTTATAATCATTTCATCAAAAAAAAAGAATTCATTATGGCAAACGAAAGTAAAGTGATTCAGATCGGCACCATTGATCTGCACGGCTGACGCGCTTGTTTTTTTCTGGGCGAGGCTTAAGCGTGATAAGTCACGTTGTCGTGACTGAAGGATGTTTTTTATCCCAAATTAACTGATTGGGGCTGATCTGTGTCTGGGGATTATTTGTTTTCTATGATTTCTATTAGTTTTTCGAATGAGTCGATGGTGAATGTAGGCTTTGCACTTGCCAGTCTTTCCTTGCTGTGATACCCGTATGTGACAGCCACTGTGCGACATCCTGCGGCGTTGCCCATCTCAATGTCGAACGTTGTGTCGCCTACAACGAGCGTCTCATGGTTTTTGATATTCATGCGCTTCATAAGGGCGAGCACCATGTCAGGTGCAGGTTTCGGATTATATCCGTCGGCTCCGGTGATGCTTGTCTCGAAGAATGAAGACATGCCTCGTCTGTCGGTGATGAGGTTCAATGATGTGGATTCGCGGCTGGTGACTATTGCCATCCTTATGCCTGACGCCTTAATCTTATTCAGTGTGCTGATGACATGAGGGAAGTTGTTTATGTAGTTTACCTCATATGTGTGGAATATGTCGCGGTATGTCTTTGTGGCTGTGAGCGTATCGTCGTCAGAGAGTCCTGCGAGCATCTGCAATGCCTTGCCAAGGGGCAGACCGATGGTTGCGCGCATGGCATCCTCGTCGGGCATAGCCACTCCCATACGGCGGAACGTCTGCTGCATGGTTTTCACTATTCCCGGTGCGGAATCGACGAGGGTGCCGTCAAAGTCAAATAGAATCGTTTTTATCATTTCCTTTTCTTTTTATTCTGTCAGTGCTGTTGCCACCTTCTCGAGCCATAGCTGATCGGTGTGGTCGAACGTGCTCAGATGCTCACTGTCGATGTCGAGGACGGCGATGACCTTGCCGTTCTTTATTATCGGTACTACTATTTCCGAACGTGAGACGCTGCTGCAGGCGATGTGTCCGGGAAATTGTTCTACATCATCGACGATGACTGTTGAGGACTTTTCCCATGCTGTGCCACACACTCCGCGCCCTTTTCTGATTCTTGTGCATGCCAGCGGACCTTGAAACGGTGCTAACACTAATTCTTCGTTTGCGCCGTCGTTGACTACCCGATAGAAGCCTACCCACCAGAAGTGGAATGTTTCCATTATACATGCGGCTATGTTTGCCATGTTGGCAATCATGTCGCTTTCCGTTTCAACGAGCGCTTGAATCTGTGGGATGAGTGTCGCATAGCGCTCTTCCTTTGTCGTTCCTTTAATTATAAGATGTTCTGCCATAACGATGTATTTTTTCTTTCAGTGTGTTATTTCCCTTTGTTGATGATGTATATGCCCGATGTTGCGAGTGTCCCGGCAATGATATACTTCCAGTAGAATGTCTCGCCGAGACACAGACATGAGCTTAATGTGCCTATGACAGGTATCAGCGAGTTGTATATAGCCACTTTTCCTACAGGGTTGCAGGTAAGGAGTTTGTTGTAGAGCGTGAAGCCGATCGTTGAAATTCCGATAAGGAGCATCAGTATTGTCACGCCCCATAGAGTGGTTGTTTGCAGTGTTCCGCCCAAGAACAATGCCGGCAATATGAGCAATGCTCCACCCATCCCGAGGCTGATGCCTGTGCCTATGAACACGTCGATGCGTTGCCCTACGCCGCGCGTCATAAGTGATGCTCCGGCTGAGCACAGCGCATTCAGCATTATCATTCCGTCGCCGAGCCATGTGAACCGTCCGCTCTCGACACCTCCAAGGTTCAGCGACAATATGCCGAGAAAACCGATGACACAACCAATGATCTTTCTCGCTGTGAACTTGTCGCTCTTGAAGAACATGCAGGCAAGGATGACTGTTGCAAAGACACCCATTGAATTGATGATAGCGGCGCGTGCTCCTTCGCTGTGCGACAGCCCGAAATAAAAGAAAGCATAGTGTATCGTCGTGTTAAGAAGCGCGAAAAGAAGCAGGTAGAGCCATGTGTAAATCCTTCTTTCCGATGTCTTCTTCAGGCTGAAATCGCGGTTCGTGAGCTTTGCAATGGAAAGTATTATCAGTCCTGATATGCAGAATCTTATTCCGGCGAATAGCATCTTGCTGGCGGTCATATCAGCAGTTATCTCAAACTCGCGAAACCCGAGTTTGATCAACGGATATGCCCAACCCCATACCATTGCTGCTGTCAGTGCAAATATCACCACCCACGCAGGGCGGGTGAATATGCTTTGTGTCTGTTGTGTCATATTTACTATTCTCTTACGAAATGTGGAAAATCCTCTTCGCCGAGGGTCGCTTTATATTCGAAGCCTTCGTAACTGAATGCCTGTAACGCTTCGATATCGGCTATTCTGTTTTCCATTATATAACGTGTCATTGCCCCTCGGCAGGTCTTCGCCCATACGGCTTGAACTTTCAACAATCCGTCCTTACGTACATAGAACATCGGTTGCACTACCTTCACCTCGCTTTTCACACGCCGCCAGTCGAACAGATGCTCGTATTCCTCGGTCGAAAGATGTAGCAGTACGCCGTCGTCCTTTTTTACACTATCGATGAGAGTGTCGGTGAGTAGCTCTTTCCATTGTCCCATCTGCTGTGTCGCTCTATATGGCACTATGCCGTCCAAAGGTCGGAGCATGCCATATAAGAAACTCGTTATCCACAGATGCTGCATAGCATACCGAATGTCATCACTGTTTAATGTACGCGCTTTAAGATGCTTATATGCCTGACCGTTGTATGCCATTATGGCTGGCAGTTTCTTTGCTTCGTGGAAGTTTTGATAGCGTTTCCAGTTTTCCGCTGCAATTCTATGACTGCAACCGAGCATATTCTCTAATTCCGCAATGTCCTTTACTGCCATTTCTGCGGCGATGTTGTCGGCTTCTGATTGAAACAGAGGCTTTGTCTCTGCCTTAATGTCAGCCTTGTCGAACATTATCTTAGCATCAGCAAGAATTATCTGCATGTCAGTGTCTTATTTTAAAGTTTTCTGATAGGCGAGCCTTTCGTCGCCGTTAAGAAGGTATATTATCCCGCAATATTTGAACCCGTAGCGCTCTATGATGCTCCTCATCGTCTTGTTTTCACGATGCGTGTCAATACGCACATTGTTGGTCTTTGCGAAAGAAAACTCCAGCACGGCAGCCATCACTCCGTGCTGTCCCTCACGTGAGGCGATGCGATGAATGGTGCCATACTCCGACTCGTCCTCCAACCATTGCCCCTCATATATATTCTTGTATGTCGGGTCCTCACAGATTGCAAGGACGAAGGTAGCAACTGTCTTCCCGTTATCCTCTACTACATAGCTGACACCTCGCTTTATATCTTCGAGAAGTAATGCGTCAGTAGGGTAGTCGCCAGCCCATTGGTGGATGTTTCCTTCTGCGCGCATCTTCCGTTTCGCCTCACGGAATATCTCTTGCATGACAGCGATGTCGGCTGGTGTTGAGCATCGTATGGTCATATCAATTCGGAGTGTTGGTTTCTTCTGCAAACATCTTGTCGAGCTGAGATTGTGGGAACGGACATGGCTCCTGACGTTGTTTTGCCAACTGAAACTGACGGCAGGCATTCACCACCGATTCTTCCTCAAAGCTGCGGAACAATGTCTCTTTCAGTTCGTCAATCCTCTTCGCATCGCTGGCGGAAAAGCGTCCATACGTGGCAAAGCTCCTGTCTTTCTCCGGCATGATACCGTGATAGTAGTATGACCATACGAGAAATTGCATACATACCTGCGGTGTCATTATTATCTCTTCCATATCTCAAAGTGTTATTATATCCCAGTTCAGTTGAAGTTCTTCGTCAATCAGTCCGAGTATTCGCAGCTTCTCTTCGCCCGACGACTTGGCAAGGACGAAATATCCTGGTTTTATTAAAGCATAGCCCCTTTGTCGTTTTCTTTTATTTGTTATGTCTTCAACAATGAGCGGCTTGCCCCGTAACTGCAGATTCATAGCGACTACTCTTTCCATGTCGAGCTCTGCAAATGCAGAGCGGAAAGTCTCTTCGTTGGTGCGCTTGTGTATTAGTCGTCCATCAATGGTGTTGATGCGTAGTTTGCGCTTCTGTTTGTTCTGATGCTTTATGAGGTCTTCCTCGGTCATTCTGCTTAACCGTCGCTCATTTTGCCGCTGTTCCTTATCGCGGATAGTGTCGGCAAGGAGCACGAGCAAGTCGTTCGGCACATCATAGTCGAGTTCGGCGAGAACATTGTATGCTATCTTTAAATCTTTCAGTTTCATTTGCTTCTTCTCTTCATCTGCAAAGATACACAAATCCGCCGACATTATTTGTTTTTTTGATTTTTACGTTCTCACATAGTTAATCTTTTTGCTTAATATCATTCTTTTCGCTCTTTGTAAAAGTTAGTTCTGTTTACTGTGTAATGATATAAGCCGTATTTCGTACCTTTGCTGCGGATTTGTAAAAAAAATAATAAACGTATAGATATGATTATAACTATTGCCCGCCAGTGTGGCTGTGGTGCTATTCAGTTAGGACAGTTGCTGCAGCAGCACTACAATATTCCTCTTTATACCCGAAAGAGCCTGCGTGCCATGGCAGAAGAAAAGGGTGTCCTCTCGCAACTCGATGATTTCTTTGAGGAACGTCCCGTCGATGCTCTCACGTTTGCCATAACGTCAGACTATTCCGATGCGAGTGTTCATTTGCAGGATAAGACACGAAACCTCATCTGCAATCTTATCGGCGATCGCGACTGCATTATTATCGGACGTTGCGGAAACTACATCTTCCGCGACAATGACGGCCTTGTGTCGGTGTTCCTGAAGGGTGATGTCAGGGCGCGTGTGAAGGAGATCATGTGCGAGCGGGGACTCACAGAGGCAAAGGCACGCCGTTTTGTCGAGAATACCGACGACTGCCGTCTCAACTACCACCGTTATTACACCGGTCTGCAATGGGGTAACGCTGCCGATTACGACCTATGTATCGACAACTGCAGAATAGAACATGTGCAGACGGCAAGGCTCATCATCGAGTATGTCAGCGCCCTTGGTCTGAAATAAAGTATCATTAAAACCTTGTGAAAAACATGAAATTCATTATACAGTTTCTTATTATCATTGCCTTTGCCTTTGTCGGCGAGGTGCTGCACGCCATTATTCCAATGCCCGTTCCTGCGAGCATCTATGGCATAGCGCTGCTTTTCATAGCCCTCACGAAGGGCTGGATTCGTGTGAAGGACATCCGTGAGGTGAGTATGTTCCTGATTTCTGTCATGCCGGTGATGTTCATCCCTTCGGCAGTGGGACTTATCGATGCCTGGCATATGATATCGCATTCAGTATTTAAATATCTTGCACTCATTTGTGTAACAACCATTGTTACGCTTTCATCGGCAGGGGTCGTCACCCAGTTTGTCATTCGCCGGGGAAGGAGGAACAGATGATTAACACTCTGTTTGTCGATTCCGTCTACCTCGGACTGCTCATCAGTCTTGGGGCATACGGCATTGGAATGTATCTGAAGCACCGCACGGGTATGAGTATTTTCAATCCGCTTGTCATTGCCATTGCACTCGTCATAGCGTTTCTGCTGATTACAGACATACCTTACAAGCACTATGCAAAAGGCTCAAACCTGCTCAATTATCTCCTCACGCCAGCCACGATATGTCTTGCCGTGCCACTCTATCAGCAGGTAGAGTTGATGAAACGTAATCTCAATGCTGTACTCGCAGGAATCATTGCCGGTGTAGCGTCGTCGATGCTTTCCGTGCTTGCAATGGCAATACTCATGCAGTTCGACCACGTGTCATTCGTCACCTTCCTGCCGAAATCAATCACCACCGCCATAGGAATGGTCATCAGCGAGGAACTGGGAGGATACGTGTCGATCACCGTCGTTGCGATAGTAATAACAGGTGTCTTCGGAAGTATGATAGGTAGCCGTCTGTTGACAGCACTGAACATCACCGAGCCCATAGCCAAAGGCGTTGCTATGGGTAGTGCATCACACGCCATGGGCACAGTACGCGCTATGGAAATGGGACAGGTAGAGGGTGCTATGAGCGGACTGTCAATTGTTGTCAGTGGTATAATAACAGTTCTCACAGCCAATATTTTCGCGTGGATATACTGATAACGTGTGATGCGATAAAGGTTAGCATGGCGGATAGTAATTGTCGTCTTGTTATAAACTAAGGTCAGTTCGGGATAAGAATAGTCTTTTAAAAGTTACAGACATCTTATCCCGAGCCTGACGTTTAGTAAATAAAATATTGGTGTCCATTAAACAAATTATAACGATGAATCGAGTAGGATGAAAATGCGAAGAACATGATTTATCACGTTCCGCCTCAGCTCAGAGTCCATTGTGCGAGCTATTTGTTTCTCGGAAATTGCGGAACGTGATAAATCACGCCCCTACGCTGTCCGGTAAATGCCGACCATTTCTCGGCTCGTGGAAGACACAAAACTAACAAGAATGTTTTTAATAACACTTATTATTTGAAACGAAAAGTAAGCCCTATTGACTATACATGCTTGTAGTACCAACAAATAAAGGCTTGCAGAACTTTCAATAAATTTTTATCGGACACCAATAAAAATCTTTATATGAGAAGACTTCCTATTTGATAAACCACGGCTGCGACAATCCATGCAAGCATGGTTGTATAGCCTGCAGTAAACAAAGCCCATCTCCAGCGACCTGTTTCGCCTCTGATAGCAGAGATAACGGCAATACACGGGAAATAAATCAGAACAAAAAGCAAGAAGCTGATAGCTGTGAGCGGCGTTATACCGTCGCTTTCCATTTGTGCGCGCAGTCGTTCGTATTTAGAATTGTTCTCTGCTGTAAAATTATCATCATCGGCAAAACTGTCATCGTCAGAATAAAGTACTCCCATTGATGATGCTACAACCTCCTTTGCAACAACACCAGAGACAATGCCTACGTCAAGTTTCCAATTGAAACCAAGTGGATTGAATATAGGTTCGATGGCTTTTCCCATTTGTCCGATATAACTTTGTTCCTGCTGTTGCTTTGCTGTGAGATTATCGTTATGTGGGAAATATCCGAGAGCCCACACTACAATACTTGCAACGAGAATCACTCCTCCCATCTTCTTCAAATATTGCTTGCCTTTTTCCCACGTATGACGCGCAATCGCCTTCCACGTAGGGAATCGATACGGTGGCAACTCCATAACAAAAGGAGTGTCATCGCCCTTTACGACAAAGCGGCTTAACAGGCGACTCATCAGAATGGCAAGGATAATACCAATACAGTAGAGCGATATGAGTACAGTCGAACGGTATTGTGCGGCGAAGAATGTACCTACAATCATTATGTATATAGGCAGACGAGCAGAACAACTCATAAGTGGCAGGATAAGCATTGTTATGAATCGCGAACGGCGCGACTCAATAGTACGACAAGCCATTATAGCCGGTACATTGCATCCAAAGCCCATGATAAGCGGAATGAATGATTTGCCGTGAAGCCCCATCTTGTGCATGAGTTTATCCATTATGAACGCCGCGCGTGCCATATATCCACAGTCCTCCATGAAAGAAATGAAGGCATAGAGAATGAGAATCTGAGGGAGAAACACAATGACTGCGCCCACACCGCTTATGATACCATCGGCAAGCATATCTTTGATGAACCCGTCGGGCATGACATGTTTCACCGTGCCGCCAAGCCATGCCACAAACATATCAATCCAATCCATAGGATATTGACCTATTGTGAACGTGGCTTCAAACATCAGCCAAATGATAAAAATGAAAATCGGAAAACCCAACCAGCGATGTGTTATAAGTGCATCTATCATGTGGGTAGTCTGATAGGTATCCTTTTTCTTACCAGTTTCGTAGCGCGCCTCTTGTAATGCACCGTGTATGAAACCGTATTTGGCATCCATAATGGCAGTCTCTGAATCTTCGTTTGTATATTTGAGAACCTCATTGGCAGCGTGTTTCACCGCGCTCATGATAGCATCAGCATTAGGAAGTTGCTGAACATACTCTTGTGCCTTGCTGTCGTTTTCAAGGAGTTTTATGGCAAGATAACGGGTGGAGTAGAGCAGGCGTGTGTCGTCGTTCTTCTTCAGTTCTTTTTGTATATCGGCAATGCCCGCCTCAATATATTGCCCATGGTTGATGTGGATATGGCGGAACACGTTGCGTTGCGGTTTGCCTTCCTCTGTAGCAAAATTCTCTTCATGTTCAATCGCTAAACCTGCTTTATCGTATTCTTTATGCCATTCACGAATTTCTTTTGCCACCTCAGGGTCAAGGTTGCCCTCTTCATCAATGTAGTCGAGCCCTTCGTACATATTGATGATGATATGGAAAAGCAAGTCAACACCTCGTCCGTTTTTGAATACGGTTGGCACCATTGGGACTCCCAGGAGTTGTCCGAGGCGTCCGAAATCGATTTTGTCGCCACGCTGCTCTGTCTCATCAAACATGTTGAGTGCACATATCATGCGGATGTGCATATCTATGAGTTGAGTTGTAAGGTAAAGATTGCGCTCGAGGTTTGATGAGTCTATGACGTTGATGATTATATCGGGAGTATGTTCTACAATCTGTCTCCTTACATACAACTCCTCCGGCGAATACGCTGACAGGGAATATGTGCCCGGCAGATCGACAATATTGAATGTATAACCCTCGAAGTAAGCTGTGCCTTCCTTTGCGTCGACAGTTACACCGGAATAGTTTCCTACACGTTCATGAGCACCGGAAACGAAGTTGAACAGCGATGTCTTGCCACAGTTTGGATTGCCGACAAGAGCTACATTAATGGTACGACGCTTCTTCTGCGCCACCTTCTGCATCTGTTTCTCCGTGAGTGGCAACTCATCGTGTTCATGAGCTTCAACGACTTCTGCATCAGAGAATAAAGTATTGTCGTGTTCCAGTTCATGTGCCTCTGCCTCTGAAATGACGGATATCTTGGCAGCTTCTGAATGGCGGAGACTCACCTCATAGCCCATAATCTTATATTTCACAGGGTCTTGCAGTGGAGCATTTTGCAGCACCTCCACTATCTTACCCTTGATGAATCCCATCTCAATGATACGTTTGCGGAAACCACCATGCCCCATAACATTGATGATAACTCCACGCTCCCCATTATGTAAATCTGATAATCGCATAATTTTCTTTTTATTACTAACTTGGATTAGTCTTGTCTATGGAAATATTATAACTTGCAAAGTTACGTTTTAATCTCCAAGAGAGCAATAACAATAATGCAAATACCTAAATGTAGGTATTCGCATTATCATTTGCTTTAAGCATTTTCTTTACGAAACGGCTTGTATAGCCCATATTACAATTAACCATTTCCTCTGGTGTCCCTGAAAAGAGCATCTGACCTCCGCCACGACCGCCTTCCGGTCCCATATCGATTATATGATCTGCCAGTTTCAATACATCGAGATTATGTTCTATGACGAGGATGGTATTACCTTTGTCAACCAATTTATTGAGTACCCCCATCAGCACACGTATATCCTCAAAATGTAGCCCAGTAGTTGGTTCGTCAAGTATGTAGAATGTGCTTCCTGTGTCACGCTTCGACAATTCTGTGGCAAGTTTGATGCGTTGACTTTCTCCACCGGAAAGGGTAGTGCATGGCTGACCGAGTTTAATATATCCAAGACCAACGTCCTGAATTGTTTTTATCTTTCGTAGAATCTGTGGCACATTCTCGAAAAATTCTACAGCCATGTTAATGGTCATATCCAAAACATCCGAGATGCTCTTGCCTCTATAACGCACCTCAAGAGTTTCACGATTGTAACGATGACCGTGACATACCTCACAAGGCACAGTTACATCAGGAAGAAAATTCATCTCAATGGTCTTATAACCATTGCCACCACATGCTTCGCAACGTCCACCTTTTACATTAAATGAAAAACGACCTGGTTTATAACCTCGTATCTTAGCCTCAGGAAGTTCTACAAACAGATTGCGGATATCGGTAAACACTCCAGTATAAGTAGCAGGATTTGAACGTGGCGTTCTACCTAATGGACTTTGATCGACAGTGACCACTTTGTCTATATTGTCAATCCCCTCAATTGCAGCATATTCCATTGGTTTCTTTAATGAACGATAGAAGTGATGTGAGAGTATAGGTTGTAGGGTTTCGTTGATGAGTGTCGATTTGCCTGAACCACTGACTCCTGTCACAACAATCATCTTACCAAGCGGAAACTCAACATCTACATTTTTGAGGTTGTTGCCCTTGCATCCTTTAAGAATAATAGACTTGCCATTGCCTTGACGGCGCTTCTCTGGAACGGCAATCGACATTTCACCATTAAGATACTGACTTGTAAGAGTATGCTCCTTCAACATCTGGCGAGGGGTTCCTTGAAAAACAACCTCACCGCCACGACGCCCAGCCTTTGGACCAATGTCCACGATATAATCGGCGGCAAGCATCATCTCCTCATCATGCTCAACAACTATAATAGTGTTTCCCAAATCACGAAGTTCCTTAAGAGAGTTTATGAGGCGATTGTTGTCGCGTTGATGAAGTCCGATACTGGGCTCATCGAGAATATAAAGCACATTGACAAGTTGACTTCCTATCTGTGTGGCCAACCGAATACGCTGGCTCTCACCACCGGAAAGAGACGCTGAAGGACGATTAAGTGAGAGATATTCAAGACCCACCTCTATCAGGAATCCTACACGTAGTCTTATTTCTTTAAATATCTCTTTTGCAATACTTTGCTGTCGCTCATTCAAGTGACTCTCTACTTCTTTAAGCCAGACATTCAGGTCTGCAATATCAAGATTAGAGACTTCAGATATATTCTTATCCCAAATCTTATATGACAGTGCTTCACGGTTGAGGCGTTTCCCTTTGCATTCATTACATTGACAATCCAGAAGGAATTGTTCTGCCCATTTCTGTCCGGCAGAACTATCATCACTTTCCATAACTTGACGGAGATATTTTATGATCCCATCAAACTCAACGAAATAGTCGGTCGATGTCTTACATATATCCTTGCTGATACGTACTTTCTCAAGTGAACCATTAAGAATTTCGTTCATTGCTTCTTCAGGGATATCCTTTATCGGTGTCTTAATATTGCATTCATAGTTTTGCAACAATGCCTGTATCTGCCAGAATATCATCTGATTCTTGTATTTACCAAGAGGTGCAATGCCGCCGTCATGTATATTCAACGTATCATCGGGAATCACTTTTTTCAAGTCGATATCACTCACAACACCCAGTCCTTTACAACGAGGACAAGCTCCTTGTGGTGAGTTAAACGAGAAATTGTTTGGTGCAGGGTCGGAAAATGATATACCCGTGGTAGGACACATGAGCCTCTTTGAGTAATATTTTAATGTGTCGTTGTCATTATCAAGAATCATTATCAGTCCCTCGCCGTGTTTCATTGCCACATGTACAGAGTCCTTGAGCCGTGTTACATCTTTTTGTTGCACCTTCAGGCGGTCTACAACCACCTCGATATCATGGTTCTTGTAGCGGTCTACCTTCATTCCACGCTCCAGTTCTTTCACTTCGCCATCAATACGAGCGTAAAGAAAACCTTTCTTGCGAAGAGATTCAAACAGCTCACGATAATGACCTTTTCTACTTCTGACGACCGGAGCAAGAATCTGTATCTTATGATCGGAATAGGTTTCAATGATAATTGTTATGACCTGCTCTTCTGTGTATTTAACCATTTTCTCCCCGGTGGCGTAACTATATGCCTCGCCGGCTCTTGCATAAAGAAGGCGAAAGAAGTCGTATATCTCTGTCTGTGTGCCAACGGTAGAGCGTGGATTTCTGTTCGTAGTCTTCTGATCTATACTGATAACAGGTGATAGTCCGGTTATATTGTCTACGTCTGGACGTTCCATGCCTCCAAGGAAATTGCGGGCATAGGCAGAGAATGTTTCTATATATCGGCGTTGTCCCTCTGCAAATATCGTGTCAAATGCCAATGACGACTTGCCCGAACCACTTAGTCCGGTTATAACAGTCATCTTACCTCGAGGTATTTCTACATCAATATTCTTTAGATTGTGCGTTCTGGCTCCCCAGATATTAATCATGCCTTCCTGCTGAATTTCTTTATATTTTGTGTTTGTTGTATCGTTATCCTTTATATGCTTCATCTTCTATATTCTTAAGTATTGTCCTGTAATTACCAAGACTTCTTTTTTACTCGAAAGTAGTGCCTTTGTTTTCGTTGTAGCCACGTAGCAGGTTAACATCACGCTTGAAATGGTATTTAATGCCATCAGCACCTTTGGCTTCTACACGACAGAAATATACACCCTGAGCAACATCCTTCCCATTAAATTTACCATCCCAGCCATCTGCAGGATCTGTCCATTCATATAGCTTCTGCCCCCAGCGGTTGTATATTGCAGCATGAAACTCAACAAGACTTTGGTACCCCTCCTTTGCCTTGTATATATCGTTTATTCCATCGCCATTTGGCGAGAACGCGTTTGGCATATCAAGTCGACTCTCGCTTATAGAGATAGTGATGGGTTCTGTCTCGTCCCAATATTCCTTCGTAAAACTTACCGTGTCGCCGCCATTAGTGAAGATTGCATAGCAAACTATTTTTGTAGAACCAGCCTGCTTGAATGTATATTCCGTGTTTTCGTCGTAGCGAAGTAGGAATGGCTCTGCATTGTTCTCTGTCGTAAAACGCCACTCATAGTATTCTGACCAACCTTCATGATTCTTCGGATTAGCACGAAACGAAACTTCCAAAGGGGCACTTCCTGAGAATGATGTCACTTCTTCCTCTCCATCTTCTCCCTGTAGAATTGCCACAGGACTTATAGAAGGAATATTATTGTCTGCCTTCGTTGATGCTAAGGAAAACAACATCAAAAAGGCAAGTATAAACTTATTATTTTTCATTTTCAACTCTTTTATCTGCAAAAATACTCAAAAATGTTGATTAAAACATTCTTTTTTTGTATTTTTGCAGTTAGATTTATTAAAAAGATGATTATGCAGTATATTTTAAGATATTTCTCCCTTTTGTTAATCTCTTTTTTTGCGTTTGAGGTTATGGCACAGGTCAATGTCTGGCGCGATATTTATGAAGTCAAGAAGAAAGATACCATCTTTGGCATAGCAAGGAAATATGATATTTCCGTTGAGGAACTTATGAATGCTAATCCAGAGATGAAGGACGCTGACTACAAACTGAAAAAAGGTACGACTGTGTTCATACCAAAGAAAAAGGAGGTCGTAAACAATACACCAAGTCTTATGAAAACAATACCACACAGAACTATACGTATTGGTGTGATGCTGCCTCTTCATGACATTGACGGCGATGGAAAACGAATGGTGGAATACTACCGTGGCATACTTGTGGCTTGCGACTCTATGCGCAGTGCAGGAATAAATACAGATGTATATGCTTGGAATGTTGATATCAATACAGACATAAAAAGTCCTTTACAAGAAAAGAAAGCAAAGGATCTTGATATTATTTTTGGTCCTCTATACACTAAGCAAGTGAAGGACGTTGCTGATTTTTGTCGAAATAACGAAATTAAATTAGTCATACCTTTTTCTATTTCGGCAAATGATGTTAACACTAATCCTTATGTATATCAGGTTTACCAGAATGATACTAAGCTGAACGAACGGGCTATCGGAGCCTTTATGGGGCGATTCATGAATTACAATGCAGTTATTATTGACTGTAATGACACAACATCAAATAAAGGCAACTTCACATTCGGTCTCCGAAAGCAACTGGAAGCTAAGGGTATAAAATATCAGGTGACAAATCTTAACTCCTCGCTACAGAGCTTTGCCAAAGCATTTGCTACGAATAAAAAGAATGTTGTGATACTGAATACAGGACGATCACCAGAATTGAATCTGACTTTCAGAAAACTAAATGAACTGAAAGCGGCTGCACCTACATTGGGAATATCTATGTTTGGATATAATGAGTGGTTGCAGTATGAGCCAACATATCGCGAATTTTATCATAAGTACGATGTTTATATTCCTTCCACCTATTATTATTACAAAGGACTGACACGAATAGCACAGTTTGAACAGAACTATAAGAGATGGTTTGGTGTGGATATGCAGAATATATATATACCTCGTTTTGCCATTACAGGTTTTGACCATGCACAATTCTTTGTACGCGGCTTATGGGAGAAGGGTGGTGCCTTTGAAGGGGCTAAAGGAGAATCAACATATAATCCTATGCAGAACCAATTGCAGTTTATTAAGAAGTCTGCTGATGGAGGTATGCAGAATAATGCATTCCAACTTGTTCATTATAATTTTAATAATGTCATTGAAACATTAGGCTACTAATGAGAAAAGCATTACTTTTACTCTTATTTTTCATTGTTCCATTATGGTCAAATGCCCAGATTGGTGATCATCGCAATGATCTCTCCATAGGGTTAAATGCCGGTTTGTCAATGGCAAATGTGGGGTTTGTGCCAAAGGTTACGCAGACAATGCTCCCTGGATACACTGCAGGACTGTCTCTCAGATATGTCTGTGAAAAATACTTCTCTACCATCTGTTCTGTTTTTGCAGAGTTAAACTACACACAAATGGGATGGCGGGAAGATATACGCGACTTAAATTCTGCACCGGTATTCAACAAGACAACAGGCAGTTACGAGAAGTACGACCATATATTGAACTATATTCAATTACCTGCACTTGCACATCTTGCATGGGGGAATGAGACGAAAGGATTCAATTTCTTTATTGAGGCAGGTCCGCAGTTTGGTTATTTCATAACAGACAAAGTCAATGCAACCTTCACGAAAGATAATGCAAATATTGACGATCGTGCCAATAAGACTATAGCACAAGTGGACATGGCTGTAGAAAATAAGTTTGACTATGGCATTGCAACTGGTATTGGAGTGGAATATTCTGTTCGCGGACTCGGACACTTCCTTCTATCAGGACGCTACTATTATGGACTTGCCAACATATACGGAGCATCAAAGAGCGACTACTTTGCAAAGTCAAACCATAATGCTATACAGGTTCGCCTGTCATATCTTATTGACTTGACTAAGACAAAGCATTGAAAATAGTATATCAATATTAATCAATAAATTAAATTTTAAAGTATGTTTGAAGCAATTTCTACTCCTTGGATTGTAGCATCGTTCGTGCTATGGTTCAGCTTTCTGCTCATGTCTTACAAAGGGCAACCTAAGGGATTGTGGGCACTTGCCCTTGCAAATACAGGTGAGCGTTTCGGTTACTACACCATGTTGGCTGTGTTTGCCTTGTTTCTTGGTGAGAATTTCGGCTTCGCTGCAGGCACAGCATCAGAAATTTATACGTGGTTTCTGACCCTTGTTTACTTTCTTCCACTCATAGGAGGTATGGCAGCCGACCGTTGGGGCTATTCAAAGATGGTGGTCATCGGTATCTTTATCATGTTCTTTGGGTATATGCTCCTATCAGTGCCTCTGGGCAGTGATACAGTCGCTATTGCAGCCATGGGAGCGGCATTGCTTTTGGTAAGCTTTGGTACTGGTCTGTTCAAGGGCAACCTTCAGGTTATGGTAGGCGACCTTTACAATGCTCCTGAATATTCAGATAAACGTGACTCCGGTTTCTCTTTGTTCTATATGCTTATCAATGTAGGTGCACTCTTTGCTCCCACAGCTGCTATCAAAGCGATGGAGTGGGCACAGACATCATTTGGATACTCTAAAGCTGACAGTTATCACTTCGCCTTTGCCGTGGCATGTCTATCAGTCGTTGCAAGTATTCTTATATACTATTTTGGCAAAAGCACATTCAAACAAGTGCTCGGTTCTGCAAAGCAAAACAAAAATAAGACAGATGACACTGCTGTTGAGATGTCACGAGCAGAGACAATAGAGCGGATGGTATGCCTTGTTCTTGTGTTCCTTGTCGTTATATTCTTCTGGATGGCGTTCCATCAGAATGGTCTTACACTGACATGGTTTGCTGATGAATTTACTGCTACAGTGGCTACAGGTATACAGAGTATGATGTTTGATGTTCGCAATCTTCTGGCAGTTATATTTATAATGTATGGTGTACTTGGAATGTTCCGTAATAAAGGTACAGTACGTGTAATAGCTGTTATCTTAGCTCTTGCGGGTGTTGTTTATTTGACAGGCATGGTTCCTTCTCCTGATGCCGAGACTGATCTTTCGGCTCCGATTTTCCAACAGTTCAACGCTTGTTTCGTTGTTCTGCTGACTCCAGTGAGTATTGCACTGTTCAGTTCGTTGGCAAAGAGAGGTAAAGAGCCAAAGGCACCTGTGAAGATTGGTCTTGGTATGCTTGTCGCAGCAAGTGCATATCTGCTCATGACAATATCATCTATTGGTCTGCCAGCATCTGATCATCCTAATCATGTTGCTGATGTCACTCCAAATCTTCTTGTATCTACTTATCTTATCCTTACCTTTGCCGAGTTATTGCTCTCACCAATTGGCATTTCATTTGTTACAAAGGTTGCACCTCCAAAGTATAAAGGCATGATGATGGGAGGCTGGTTTGTGGCAACTGCTCTTGGCAACAAGCTCGTTTCTATACCTGGACACATGTGGGGTATGGACTTATCAATCGTATGGGGCACCCTGATGGTTATATGTCTTATTGCAGCCCTATTTATCTTCTCTGTAATAAAGAAGCTTAATAAGGTGGCATAATTTCAGATCGTTTCAATTAAGATCTCTATAACGTTCTTATTTAAAAACAGATTGCTGATTCCATTAAGGAAAAAGCAATCTGTTTTTTCCTGACTTCGTCATTGCGTACCCCCAAAATCTTCGTCAAAGAGTTTAGCTATTTTCTGATGCCTTGCCATCAGCATTGTTTTGGTGTAAACCTCCTTGTTTAGAGGTAGCTTAATTTGTATGGTTGTGATTGTCTTTGCCAATGCAAGCACCTTGTCTACGCTCATCTTAATCTCTGAGACTTTCAGCATGCGCTCTAGTTCCTTGTATACTTTCAAAGCCACGAAGCATATGCATATATGAGCCTCGATGCGTTTGCGCGTAAAATGAAACATGGGTCGTATCTCTATCTTTGATTTTGCTATACGGAAAGCCCGTTCTACATTCCAAAGATTGTGATATGCTGTATATACATCCTGTATTGGTATATCCGTATTGGTGATATATCCTTTTAGGCCGTCCCATTTGGAGTCGTCAGCAACACGGTCATAATTTATGGCGACTTTCACCTCACCATCCATGGATAAGAACTTGTTATAGCCTCTCTTGTTGATGTTGCCTTTAGTGAGCGCACCATGCTTGTACGCCTTTTCCAACCTGCGTATTCCCTTCTCCCGGTTATAGGCATCTTTCTTTGCACGGTCATCTGTATAGCCGACCAGGAGACGGCGTCCGCCTCCTTTGTCATACTCAACCATCTGGCAGTCGCGCTTGGGCTGTTCCAGTATCCAGTTCTTGACTTCCTGACTTTCATTCTTTATCTTCGCACCTATTATGTACTTGTAACCGTCCGCCTCAAGTTCCGCTATATTGGCATTGTTCATCAGACCGGAGTCGGCCACCACAACGAAGTTTTCCAAACCGTATTTGCTAACAAACCCGTTTATCGTCGGCAGCATCGTGTGACCTTCATATTTGTTGCCCTCATGGATGCAATAGGCAAGCGGATAGCCGCCCAAACTTACAAGCAGGCCGAGTATTATCTGAGGGTTGCTGTGACGGCCTTCTTTCGAGAAACCCGTCTTGCGCAAGTCGTCCTCATAATCCGCTTCAAAGTAAAGTGTGGTGACATCATAGAATAGCACACCGATATTTCCACCGAACAGTTTCGCCGTATGGCGCACGCTTATGTCCTGTACGATTTCGTGCTGATGGTCGTTAAGCTTGTCAAGATAGCGATAGATTCTGGAAAGATCCACATCTTCGTCAAAGTGGTTTTTCAGATATTCCACCGTAGCAGCCTTGCTCGTTGGATATGCCAAACGGGCTTTCACAAGCTTGCGGAACACATCATCGTCAATACGATTGAAACCAATCCGGTCAAACGTGCGGTCCAATATCAAGTCGCATCCGTTGAGAAGGATATTGCTGACATTGGACAGAACGCGGCGGACTTCTTCTCGCTCACGGTCAAACGCCTCACGCTCCTCACCATACAGATCGAGTTGTGGATGGCGCCGGGATTCTTCCTTGGAAATCCATTCATGACCTGCATTTACGAGACTGTCTATTTCGTTTGAATCTTTGGCAACACCAATAGTAATCAACTCTTTGTAAATGCCCTTTGTTTTCTCTGCAACAACAACACTTGTTGTTCCAGACCGATTCTTCTTTCTTTTGACAAACACAGTTAAAAAACCTTTTGCGTACCCCAAAATAAGGGTATGCAAAGATACAAAATATTGTTTATAAATTAATTACAAAATGGACATTTTTGAGTGACGAAGTCAGGAAAAAGCGATTGAGAGCACAACGCCTATAGCCTGGATTTGCGTCTCCTTATTATATTTGTTTGATTTGGACAGATTTGTTCTGCTCTTGTCGGTTCACGAAGACATGGTTTTATGCCATGCAGACTTAACAAATCATTATCTTTGATTTTCTATTTCATTAAAAACAGCAAAGATGATTTTTCTTGACTATTCGCCCATTCGGGAGGCTACATCCTTTCATTCCTAAACATACTATTATTTGAACTTCTTGATTAGTATTTCCGGATTTAGATGCATGTAAAGACCAAAAGAGAAAGAAGTGTCACTTTTCCCTCCACTTGGATGAACGCTGTATGCCTCTACATTTGCACCAAGTGTGTAGGCTTTGCCAAAGGTATGAGAATAACCAAAGTCAAGGTATGCCGTCTTCAGACCTTTATATTTTACATCAGGATGTATAAGGCTTATGGTAGAAAAGAACGGGCTGCCATATAGGCTTACGAAATTGCCGGGGGCATGGAAATAGCCGATCTGCGTATGGAGGTCGCGAAGAAAGCCTATTGTCACAGAGGCATTATATGCAGCACCGCTATCGAAGTGCCACAGCGTGCCCTTCTGCTGATAGCATCCCATAGCGTCAGCCTCGAAACGAAGACGGTTTACTGTACCTATATATGTGTTTTCCCATGATAGTCCAATAGAACCATTCCCGAGTGTTTGTACACCATGGTCGGTTATATCAAGTTCACCGCCACGATGCTGTGCCAAAATGACAGAATTCAGTTGCAGGTTCTTCCAACCATCTGTGTTGAAAGGTCTGTATTTGGCTACTATTCCAACGGTAAATGCTTCTTGATGAGTGTCTTCACGAAACTGGAAACTTTGCCAGTTACAATACGTGTCAAGGTGGAATTTCCGTGTGTCATAAATAATCTGCGCTCCCATTTCCGGATCGGCAGAGAGAATTTGCTCCTTATTGTATAATGGAGTGCTAAGTCCATGATACGTACCGCCATAGATATTACCAAGCACAATGTCAAACCTACCGGTCTTCATCTCTGCACGCAACCAAGGAAGTACATGTATACCATCCTGATATTGGTTGCCTTTCCATTTAGCTATATCGTGATAAGCCCAGCATGGGTACTTGTTGGCTCCAGAGAAGAACAGCGCCGAAGCACCTGCCTCAAGATGGACGTTATCCAAAGGATTGTATGCTATTGCAGGACGTATCCATGCTCCCGGCAGCGTGTAACCCTTTTGAATGTCGCCATTGAACTCATTGTCACGAAAGAATGCCATTGTTTCCATCTTAACCGACAGTTCGCCTTCAGCAAAAGAATGAGCGGAGACATCCTGACCTTTAGAAGAAAGCACTGATAATAGAGATGCAATGAGTAATATCGTTTTTTTAATTGACATTTTGTTTATACTGTGTTATAAAAGTGCCGTTTCTTGACTCTTAAAAGGCGATTCTTGAACCACGAAACGGCGCTTCCTTAAATTGGAAACGTAGGAAGGATTTCACAGACGTTTATTTCATGTAATCAGCAGTTACTGTTTTCATAATGACTTGTAGTGAAGCATAGTTCTTCTTTCTCAATGTTTTTGCTTGCTGTTATCACATCTCCCGGACTTAGAGTGTCAGAGAGAAGCAACTCGCACACCCCATCCTCCACATAAGTCTGTATGGCTCGCTTCAGAGGACGAGCGCCAAACTGTACATCGTAGCCTTTAGTGGCGACAAACTCTTTTGCCTCATCAGTGAGTTGGAGCTTATATCCAAGATTTTCGACACGCTTATACAGCGATACGAGTTCTATATCGATAATCCTCTTTATAGCCTCAAGGTCGAGCTGGTCGAATGTTATTATCTCGTCAAGCCGATTGAGAAACTCCGGTGCAAACTGCTTAGAGAGACTCTTCTGGATTATGCTTCGTGCATACTCCTTATCACTCTCACTGACACTGATGCCCAGATTCGTTGCCCTGAATCCTATGCCACGTCCGAACTCTTTCAACTGACGTGTACCGGCATTGGAGGTCATGATGATTACTGTGTTGCGAAAATCAATGAGGCGACCGTTGCCATCAGTAAGACGTCCCTCGTCAAGAACCTGCAGCAGGAGGTTGTAGACATTATGATGAGCTTTCTCAATCTCGTCGAGCAGAACAATAGAATATGGATGTCTACGCACCCGCTCGGTGAGTTGTCCGCCTTCTTCATAGCCAACATATCCTGGAGGTGCACCTATAAGACGTGAGGTGTTGAAGCTCTCTGTGTATTCGCTCATGTCAATGCGTATGAGTGCATCAGCCGAACCAAACATCTCTACAGCAAGCTGCTTGGCAAGATAAGTCTTTCCGACACCTGTAGGACCGAGGAACATGAATGCTCCTATAGGACGGTTAGGGTCTTTCAAGCCTACACGATTACGTTGTATAGCCTTGACTATCTTGTCAATGGCAGGGTTCTGTGCTATGACCTTTTCTTCAAGATGTTCGCGTATATTACGCAGACGCATACCCTCAGACTCTGCCACACGCTGAACGGGAACGCCAGTCATCAGTGATACCACTTCTGCAACATCATCTTCGGTGACGTCTATTCGTTCGCCCGTCTCTCCATTCTCCCATGCACGTTGACGGTCTTTCAGCAATGCCTCAAGCTGTGTTTGCTTATCGCGATAGGCTGCGGCAAGTTCAAAGTTCTGATTCGCCACTGCCTGCTTTTTCTTGGTGTCTGCAATCTTTATCTGCTCCTGAAGGGAAATGATGTCCTCCGGCAGGTCTGTATTACGAAGATGCACCTTTGCACCAACTTCGTCAAGGGCGTCTATAGCCTTGTCGGGAAACTGTCGGTCTGACACGTAACGGTCGGTATATCGCACACAGGCATTTAAAGCCTCTTCTGTATAATGCACATGGTGATGCTGTTCGTATCGGTCAGCAATGTTACGTATTATCTCAAGTGTTTCTTCGGCTGTTGTCTGCTCCACAAGAACCTTTTGGAAACGACGTTCGAGAGCACCATCCTTTTCTATAGAGTTACGATATTCGTCAAGCGTTGTAGCGCCAATACACTGTATTACTCCACGTGCTAATGCCGGTTTCATCATATTGGCGGCATCCATAGAACCTGGGGCTCCGCCTGCACCTATCATTGTATGAATCTCGTCGATGAAGATTATTACATCCGTATTTTCTTCCAGCTCCCTTATCAAAGCTTTCAGGCGCTCTTCAAACTGTCCACGATATTTTGTTCCTGCCACAATGGCTGACATGTCGAGATTGAGAAGCCGCTTGTCGAACAACAATGGTGATGTCTTTTTGTCAGCAATGAGTTGTGCAAGCCCTTCGACAATGGCACTCTTACCCACACCAGGCTCACCAATGAGAACGGGATTGTTTTTCTTTCGTCGGCATAGAATCTCTGTAATACGTTGTATTTCTCTTTCACGACCGACAACAGGGTCGAGCTTTCCTTCAGCAGCAGCTTTGGTCAGATCAACAGAGAAATTGTCGAGTACAGGCGTTTTGGTCATCTTCTGCCGGGTTTGAGTGGTTGAAGACATTGTCTTGCCATTGCTTGTGCTCATGAGAATGTCTTCGTCTTCTTCCTCAGCAGGTGTATCAATGCTTGCCTGAGGTTGTGTTGTCTCAGCCTTCACATAAGTCAATGCACCATCATAAGTGATATTATGTGTGTTAAGAACATCTTTTGCTGCATTTTGGCTCTGATCATGGAGTAGGGCGAGTATGAGATGCACTTCCGTGACTGTCTGCTTGTTTTGCAGACGTGCCTCGAGAACAGCCTGACGCAGTATGTTATTGGCATTATCATCGAGAATAATCGATGATGTGCTTACCGGTTCAAATTCGTTACCGGCGCGCACTTTCTGTTCCAATTCATTCCTTATTGCCAATATGTCGACATTCATACGAGATAAAATATCGTATGCTTCATTGTCGTGGTCGGAAATCATACCGAGCAGAAGATGCTCAGGAGTGATGACACGGCAACGAAGGCGTGTTGCTTCATCGCGACTTATTTCGAGTATTTTTGATACCTTATGTGAAAACTGTGTTGGCATAGTTTAATCCTTTCTTATATTAACTACTGCCATTCGAGCAAAAAACGTGCCAATGCTTAGTCTCACTTTGTGTAGAAATCAATAACTTTCTTCAGAATATGCTGACAGACAGGACAGAAGTCTGGTGTCTCATTAGTGCGCATCCGGCAGTCTTTGCATGGACGGTACAGCCCCTTGGGACTATAACCTGCACCTTCGTTTAATCCTACTCCGTTGTGTCCCATCATATTCTCCCATTTTGAAGAGAAATCAACAAGTGTTGTGATGTTCTGTTCCCAAGGCTCTATATCATGAGGATACATAGATATCTCTTCCGTCTCGTATGCATACTCGTCAGCCAGTCCTGCAAAACTGTGTCCAAATTCATGCACCACGACTGGTCGGAATTTAGGATGATGTGTCATGGAAAGATTGTAGGAATTGAGTATTCCTCCACCTCCGTATTTCTCAGTGTTCACCAGAACGATGATATGCTCATATGGCGTTCCGGCAAGGACATCATGAAGGGCGAATAGATTTAATGTGGTCAGATATCTGTCAGAATAGAATGTGTTAAAATGACTCCCCAGAACGGTGTTGCGCCAGATGCCGTTTCCTGGTTCGCTGGTGCCGCTGTCAATGGAAGAAGATTTCACCGCAACGATATTAAAGCCTGACTTTGCCGACTTGAATGGTTCATGCTCAAAAATAGCATCAATAGCTGTATTACAGTCATTTATGAATATAGACATCTCTTCATTAGTATAGCCCTCTGCAACGAAAGCTATATTGATGGCATGGTCTGGGTCAGGAGCTTTGACAAGCGTATCGTAAGGTGTAGGTTTATTTCCTATGTTACGTATCAGAATATCTGAAGGAATTACTTGATGCTCCATCTGTGTCATTACTTCACGTCTGTTATTATATAGTTCGACTGTTACGTCGACAGTATCATTAGGCATAGGTATGAGCAGCACGTTCTCGAACGATTTATGCTGTGACTTTGCCTCGTCGTAAGAGAGCCACTCTTGAAACAGAGTTGAGAATGAATTACGATAAATTATTTGCTGTGAGCTATGTTCGCGTACAATGATCTGCCCGTATCCCTCCATAGGGACTTCTGTCAGATTCTTACGCTTGCCATACCATCGCGGCAACTTGTTTAAACGATTAAGGTATATAGACTGATGTTCGGTATTGCCCGCAAATATATAATCGAGTCTTAATGTAGCATCACTGAAATAACGATTGAATTCCTGCGCATATATGTTAATTGGGCAGAACATCATCATCAGGAACAGACTTACAAGGTAATTTCTTTTCATAATTATTCTTTTTAATAAACTTTCAATATTTCTCCTGGACGTATCTCATGGTCATAGTCGAGATGATTCTTTTTGTATAAGCTCTTTAACCGTATTCCATAACGCTGTGCAATGGTGTACATACTTTCACCTGCTTTGACGATATGTGGTACATGTTTAAAAATCTTGTCGGCTTTAGTGCGTTTCTTTTTCAGAAATACGATATCACCTTGTGCAAGCACCATGTTTTTGTCGCGTTCATTGTATCTGGCAAGTTTGCGGTAGGAAACGCCGACCTCCTTGCTGATGCTGCGGAAGGTATCGCCCTGACGCGCTACAACGTAGTAGTTCTTGTTGGCAATGCGTATGGTGTGTATACCTGTGTAAGGTACTGTGTTATTGCCATAGCTATTGTTAGGCTCTTGAGCGAACTTATTACTATATGACGTAGCTTTATCATATTGCGAGAGGTTATATGTCTCAATGATATTTATAAGAGAGTAGGCATATTGGGGATTTGTCGCATAGCCAGCCGCTTTAAGTCCATGAGCCCATCCTTTATAGTCTGTACGCTCAAGACGGAATAGTGAGGAATAACGCGGTTTATTCCTAAGGAATTTGCTATGGTCTTCGTAGCTCTGCAGAGCACTGTCATAAGCACGGAAGCACTCTTGAAGGTCATCATCGTCATGATGAATGGTTCGTCCGGTCCAGTCGTGGCATTTGATGCCAAAATGATTATTGCCGTTGCGTGCCAAATCACTTTTCCCGGCTCCGCTCTCAAGAAGTCCCTGTGCCAGAGTGATACTTGCCGGGATATTATAGCGGAGCATTTCTTCTATAGCAATGTCCTTGTATTGGTTGATATAATCCTGATAAGCCTGGTTCCAACGATATTGAGCCAAGGCAGCAGTGGCATAAACCAGACAAAAAACGAGGATGGCGGTAAGACGTTTATTCATATCATTAAATGTTATTCTTGTTCTTTTACCCACCCATGACGATAGGCATACAGCAGTTCTTTTAAATCGACAATCTGTTGTTTCAATTCCCTGCCACGATCAGTATCGGCAACGAGCATACGATGATCGCTCATCTCAATGATCTGGGTGGTTGATTTAATATCTGTGCCATTGCGTATTGCTTCAGATGTACTGTTGAATGGCTCGTGCTGCACCAGCTGAAAACCGCGGGAGTGATATACCAAGGTGTAGCCTGCAATACCTGTTGTCTTATGATATGGTTGAGAGAATCCACCATCAATAACCATCAGGCGTCCACCAGCCTTAATAGGATTTTCTCCCTCTGCCGCATGTACCGGAACATGTCCGTTGATTATATGGCGATTCTTTCCTTTGACCTTAAAAGCATCGAGTATGCCATCGACAATGTCTTCATTGTTGCGGAGCTTGAAATAAGGTCCTTTTGATTCGTGGTGTGTCTCACTTTCTTCTATGAAATAACGTTCAAAGGTTGCCATCTTGGATTTATTGAACAGAGGACTGTCCGGACCACACCATAGATAAAGAAAATAGTCACGTGCGTATTCCTTCTCATTGATGTCGGCTTCAGGTTGGAATGCTGTTCTTATAATCATATCAGTTGCATCAAGCAATGCACGTCCACCAAGATATTGCCCGGGAGTTATCTCCACATTACGTATAGAACCGTCATCGTTAAGTGGTATGGCTGCATGATACATGAGGTTGCCATTACATATATTATACATCGAGCCATGACGCAGGATTGTACGTATATGTTTACCAAGTTTCTCACTGACCATGAAGGAATGGGCAAGTCGGTTCATCAACAGTTCCTCTTCTTCTGTCATTGCCGAAGGGTCGGACGGATTGATTGTCGGGAAATTATTGCTCTTAAGAGAGTATGTCTTGCCATCAATCAGGATTATTCCTTTTTCATAGTTTATTGATTCAAGCAGACAACGGTCGTTCATCAGCCAATGTGGGTTACGCTTTATAATCTTAGCCTCCGCCTTGAACTGAAGGATAGAAATAGCTTTGTGCATCTGAGCAGTAAGGCGTGTCATATTCTGTGTATCAGCCTCCTTGCCGATGGTCTTTGGCATGAACTCCTCACATGGATCGTCTTTATATGTCTCCATTGCAAATGCAGCCAGTGGCATCATGTTTATACCATATCCATCCTCAAGGGTTGTTAGGTTGGAATAGCGTAGCGACAGACGTATGACATTACATATACATGCTGTATTACCCGCACATGCTCCCATCCATAGAATATCATGATTGCCCCATTGTATGTCCCAACTGTGATACTGTCGAAGGCTGTCGAGGATGATGTGTGCACCGGAACCACGATCGAAGATGTCACCAAGAATATGCAGTTGGTCGATAATAAGACGCTGAATGACATTGGAGATAGCTATAATAAAGTCGTCTGCACGTCCGATATTGATAATTGTCTCGATGATGCCTTTAACGTATGCACGCTTGTTATGGTCGGCGTTTTGCTCATGCAGGAGTTCCTGAATAATGTATGAGAAACTCTCAGGAAGAGCTTTACGAACCTTTGAACGAGTATATTTGCTTGAAACTTCACGACATAAACCTACGAGGCGATTAATCGTTTCGTTGTACCATGAGTGTAGATTGATGTCGCGTTCTTTTATAATCTCCAGTTTCTCTTCCGGATAATAGATAAGTGAGCAGAAATCACGAATATCGTCAAGAGACATCTCTAAACCATAGAGTTCCTTCACTTTTCGTTTAATGTTTCCTGAAGCATTCTTCAGAACATGTAGAAACGCCTGATGCTCACCGTGAATATCGGCAAGAAAATGTTCTGTACCTTTTGGCAGGTTAAGAATAGCCTGGAGGTTTATTATCTCAGTGCTGGCAGCTGCTACAGTAGGGAAAGACTGTGATAAGAGCTCGAGATATCGTTTGTCACGTTTGATGTTATATCTTTTGTTTGCCATAATTTTATTTTTTATAGTCTGTAATGAGTGTAAGCATCTGATGTGCGGCCTTATCATCCTTCATAGGAAGAGGCATGAAACCCTCGGTGAGACCTGACTTTTCCTGAAGTATATATTCAAGCCGTTGCGTGAAATGATACAAATGTATGAGTTTTAAAACCTCGCCAAGTCTGTATTCATCATAGTTACTGTTTGTGAGCAGATTGGATAAGTTGTTGATGAATGTGTGGAGAATATTCCGACGCGTAGCAAGACATTGAGCATAGAGTAGGTTTTTGCATATGTTGAGTATCATTTCATCAGATTCGCGTATCATTCCTACCTTGCGCACAATATCTTCCCAGAGTTTATCATCATTGACTCTTATATACTTAATATATACATCCTTATATTCAGATGCCATCTTTTCAGGAGTAGTCGTGTTTGTTACTACAGGATTAAGGATATTTGTCAACTTCCTGCTTGTACCATCGTCTATGAGTTCAAGTTCCATCTGTCCTGACGCAACAATGGCTGTACACCTTGAAGTCAGCTTTACATTGGCTGAACTTCGCGGTTGCCATGGTGAAAGAGAACCAAGTGGAGTGTGTACAGTAGCAATATATTTCATATGTGCATCCTTTGCAACATTCTGTGCAGAGGGTGTCCAAGCTCCAAAGAAATGAATAACATCGGGATTATCATCAGTGATTTCGATGTTTTGATCCTTTGCGAACTCCGCACAGAGAGTCTCAATGGTTCTTTCAGGAATTTTATTATTGTCGAGGTCTGCCCCGAGAAACATTCTTATTCTCATAACTTATGACATGTGAAATCATACGGATTTGCTCTGTGATAGTGTATCTTATCAGCAAGAGCATGCCATATAGAAGACAATTCTAAAGGGATAATTTGCCATGTTGGAACATCTGTGTGGAGTAGTGCAGCGACTTTCCTCCCTGTTAAAGTACGCCAACAGACATTGATTAATATGGCTAATATGGCAGATATAAGCAATATCCAATTCTGCAGAAATGCTGCAATAACGATTGCTGCCATACTGGCAATCCATGTCAGGTGGAGTAGGACCGTGTCTGTAGTCGACAGAACCTGATGCCATGTTCCGTGTTTCATGAATTTTCGTGAATGAATATAGAAAATCTGCCGACGATGCCATTGCTTATCAGTTGGCACACTTTCTATCAAAGAGCCTTCTTTGGATGTGACAACTCCTGTTTTGTTCTTAAGTGCGAACTTGTTTACAATGAAATCATACTCACCGCGTATACATTCCAAATTTCCTCTATAGCCTTCGTTATTTATGAAGTCACTCTTACGGAAAGCAAGGTTTGAGTTATTCGAAGCGTAGGGAACGCCTTTTATGGCATCACGCCATATATATGCAAAATGACGCATACGTGTAAATAATCGGTATGCCTTTGTGCCGTCGGCGTAGTTGCAGTATCCAACAACGAGGTTATGACTGTCGGTACATTGTTTTGACATTTCTGAAAGCCAATACCTGCTTTTAGGATAACAGAGAGCGTCAACGAGTATGCACCATTCATGCCTTGCTGCCTTGACACCAAGTGTAACTCCAAGTTTCTCTCTACTGATGTAACGCGAGGTCTTTGGAATGAATGTCGACTTTAGACTCTTGTGATCCTGATAGCGCTTCATCAGATCGTCGGCAAGAGTGTCGCCTTCGTTAGCAACGATGATTATTTGATATCCCGGTTCATACTCCTGCTCAAGAAACAAGGGTATATTGCGCTCGAGAATATCTATATTGTCATTGACTAAGACTATAACAGCTAATGGATGTAGAGGGGATTTGCTCTCATCTTCAGTGTCATTGCTTTTGTTTTTTGGAACAATAAACAATGGATTCATCATGCTACTGACAAGTGATAATACTATCAGACCGCAACATATAGAAAGCGTTAAAATCGAAATACTCATTTTATTAGAAAAGATCTTCTGTTATGTATCCTATAGGCAACTTGCGACAATTGTACTGTGATGCCATTATTTCACCATAAGCACCTGCTGAGCGTATAGCAATAAAATCGCCACGGCAAGCTTTATTTATGTCAACAGCCTTGGCAAAGATATCACTTGATTCGCAGATAGGACCGACAACATCATAGGTCTCAAACGGCTCGTCGCTCGAGATATTTTCAATTTTGTGATATGCTTGATATAATGCAGGTCGAATAAGGTCTGTCATGCCGGCATCTACAATACAAAACTGCTTAAATGTTCCTTTCTTGACGTATAGTGTCTTTGTAATTAATGTTCCACACTGGGCAACGACAGACCTGCCGAGTTCAAAATGTAACTTTTGCCCAGGTCGTAGGCGGAGATGACGGGCATAAGTGTTGAAATACTCGGTGAAGTCAGGTATAGCTTCTCGGTTAGGGTGTTCATAGCTGACTCCCAACCCACCACCAACATTGATGTTCTTAACATTTATATGATGCTTTTCCAGTTGATCTTGTAGCTCGTTGATTCGATTGCATAGAGCCTGAAAGTCCGACATATCGCAAATCTGACTTCCAATGTGGAAGTGCAGGCCGGAGAACTTTACGTTTTCCATACTCGCAGCTACCTCTATTACTGTCTCCATATCTTTCATGGCTATACCAAACTTATTCTCTGCCAGCCCCGTTGTAATATTTGCATGTGTGTGAGCTCCGATGTTAGGATTGATACGGAATGCAACGTTGGCAACTTTATTTTTGTTCTCTGCCAGTTTATTGATTATCTCCAGTTCTGGCAGACTCTCAACATTAAAGCAAAGGATATTCTTATCCAGTCCAAGATTTATCTCCCAATCACTTTTTCCAACTCCTGCATATACAATCTTATTTGCAGGAAATCTTGCATCCAGACATGCAAGTATTTCTCCACCACTAACACAATCAGCCCCAAGTCCACTGTTGCTGACTATGTTTAGAATCTTTGGATTGGCATTCGCTTTTACTGCATAATATACCTCATATCCCTCGTGCTTAGATGTTTCTTCCCGTATAGCATCAAGCGTAGCACGCAGAATAGAGGTGTCATAATAGTAAAAAGGAGTCTCAATCTCTTTAAACTTCTCTAAAGGGAATCTTCCTTTCATAATGGTGTTGCCTGCTTTATTATTGTCCTTTGAAGAGAACGTTACTCAGGTTCTTAAGAGCCTGCTTCTTGTCAGTCTCACGTATGAGGAAAGAGATATTATAGTTTGAACCTCCATAGGAAATCATTCTTACCGGAATATTCTTCATTGCCTCTGTAGCGAGTGTCTCAAAACCAAGATTAGCCCAGTCCAAGTCGCCAACAACGCATACTATGCACATGTCTTGATCGACAGTGACAGTACCGAACTTCTTCAATTCGTCGACAATATCATTTAGATGTTTGTTGTTATCTATAGACATTGATACACCTACCTCGCTGGTGGCAATCATATCTATAGGAGTATCATAACTTTCAAATATTTCAAAGATTTTACGCAGGAAACCCGTTGCCAGGAGCATTCGTGATGATTTTATCTTGATAGCTGTGATATTGTCCTTTGCTGCTACTGCCTTGATTTTTCCACGCATTATGACATTATCTATAATTGTGCCATGAGCGTCTGGGTCCATAGTGTTGAGAAGCCGGACGGGGATTCCCGCAAACTTTGCAGGCTGAACACATGTAGGGTGGAGAATCTTTGCTCCGAAGTATGCCAATTCCGCTGCCTCCTCAAAGTTTAGCTGGTGTACAGCTTCTGTATCGTCAACAATACGTGGGTCATTGTTATGCATTCCATCAATGTCGGTCCATATCTGAATCTCATCGGCTGACAATGCTGCACCAATAAGACTCGCAGAATAATCAGAGCCACCACGCAACAGGTTATCAACCTCACCATAGGCATTGCGGCATATAAAGCCTTGTGTAACATACACCTGATAACCCTCGTTTTGCTTCATGACATTTGCAAGCTTCTCCTTTATATATTCTGAGTCAGGCTCAGAGTTTTTATCGGTACGCATGAAGTCAAAAGCCGATAACAGTATTGCATTGATACCGGTTTCCTTAAGATAATTAACAACCATGTTGGTGCTGATTATCTCACCTTGTGCAACTATCGACTTCTCTTCAAAGCTTGTGAATAGCTCTTTAGTGAACGAACGTAGGTATTGAAACTCCTGACGCAGAAAATCTCGTGTTATACTTTTATATTCATCAGTAGAGTAGAGCTCCTCTACATGCCCAAAGTATTTTGCCTCAAGCAGATTGATGACTTCATTAGCGCCTTCTGGATTTTTTTTATAGAGATAATTGCTTATTTCTATTAAGGAATTGGTTGTTCCTGCCATGGCAGATAAAACCACGAAAGTTGGTTCGCCCGACTTCGTTACTAAATGAGCGACATGTTTCATACGTTCAGGAGAACCAACTGAAGTTCCTCCGAATTTCATTACTTTCATAATTGAATCCTTTTCTATTTTATTTATTCTGTTTTCAAGTGCTATTACTCCTCAGGCATATTATTGACCTCGGAGATTCTACCGTCTTCACATTTGTATATGATACCTGGGAATTGTTTTATCATTCCCCAGTTGTGGGTCGACATTATAACGGCAGTTCCTGTCTTGCTGATGTCCTTTAGCAGACTCACAATCTGGGTTGCAGTCTCTGGATCGAGATTTCCTGTAGGTTCATCAGCGATAATCACCTTAGGACCATTAAGCAGAGCACGTGCTATAGCAATTCGCTGCTGTTCTCCACCGGAGAGTTCATGTGGCTTGGCATTTTTCTTCTCAGTCATACCGACAGCCTCGAGTACTTCATCTATGCGCTCGTCGATACGTTCTTTATATTTCCACTTTGTTGCCTTTAATACAAACTCAAGGTTCTTTTTCACTGTACGGTCGTGAAGCAGCTGAAAGTCCTGGAAGATAATTCCCATCTCACGACGCAGTGCCGGCACATCCTTAATCTTAAGTTTCAGCATATCACGTCCTAAGACTTCTGCTTTTTCTGCTTCGCCATCAAAGATATCAAGTTCTGCATACATGGTTTTAAGCAATGAACTTTTGCCAGAACCTACTTTCCCAATTATATATATGAATTCTCCTTCGTCTGCCTTGAAATTTGCTTCACTGAGAATTAGCGTGTTGCCTTGGTAGACATTTACTTTCTGATAATCTATTAGCATATATAATATTCTTTATTTCAATAATTAGTGCTTCTTCCAACCTGTGTTATGACGTTCTATATGTTCAGCAGCCATATCTTCTATACGTAAGCCTTTGCTTGACAGTAATACCATTAGATGATAAATCATGTCTGCACCTTCGCATATCAATCGTTCGTTCGTTCCGTTACAAGCTTCAATGGCAAGATATAGGGCGTCTTTGCCCTCTTTCTGCGCCATTCGATTTAATCCGTTAGTACATAGAGAGGTAGCGTATGAACTTTCTGGCATCTCTTCGTGGCGTATGTTTATAGTTTGCCTTTACAATAAGGTCATCGCTGTCGCAGTCGGCTTAGATATTGACAAGTTCAAGATAGTTTCCTGATGTTTTGCTTGTCTGCATAAAATAGCACGAAATATGTATTGAACACTCGTTAAACGAGGACAATGTCGAAGTTTTATTATAAACTGATGCAAATTTAATAAAAATTCTTGGTAATGTAGAAGGTAAAGACCAAATTTTTGTAGTAACTTTGCAGTCTTAATTATTATCTCTGTGTTTCCTTATCATGAAAACACAGAATTGAATACATAGAAAGTTTTTTTAGGAACATGATTGATTCATCAGTATTTCAGGGAAAGAAGGCAAAATATTATACATTAGGTTGCAAATTAAACTTTTCGGAGACATCTACATTTGGCAGAATGCTTTCTGAAATGGGTGTTATAGATGCAAAGGAGGATGAGACGGCTGACATCTGTCTAATCAATACATGTTCTGTGACAGAGATGGCAGATGCAAAATGTCGTCAGCAGATAAGAAAAATGGTGCGTCAGAATCCTGGTTCGTTTGTGGTTGTCACGGGATGTTATGCTCAATTGAATCCTGAAAATGTTGCTAAAATTGACGGTGTAGGATTGGTCTTGGGAAGTAATGAGAAGGCTGATCTTATTCAGTATCTCTCTGATGCGTGGACTGAAGATATTTCACTTGATAACAGTGAAAAAGATTTGCAAAATAACAAGAAGTGTCATTTTGTTAAGACAAAGGAAATCAAGTCTTTTGCTCCTTCTTGTTCTCGTGGTAATAGAACACGTTTTTTTCTGAAGGTTCAAGATGGATGCAACTACTTCTGTACTTATTGTACAATACCTTATGCACGTGGCTTCTCACGAAATCCTTCGATAGAATCGCTTGTAAAACAATCAGAGCAAGCCGCAGCGGAGGGTGGAAAAGAGATTGTTCTCACGGGAGTAAACATTGGCGACTTTGGAAGAACCACCGGCGAAACGTTTCTTGATCTTGTAAAAGCGCTTGATAAAGTGGAAGGCATAGAGCGTTTCAGGATAAGTAGCCTTGAGCCTGATCTACTTGATGATGAGCTTATACGCTATTGTGCAGAAGAGTCTCGTTCATTTATGCCACATTTCCATATACCTCTGCAAAGTGGTTCTGATGAAATCTTGCGATTAATGCATCGCCGTTATGACAAGGCTCTCTTTGCACATAAAATCAGTCTTATCAAAGAGATGATACCTGATGCTTTTATTGGCGTTGACGTGATGGTAGGATGTCGGGGAGAAACTCCTGAACTTTTTGAGGAATGTTATGATTTCCTAAAGTCACTCGATGTTACCCAACTCCATGTTTTCCCTTATAGCGAACGCCCCGGAACATCGGCATTAAACATTCCTTACACTGTCGATTCTGTCGAGAAAAAGCGTCGTTCACAACTATTGCTTGAGTTGTCCGAGCAAAAGACGAATGCATTCTATGCTTCTTATATCGGTCAGTGCCGTGATGTCTTGCTCGAAAAGGCTTCTCGCGGGAAGATAATGCATGGCTTTACTGATAATTATATTCGTGTAGAACTACTGGCTGGCTCGTACAATGAACTCCTCGATAATCAGATTCGACGTGTACGTCTTTTAGGATTTAATTATAAGAAGACGGCATTGCGTTGTGAGCTGTTATAATATTTGACATTTAATAAATTTGACTTAAATTGCATATTTCTCACTATAATTTCATCTTTTTTAGCAATTTTATTTGGTAGTTTAAATTTCTTTTACTACTTTTGTAAATGAAAAATACAAAAGATTTAACGTGAGAAAAATATACATTATCTTCCTCCTTTGCTTAATGTTGCTTTCGGCTTGCGAAATGACACTACCAAAGTTAGCATCGACAACTTCGGCTGACAGCATACTGATAGAGCGTTACGACCGGGTAGAAGCACGCTATCTTACTACCGGCGACTTTGCTGCTTTACAGGAGATGAATACTCAATATCCTACTCAGACACGCGCTCTTATTGAGGATATTCTTAAATTGGGTAATGTATACGAGTCTGACATCAATAAACGTCTACTTGAATTCTATCAAGACTCAACACTGCAAAATGTCATATATGCCTCACAGTCACAGTATGCTGACATGAGTGATATTACAGAAGAACTTAAGAGGGTATTCACGAATTTACAGCGTGAAATTCCAGAACTGGAAATACCGAAGTTCTATACACAGATTGGAGCCTTTGATCAAAGTATCGTTGTTGATGATATGTCAATAGGAATATCCTTAGATAAATATCTTGGTAAGGACTTTCCTTCATATCTACGATTCTATGACGAACAGCAACGAAGGTCAATGACCCGTGAATATATTGTATATGATTGTCTGGTATTCTATCTTATAAGTCAATATCCGTTGTCAGGTTTCGATGCGCTCTCACAGCATGAACGTGATCTTTATCTCGGAAAATTTTTATGGTCTGCAAATGTCATTACAGGAAAAAAAATGTTTGTTAATGAGGCAACACGCCATATAGATGTTTTCATGAAGAAACATAAAGAGTTTAGAATTAAGGACCTAATGAAGATGAATGATATAAACCTGCCTATATAATGTATGTGATATCATTTGTTGTCATTTACAGTATTTTGTCTTATAATACATTCTATTCATATCAACTTACAGGCAGTTTAGACGTAAATATACCGAGTTCGAGATAAGAACTGTCTTGTAAAAGTTATAGAAATTTTATTCAAAACTGACATTTCGTAAAGAAAATTCCTCTTTACAGTTTTTTGCGAAATAGAAAACTAAGGACAAGGATTTACACAGTCTGCATAGCAACAAACACTATCTTTGAGAATCGACAAGAGCTGAAACAAGCTTAATTTCGTGCTTTTTATCGGAAAAAGCGACTGTTCTTTACGCTGAAAACAGCGGTTTTATCGGCAAGAAACGCCGGTTTTAGACGTAAGAAACGGCACTTCTTGAAATTGATTCGTTTTTTATATTCATTAAAAAGGTCTATTACATTGATTGTCAACATATTATATGTAATAGCAAAAATAAGCGTTTTTGTAATCGAAAGGCAATGAGCTGGCAAATATTGGCTGTATGCATGCTTATAACAGCCTTTTTGTTGAATTTATTCATAACACCAATAAATATATCCGCAACACCTATTTATCGGCATTGCGGATATTATATATTATAAATACTTTAAAGGTATCGCTATCTACAATATCTTCAATTATATTTTTGTAGAATTATTATTTCCTATCAATATCTCCTGGTAGATGGAACTGATATTGAAGTTCAAATACTTCACCTACCTTATTTATCTCTATGAAAGTAGTGCCTCCGTTCTCGCCGAAGCTTCCGCTAAGGTAGGCTATTTTATCATTGTTGGTAATGTAACCTTTTTGTCTTAGCATACGGAGTGCAGCAATGAATACATACTGTGATGAAATATGCTCTTTCTGATAAACCGGTATTACACCATAGCTGAGGTTCAGCCATCGTTGTGTCTTCTCTTTATAGCAAATTGCAAGCACTGGTACGGGACCGCGGAAAGCAGCTACATTGCGTGCTGTGCGACCTGTTTCACTGTCGGTAATGATTCCTTTGACACCAAGGCGCACCGTTGAATCGAAAGCTGCATGAGCAAGGAATTCTCTTTGGTCAGCATTTTGGCTCATAGGAACCTGAATGTCGTTCTCGCGTAGTTTATCTTTTTCTGCCTGTTCGGCAATACGTGCCATTGTCTTGACGGCTTCAACAGGATATTTGCCACTGGCAGTTTCACCACTAAGCATAAGGGCGTCTGTACGATAATATATGGCGTTTGCAATGTCAGTGACCTCGGCACGGGTAGGGCGAGGATTGTTGATCATCGTATGCAGCATTTGTGTTGCCACGATGACAGGTTTCTTGTTGATTATACATTTGCGTATGATATTACGCTGAATACCTGGAATGTTTTCTATAGGAACTTCTATTCCAAGATCACCACGTGCTATCATGATTCCATAACAAGCATCGATGATATCATCAATATTGTCGACACCCTCCTGATTTTCTATTTTCGAAATGATCTTTATATCGCTTCCATGAGCGTCAAGTATATCCTGTACGGATTTTATGTCGTTAGCATTGCGCACGAAACTGTGAGCTATGAAGTCGATATCAAGCTTTATGGCAAGGAGTATATTCTGTTTGTCTTTCTCTGTAAGTGCAGGAAGAGCTATGTGTTCGCCAGGTATATTGACACTCTTGCGAGCTCCTAACTGTCCTTTATTCTGTACATTAGCAATGAGTTTATCGCCTTCATTCTTTACGACGAGCATGTCGAGTTCTCCATCGTCGAAAAGTATATGGTCGCCGACATGAACATCTTTACATATATCGGTATAACTTACATACACATAATCATGTGAAGTCTCTTTATCGGGGCATCCGCAGATATATACCTCTTCGCCAATATTGTATTCTATTGGCTCTGGTGTGGTGGTGGTTCTAATCTCCGGTCCCTTGGTATCAATCATAATACCGATATGCGGAGAGACAGCACGCACATTCTTTACCACTTCGCAAATACCATCAGGAGTGGCATGTGCTGTATTTATACGCACCACATTCATGCCTGCGAAAAAGAGCTTTCGTATGAAGTCCTGATCACAGCGACGATCACTAATAGATGCGACGATTTTTGTCTGTTTCATAATTCTGATTGTTTTCGCTACAAAAGTAATAAAAATAATCGGACAACGTATCAAAAAACGGACAAAATACTATATCAACACTAAATTATTTAACCCAAATCAGCCAGTAGATTCCGAACTGATTTGAGGTTAAGCTAAATAACTGAAATATACGACCGCCAAGAGAAGAAGAATGATTATAGTAATGGCTATCTTTAAAAGACATGATGTGACTTTCTTTATAATAAAGATACATGCAATGAATGCGACAAGTGCAAGAAGATAGAAATTAAAGTCAGACATAATTTGATATGATTTTATTTTGCTTTTCATTTAATATGCTTCCACATTATCTTTATATATAGTGGAAGCATATTCTGTTTATTTCTGATGTAAATCGAGCTGAGGGAACGGTATCTCAATATTATTTTCATTTAGTGTTTTGTAGATACACTCGCGTATTTCACCGTCACGATAAAAGTATTCTTCCACTTTTACCCATACGATTACTTTCAGGTCTACAGACGAGTCGCCAAAGTTGCTTAGCACTACACGTGCCTTTTCCCTGCCATTGAGAAACTTCCAGTCATGTGTATTCTCCTTTGGGTTAAGGAATGGAAGAGCAGATATATTATCCACGAGAAGCTGGCGTACACGGTTTATATCGCTACCATAGGCTACGCCGATATTTAAGCTGTCGCACTCCCAACCGTGGTTCATTGTAAGATTCTTGTAATTCTTTGTGAATAGCTGCGAGTTCTGAAATGCCATGATTGATCCGTCGCTGATTTCTACCATAGTAGATGTGTAGCTTATAGATTGAACCACACCTCTGTATCCATCGCATTCTATGCGATCTCCGATTTTTACTCGACCTGTCATTAATGAAATGCCATAGTAGATATTCTCAATAATATCTTTTGATGCAAAACCGACACCGGTAGACAAACCTCCGGTTATTATGGCGAGCCATGTTGTGCTTACATGAAGTATGCTAAGCACAACGAGAATCCATACACCCCATACTATGATCTGCACAACATTACGTGCGAGCATATTGCGTGAAGCTGCGGTGGCTTTGTCGCTATTCTCGAAATGTAAGAACAGCAAAGCTTTTACAGTGCGGTTTATATATGCGAATACAAAGTAGAGTACAATAGCTATACCTATGCCATACAGACTTCCTGAGAAATTAGGAGTGTCTATGAATTTTGCAGTGAATTTATTCCATATTGTGTCGCTGAGGTTGAATACATCGGCAGCCCAGTATATGGATAATACCACGGAGCATACACCAAGACATGGTAATACTACCGTAGAACAGAAGTTGTAGAACCAGGTTTTTGTTATCGGTTGTTTATAGAATTTGTTTCTGTTAGCCCATTGTTTCATCCAGCCTGAGATACACGTAATGGTAAGGATACAGGTGAGTTGCATTATCCACCATATAAGAGTTTGGACACTGAATAGGGTGTAACCAGCCCATGACAGTATAACTGACACGATAAAAACGACCAGAGAAAAATAAGAATAATAGACGTCACTCCGTGGGATGTTGGTGTTATTATGCTTTATAGTATTCCACTGCCAAATACTGCATAATAGCAGTGCTGGTGGGAATATGATATTTACAAGGTCGTTGGGAATCAGTACTATGCGAAAGGTAATTACTATAAATCCTATTGCAATGAGTGGGGCATAGATTCTGAAAGCACTCTTTATTTGGTTGCCCTCAAGTCGCAGAATAAGCGAAATAAGTATTGCACTGACAAGCCAAGCATATTCTATAATAAGCCCGGACGCCATGAATATGAAGTTATGCGATGGACGCATCATACGTATTACGCCAAGTATTATGGCAAGTGTTACCATTGTTGTAGCCATCATTATACTCCAACGTTTAGATAAGAAATCTTCAGTCTTAAGTCGTCGTGGCATAAGGTGACGCATTAACATGACATTGATGCCAAAAGCGAATAACCCATATATGATTATTATAACGAATAGAAAAAGAATGGTGCGAATATCCCATTGTGATTGCACTCTTGTGGAGTGTGGCTTGTATTTCATAGTTATGGCATCCGTCATTGCCTTTAGCGAAGTGCCGATGTTTTTCATTAGCTCGAAATAGTTGTCGCCACCGTTTATAAAGATATTCGATTGTATTTCTGCATAACGCTTCATGGCATAGTCGTTGAGATTTTTAAGTCGCTTCTCGGTCATCTCGTAATAGCGTATATCGTCCGACATCTGTTCACTGTTAGCCATCAGCGTGCGCCGAATGTTGACAGCAAGTGTAAGACACACATTTCTGTCTGTTTTCGACTGTTCGCTCAGTTGTGCCACTCTCATCTGGGATAGATTGGCGATGAGAGAGTCATAGCGTGCAATGTCGTTAGAGTTTTTCATTATATAGTCATGAAACGGCTTTGCCTGCTTCTGAAATTGCATATACATATCAGTAGCCTCATGACAAGCATAGGTCAGGTCGAAGATATTATCCTGCTTCTGCGAGTAGAGCATCAGAGAGTTTTGCGAGGAACGTTTGAAAATACCAATAATCTCTCTGCGAACCATTTCTTGTTGCCACTGCATGTATTTCGTCTCTTTTTCCAGTTCAAGACGGTAGGCGGTGAGTTCGCCACGTAGCACACCAAGTGTGCTTTCAAGATCAGCTTCTTTAAGAACAGCCTTTGACGGCAGAATTACGAGAAGTAAAAGTATTACGGAAGAAAATAGTCGATGGGAATTCATGCTATAGTGAAATTTTCTGCAAAGATACTCTTTTTCTTTATAGAAACATACATTTACATTGATTTTCTGAAATATTAGGGTTTAACAACATCGTGAATGTGCAATATGTTGAGACAAAAAATAATACGTTTAATTTTGATATCTGATATTTTTGGCGTACTTTTGCCGAATAATAATAGAACATTATATTAATGAATAAACCGCTTGCAGAAAGACTGCGACCTGTCAACCTTGAGCAGTACGTCGGGCAGAAACACTTGGTTGGCGAAGGCTCCGTTTTGCGTAATATGATCGATTCCGGTCGTATCTCCTCATTCATTCTTTGGGGACCTCCAGGCGTTGGCAAGACGACACTTGCGCAGATCATTGCCAACAGGCTTGAGACGCCGTTCTATACGCTTTCTGCAGTGACGAGTGGAGTAAAGGATGTTCGCGATGTCATAGAACGTGCCAAAAACAACAGTTTTTTCTCTGCATCATCACCGATATTATTCATTGATGAGATTCACAGGTTCTCTAAGTCGCAACAGGATTCCTTGCTCGGGGCTGTCGAGCGTGGAATAATAACACTTATTGGTGCAACAACAGAGAACCCTTCATTTGAAGTCATTCGCCCTTTGCTGTCACGGTGTCAGCTTTATGTTATGAAAAGTCTTCAGAAGGAAGACCTTCTTCAATTGCTTGAACGTGCAATACACGAAGATGCGGAACTAAAGCAGCGTAAGATAGTGCTTGAAGAAACAAATGCTATGTTGCGCTATTCCGGCGGTGATGCTCGCAAATTGCTGAATACCCTTGAGCTTGTTGTAGAATCAGAGTCAACGGAGGAAGTCGTGATAACCGATGAGAAAGTTGTGAGTCGTCTGCAGCAGAATCCGTTGGCATATGATAAGGATGGTGAAATGCACTACGACATTATCTCTGCATTCATCAAGAGTATACGTGGCAGCGATCCTGATGCTGCCTTATATTGGATGGCAAGGATGATTGAAGGAGGAGAGGACCCGGAGTTCATTGCCCGACGCCTCGTCATTTCTGCTTCAGAGGATATAGGTCTTGCCAATCCGAATGCAATGCTTATTGCAAACGCAGCCTTTGATGCTGTGATGAAAATAGGATGGCCGGAGGGACGTATACCGCTTGCTGAAGCTGCCGTATATCTGGCATCATCTCCCAAAAGCAACTCCGCATACATGGGAATAAACAATGCGCTGGACATCGTCCGTAAGACGGGCAACCAACCCGTCCCGTTGCATCTTCGTAATGCTCCGACGCAACTAATGGCTGAGTTGGGATATAGTGATGGATATAAGTACAGCCACGATTATCCCGGTAATTTCATTGAGCAACAGTTCATGCCTGATGAGCTGATACACACACGAATTTGGAAACCGCAACATTCGCCTTCTGAAGAAAAGTTGTATAATAACATGCTGTCTTGCTGGGGCGAAAGATATAAAGATAAAGACTTGGACAAATGAAAATAGTAGTTATGGACGGACATGCAGCCAATCCCGGCGACATGTCGTGGGACGCATTTCGTCAGTTTGGCGACGTCGTTGTATATGAGCGTACACGTTCTGATGAGGTAATAGAGCATGCCAATGGAGCGGAGATGGTGTTTACGAATAAAGTTGTTTTCGATGATTCCGTGATGGAGCAACTCCCTGACCTGAAGTATATCGGTATTCTTGCCACAGGCACAAACGTTGTAGACATACCGGCAGCCCATCGTCGTGGCATAATCGTGACAAACATCCCGGCATATAGTACCGACAGTGTGGCGCAGCTTGTCTTTGCGCATATACTCAATGTCATTCAGCGCACCGATGTCTATGCTAATGATATTCGTAATGGGCGATGGAGCGTAAATCCCGATTTCTGCTTCTGGTATGATCAGATTCACGAGCTGGCATCTCTCACCATTGGCATTGTCGGCATGGGAAATATCGGTCGTCGGGTAGCACAGATAGCCCTTGCTTTCGGCATGACGGTTAATGTCTTTTCAAGTAAGGATGCCGAATACCTTCCTGAAGGTGTCGTAAAGAAAGACCTTGACGAGCTTCTTGCCGAGAGCGATATTATTTCGTTGCACTGTCCGTTGACGCATGACACGGAACGGCTTATCCGACGTGATACGATTAAACTGATGAAGCCCACGGCAATACTCGTAAACACAGGGCGTGGTCCACTTGTTGACGAACAGGATGTGGCTGATGCCTTACAGTCAGGACGGCTTGGAGCATATGCTGCCGACGTATTATCTGACGAACCTCCAAAGGCAGACAATCCTCTGTTCGCTTGCAAGAACGCTTATATAACACCACATCTTGCATGGGGCACTGTCGAGGCACGCAGCCGTCTCTTCGCCATAGCATTGGAGAATGTCAGGGCGTATTGCAATGGAAAACCAAAGAATGTGGTATAACAGAAACAAAGATGCAACCATTAGAACCATTAATATCACAAACATTCATTCAGATTCTTGAGTTTGTAGGTACATTTGCTTTCGCCATTTCCGGAATCCGCCAGGCAGCCGCTAAGAGGTTCGACTGGTTTGGTGGATTTGTCTGTGGCATTGCCGTTGCCATTGGCGGCGGAACGCTACGCGATTTAATGCTCGGAGTGACACCTTTCTGGATGACGAACTCGTTTTATATCATCTGCACCATCCTGGCTCAGATTTTTGTCATCGTATTCAGTCGTTCGTTGAAACATCTCGATAACGCATGGTTTGTCTTTGATACAATCGGCTTGGCATTGTTCACAATAGTAGGCATACAGAAGACAATCTTCTGCGGTTATCCTTTCTGGGTGGCTATTATCATGGGAAGCATCACGGGAGCGGCAGGCGGTGTCATACGCGATGTCCTTTTAGACACGGCACCGATCATATTCCGCAAAGAATTCTACGCCATGGCATGTATCCTTGGCGGTTTGCTCTATTGGGCACTCATTGCAACGGGCGTTGCCATAGAAATAGCGTCATTGTTGACATTCCTGCTCATCTGCCTTCTTCGTTTTCTTGCAGTGAAATATGGAATATCATTACCGACATTTAATTTAGACGACGAGGAATAGCAATTCCGCCCCTTCGCCGCGTCGTCCTTCTTCTTGGCGCGCGTCATCACCTGCTCCTTGTAGCGCTTGATGCCGGCGTTGAGGAAGCTGATGAGCTTGGTCAGGTCCTTCGTCGTGCCCACGAGGGCGAAGGCGTTGATCATCCGCACGGTGTCCAGATACGCCTCGTCGCTTGCCGAGCGGGCCTTCTGCAGCGCGCCGGCTGTCTGCTGTGCAGATCAATGGTGCCGATCTGAATCACTTTACTTTCGTTTGCCATAATAAACCCGAATCGGTCATTAGACCGCATTTGCTTAGATTTGTAATTACCGTCATGCTTCCT
>ENA-OWND01000175-OWND01000175.1-metagenome-genome-assembly--contig:-NODE-175-length-43194-cov-4.378150_pt1 | contig 43194 bp, 57 predicted proteins | sample MGYA00245342_ERZ651119 | MGnify/ENA primary metagenome ERZ651119 (study PRJEB26857, sample SAMEA4031756) | metagenome | biome: human; feature: oral; material: saliva | place: Philippines | collected 2014... | reverse complement strand
CTGCCAGGCTTCCTGGGTGACCGAAGCCCGGGGGGTGTCGATCGTGCGACCCCTCTCCCCCCGTTCGGCTGAAAATAGAAATAGAAAGATTCGAACTTTCAGCTTTCTCTTGATTCAACCTTTTTGTAGTTTCCTGTCAAGTCGAGCTCGATGATCTCGTCGATCGCTTGATTCGTTGCAAGAACTTCATCAGCTTCAGACAGTTCGTCACTAGTCCATGCCACCCTACCCAGGTAGGAGGTGGTGTGGTACCCATGTGCCTCGTCCCACTCATACCATTGGTAGAACGAATCGAATGGATCGTAGGGGTTGTCCAGTGTAGTGAGCCGAGCAGCCTGCATGGTAGGGGTGCACCACCTCTGCTGTAATAGTGTGTACGGACAGGTATGCACAGGGCCCCTACGGAGAACCCCTTGTGCAGGAGTCGCCATAGAGGCCCTGTGCAGAAGGCCTTCTCAGAGACCCTGTATAGAGTGAAGGCCTGAGCGAGCTTCTCTGCAGAATCAGGAAACAACGGAACGCAAGCTCAGAGAAGCTTCGTGTGCAGAGTCCTGTGGTTAGACCACTGTAGCAGTACCCGAAAGATACTCTCGAACTCTAGCAGGACTGATGCCCAGGGCATCGGCGATCTCGGCGACGGTCGAACCGTTCTTTCTGTAAATAGAAATGCGATTCGCCTGGCGCCTTGTGAGGGGCTGGGTCTGCTTGGGCATGGCCAAAGCTTTGAGGTGATCCAAATCTGCGCTTTCGAGAATTTGATCAATCATCGACTGCGACACAGCACCCTCCTGGATGGCCCGGTACTGGAGGGGGGTGGGGCGGATACGGGTGGCGTTTCTATCGTACCCCAGTCTTTGACGGGCGGTCTTTAATGCCATGGCTGTTACTTTGGCCCGGTCCTTATAAGACATGTCGGGATTTGAACGTACCTTGGCATCGACCACGCCGTTAGCAATAACCTGGGCCTGTCTCTCCAGGGGCTTCGCTTTACGGGCCACATTGATCTGGGCCTTGAGTTCAGCCACCTCTCGGGAATAACGCCGGGCAGCCTGGGGATTCTTCTTGACCCGGGGCTGTGACACGGCTTCCTTCCTCGCTTTGTTGGCCAGGGCCTTTAGCGAGTTGGCGTGCTCGGCATACAGGTTCTCCATCCGGGTTCCCGAAGACAGAGAGTAGGCGTCATCGGTCAGAGCCATGCGGGGGACTTTCTCGGTGCGCAGCACTTTCTTGCCCCGGGAATCGATATAGCTCTCGCCGGTTTCGACCAACACCTTCTTGCCGGTCTTCGGATCGATACCCCCGCCCTCTCGGGCTGAGCGGGCCCTCCGCTTGGGTATGCGCTTCTCACCGCCGGCCCTCGAGATGAGGGTGGATGCTCCACCGGATTGATACTTCTTCTTGAGAGCGGCGATGCCGTTGTCTCGCTCGGACTGCTTATAGTTGAGTTGGTGCTTCTCCGCGTCGATAACGACCATGGAGTGACGAACAGCCCGGGCCAGCTCCTGCTCACTGGCGCCCTTGATAGTCATGTCGGTAATAAGATTACTGATCTTGCCCATTTGAGTCTGGGTGTCGGACATGACTTTCATACCGTCGTACTTCGGATACGCCCGTTTCGGGTCGAAGCCCGCCAAACCCTTCAACGGCTTGGTGGCTTTGATCCTGGTCTTGCCGCGATGCGGAATGACTACTACGCTGTCCCCGTCGAAGTCGGCGCCGCTGAGTCTCTCCGCAACGCTGGGGTGAATGCCGACAGCGTCAGTCACCTGCCCGAGGACGCGGCGAGCCTTTTTGTTACGGTTGTTGACGACGAGCTGGGGGATCTCGAAAGTACCGCCATGCGGATAACGAACGAGTGATACGACTTCTCCGTCTCGGTAGTTCGGAGCGTAGATCTCGTTCTTCTTCATGTGAGGAAGAGGCAGAATAACCTGCGAACTCTGACCGGGGAGGGCCTTGGCCTTGAGGTGGACAGACGCCGAGTCGCAATCGTCGGCCAACGAGATGAGCAGCTTCTTTCGAAGGCTCGGGTTCGTCAGCTTCATGATGTCGTCGTACTGCTTCTGCTTCGACTCCCGCACTTTGGCGAGCTGTTTCTTGGCGAGAACGGGGGACTGTTTCGAAAGGAACTGCGAAGCGAGAGACTGGCTCCACTTGTCCCAGGTTCCCTCATCATTGACGATGTTGATCGCCGACAGCTTCTGCTTGCCGTCCCCGCCTTTGAAGTACAGCTGCTTGCGGATGGTGGCGCCGAATGGATTGTCGGGATCCTTCTTCATCGGCTTCAGGACGGTGTTGTCCTTGGGGCCGAGCTTCGGGGTGCCCTTCTTCTTGTTCGTGTTGAAGACGACGTCCACACCTTTGGGCAGGTCATCGCTATACATGGCCATGCCTTTAAGGTAGTGGGTCCCGTCCACGGCGATTCGAACCTGAGCGTAGGCGCTGTTTCCGAGCGAGAGGTCTTTCACCCCACGGCGAATCTGAATGACGCCGTCCATGTCCGTGCCTCCGTCTTCGTCGTAGCGAACTTTGATCCGCTTGGACGAAATGGATGAAGGCTTCTTGATCCCGGTGGTGAATGCTCCATCCAGGTCCGCGGCGATTCCCGGAGTCCGGATCTTGTCGCGGTTGGCCATAAGATCGGAGCGTTTCGTCCCGGGAGGCGAGAGGACCTTGAGCGTGGTGAATTTATCGCTCCCGGCCTGCTTGATATAGACCTCGTTGGTAACGTACCCGCGCTGCTTGAGAACCTCTACCGCCGTGCGAAGCGTTGCATCGGAGCAGCCTATGTTGAGCTCAACGCCGGCGCCGTACTCGATGTACTTGTGCTTCTTGGCCTGCTCAGCCAGAATGTCCGCAATCCTGTTGACGTTGGACTTGATCTCGCGAGTGTCCTTGGAAAGTAGGTTTCGAACAGAGGATTCGTTGATCCCCATCTTCTCGGCGATGACCGTGTTCGGAAGTCCGGCCTGCTTCATGCGGACAGCTCGCGAAATGTCTCCCGCCCGCTTCTCCTCGCCGAGGTGCATGCCAATGGCTCGGAACTCGGTTGTGGACATCCCCCAGCCCCGAGCAATATCGGTGTCGCTCAATCCCTGGTCGCGAAGGCGCTGTCTCTCGGCGAAGAAGCCTTTGGCGCTCTGGTATGGATCCTTGCCCGAACCCCAGGGGTACCGTCCCGAATGGCGTGGGGTACCGTAGTGAACGAGAATATCGTCCAGAAGCATTGAACCTCCTGCTCTAGCCCTCAGGCATCTTCGAGCTTGATGTCTTCGATAAGCTTGTCGAAGTGGATGATCTTGTCGACGATATGTCCGAGCTCATCAACATCGGGCTCTTCGATCATCACCTCGTCGTTCTGGTAGATCCGCAGCTCCGCCGAAATATCGCCGGGGAGGACGCCGTACTCAAGGCAGAAGATGGCCGCATAGATTTTGAGTTGGGACATGCTGACCGGAGTCGTTCCCGTCTTAAGATCGTGGATCCTGAGAAATCGAGACTTCTCGTAGAAGCGGATGGCGTCGGCGGTCCCGTAGACGTTCCGGGAATAGTAGAGAACTTGCTCGGGGGTCATGCGATACCCGATGGCGTCGTTCACGTAGGCGTTGAACGTCACCTTGTTGCGGGGCATGCGCATACCGAGGCGAATGTGCTCGGCGGCCATTGCGTGGAGGCGAGTCCCGATGGCGGCGGCCTGGGCCGTGCGGTAGGACTCGATCAACTTGGCATCGTCGTAGTTCACCCAGTGATACTTGCTGGCGCTCAGAAAGGCGTGTGCGCCCTCAAGCTTCGAGTGATCGTTGAACTTCATCTAGGATGTGCTCCTTGTTGGACGGATCGATGAACGCGGCGTATGCCATTTCGTCCATCTTGGATACATACCAATCCTGATTCGGACGGTGCTTGGCCTTGGGGGAGGCCTTCACCTCGAGGGCGGCCCATCGGTCTCGATGGAGGACGAGGAGATCAGGAACACCCTGCTTGTAGTTCGGGTCGTTCTTCAAAATCATGCTGCCCGGAAGCCGGTTCTTGATCTCCTTGATGAGCTTGGCCTGGAAGTCTCGTTCGAGCATGATGACTCCGGTAAATCGATAGGAGATGATCCTCCTTCATTATAATGCATGTTGAGCAGGCGATATGGTGGGTATGGAAGATCTTGGATCGGGAAGGGTCGAAGCGCGTAAGATCCAAACATGTTACAGATGTTACTGGTGTTAAAACTGTGGCGAAACCCGTAACTGGTGTGACTATTTGTGACTGGTGTGACAGGAGTAAACGATTCTAGCCAAAACCAGTACTTTCCCTATACCGCTATATTTTTCTATATTTTTCTCTCTCTTTTTATTATTTATTTTCCAAGTAGTAAGAAGTAAGGATTTGGCTTCTAGGGGGTACAAAACCGCGTAATTCCAACGAAAAGTCCCCCAGCCAAATCCGAAATCGGAGCCGCAAAACTGACTGGGAGGCCAAAAAGCAGCCAAAGCCTGTCGGACCAACCGTGTCGAGCGGTGGCTGCTGCCCCCTCCATAGCCATTTTTTTTTCGGCTATGGAGGGGCGCAGTCATTTTGCTTCTGACTGATCAGGCCCGGCTAATGGCCCAAGATTGCTCGTTGAAGACCTCCTTTCGGCCCTGAGCACGTCGGATAGCGAGATCTATGTCGCTCTGCGTGCAGAGAAACCAGTACCTCAAGTTCGTGTACGGGGTGTTCATGCGGTCGATGCGCCCCATGCATTGCTGCGTCTGGCGCCAGGAATACGACAGACTGAAGAAGATCATGCAGTCCGTCGTCACGCAATTCCAACCCTCAGCACCCGACGCGTAGTTCACCAAGTACACCCATGACGCCCCTTCCGGCAAGGATTCGTGCTTGTGACCGTTGTACTCCCTCACAGATACCCCTGAGAGGCCGTGTAAGCCACGTAGAAGCTCTAACTCGTAGTCGAAGGAGTAGAATACGATCGCTCGCTTAAAACGCCTCAGAATGGCTCTCACGCGTTCCATACGAGCCTCGTTGTCATTCACCATGCGCCTGGCCGCATAGCACAGAGCTCCGGCGTCCTCGATCGGCTCCATCTTCCAAGGGTCGAAACGGTCCCTCATCAAGGTTTTGAACGCCATTTTGTCATAAGGTACATCCACCCACTCGACAATTCTGCGCGTGTGACGCTTATCGGGCATCGAAACGGTCACGAGGCGCTTGAAACCCTGGAGTTTGCTCTGGTTGTGCCAACGTTTCACCTTCGGGTACTTCGCGAAACGGTCCCACTCGACATGCTGCTCCACGAAATCGGTCTTGTTGCGGTAGAAACCATGAGCGAGAAATACATTGAGGTAGTCCATCCAGTCGTCCCCGGGCGTAGCGCTCAGGAGGATCCACCGGTTCTGGCGGGCTATCTTGATGAACGCCCTCCCCCAAGCACCCTGACCGCCCCCACGAGCCTCGTCGAAGACGAAGAACGCCTTCCTCACGCCCTTGTACTTGGCTATGTTGTTCCAGGAATCTATGACAACACTGTAACCTCTCTCTTCAAGACCCATGCGAACAACCTCGTCGTGCCATTCGCGGTCGTTCCTCTTCTTGGCCGTGCAAATTATATAAACCATGGCGGGTGCCCCGGAGGGCGAAGTGGACCGGGGGGTCTCATACGACTGGACGATGTACGCCAGAGCCGTAAGAGACTTCCCGGAGCCCACTCCGCCCTTCAGGATGCACCCGTCGGTCATCTTCTGCAAGGCCTCTTGCTGGTGACTCCAGAGCATCACGCCCATGAGTCCAGTTCGAGAGCCATCTGCGTCCAAGCCTCCTTCCGATCGGCCCAGGATTGCCGCACGCCGTCTGAACGGGAGCGTACGGCGAGGTTGTCCAGGCGATTATCCCGCTTGTCGCCGTTGATGTGGTATACGTGCTCGTCAGGCCTCAGGGGGCCTCTGAACGCCTCCCAGACCACGCGGTGCAGGTAGTACGTCCTGCTTCCGCTCAATGTGGGGAGATTGACCACGAGATAGCCGTTGTCCTTCTCGAAGGTCCTGTAGTAGTATCGCTCATTCCGAGTGCGACAGACACCGCCGACAGACACCTCGACGCGGTTCCCATCGCCCACGGGAGCCCATACGCGACCGCTCAAATCGCCGTCACGATCACTGAGGGATCGGCGTAGCGCTCGAAGACGTGCTTGCCCTTCTCGAACAGCTGCACCCCGATAACCGAGACGCCTTTCGCATCCCAGATCGTCAAGATGTACCGGTCGAGATCGGAGCACCACCCCCAGCTCCAGGTGACGTGATCCCAGCGCAGTCGCCCGGTCGAACGGTGTACGATGACCGTCTCGTCGATCGCTCCGCTCAGGTACTCGTCAACCGAAAATGTATTCATCCCACTCACTGACTGCTCCAATCGCCTTAGCCGCTTCGTACTTGCGCTTCTCGGGGGTCTTCACGAAACTCGCCGCCGAGTACCCCATTGCTTTGACGAGGCCTATGCCTCGCGTGTGGATCATGGCGTCCTCAAGATTCATGATCCGGATGTTCTCGAGAGTGAGGGGGCCGTCGGGATCGTCCAGGACAACCCTCTCCCCTTTATCCAGTGGCCGGATCCAGGCGTCCGCCATGAGTCTGGCAACGCCGACGTGGACCCGCGTTCCGCCCCTGCACAGAGTGACATAAGGCGTCCTTCGATTCTGACCGGTGGTCCCCCACTTGTATCTGAACCCGTCGGAGATCTTACGCACCACCCCGTCAAGACTCACGCAATGCGTGAACCACTCATAGCATTGCCGGTAGTCCTCGGTCATGGTCCACGGCCCGAGCTTGGCCCGCTTGACCTCGTGAGGCGACGTGACGAAGAGATTCGACAGACGGCAGTCCTCAACATCCCCGTTCAAGGATTTGACGAACTTGCCGCGTGGAAGCTTCTCGCCGTGGAATGTCTCCCATACGATTCGCCGCAGAGGGACGGTGCGCCAGGCTTTTCCCCCTGCGGGAGTCCTAGCACCGATGGGGTGCAGCGTTACGCAGGGCTCAGCGGTAGTGGCGCGATTGCGAATCCGCATCGGGTGGTTACGAGTGGTCTTGTCCGAGGTTCGTCGGATTCTGCCGAGATCGCTCACCTCGGTGTTCTCGTAGTACGTGGACTCAACCCACCTCTCAGTCATCCGCGAGCTCCGCGTGGTAGTGGTAGACGGTTCGATCCAGCTCATAGCGCTTGTTGACCAGGCGAGGGCGATGCAGACCGTGCTTGCGGAGCATGATGTCCATGAGCTTCTGAACGCTGTGCTCGCGCTCCTGCCAGTGCCGAGTCTCGGTGTGCAAGTTGCCGTTGTGATCTGTGTGAGTCAAGTGAAATACGATGGTCTTCATCAGCGTGCCTCCCCTGTACGATCGTGCTTCCATACGGCTTCGATCTCGTCCTCGGTCTCGGTGATGGTCCATCGCTTATCGCTGTAGTGGACCACGTCTTCTATGATGTCGCCTTCGAGGAACATGTTCGGGTACGTCACCGGGATGCACCACTCGCCGTCCAGGACAGTCACGGGTCCGGTGATCTCGTCCACAATGTCGGGTGCGCCATCGATGCAGGTACGGAGAATCATGAGACCTTCCAATCGAGATTGCGGAGAAGTGTCTGGAGCTCCTCCTGGGCGGTGATCAGAGCCGGAGTGACGGGAAGCGACTTCAGCTCCTCGAGATATGCGTGGGCCGTGCGATAGTCATTGCGCAGGAACGTCTGGTCCTCGTTCCACGGATCGATGTATAATCTCCAGAAACGGGCGGTGATGCGAGTCCACTCGACGATAACGCGAATGCGGTCCATCTCAGATCGTCTCCCCTATGGTCTTCTTCAAAGTGGTGCGAATGGAACTCCAGACATCCCTGGTCTGGAACACGAGCGCGAGAAGGTCCGAGACGTCGGCGTCCTCCACGAGAAGCGGGAGGTTCTGAGCGTCCTCCTCGAGGCTGTCGAGGGCCCGCATGTGGTTCTTGCACTCCATGGAGTCCCGAGCCATCTTCGAGATCAAGTCTTGTGTGAAATGCGCGGTGTTGATGGTGGCCGACCAGTACGAGCTCATTCGTTGGGCCTGCGATATCGAGTACTGGACCCGCTCAAGAATCTCATCGTAAGTCATGGTGTGTTCCAATCTTTGTAGTAATACAAAAGTTTGCTGCTGTGTGAACCCGGGGGCCCAGTGTCTCCAGAGGACCCCCGGGTTCGAGTGCTGCCTCAGACGATGCCCGAGAACAGCGAGTAGAACGCGTCGTCACTGACGATCACGACGTCGCGAGATCCAATGTGCACGGTCCACATGCCGTTCCGCTTCTCGGCTTTCACGACCGCACCCGCTCGAGTCTGATAGTACCCGGCGAGGTTCTTGGTTGACGGGTACCGCATCAGTTCCCCTTCACTCTTGCGATCTCTCGATCGAGATACCACCGAGCCTTCTCCAGATCCTCGACGTACTTATCAGGATCCTTGCGCCCCGCACGGGAGACGTACTTCACGACGTTGCCAGCGCAGAACGAGAGGTGCTCGGTGAGGTCGATCACCTCGGCGCCGTTGCTCCAGCCATCGGCATAATGCGGCGGATGCGAGACGTTATCCGAGTTCTCAACGATCACGACACCACCCTCTTGGATCTCGTACTTGTACTTCGACTTGTCGTAGATCGCATAGGGCTCCTCCACAGGATATGCCGTAATTCGAGAACCGGTGACGTGGGTGACACTCTCGAGTCCATCCGCGGGGTAGAGCCAGTACTCGTCATCCGCGCTGAAGAGATACCATTTCGTCGGCTCATGGGTCGATCGCACGGCCTCCTCCCCATTCGGCAGAATAACCCGGTCTGCCGTGACCACCGTCCAAAAATTCTTACCGTCCCCGATGTCCTTCTTGCAGATCATCAGAGTCATTCCTTTCGCAAAATATAGGGTGTGGGGTCCGCGGATATGGTTGTCAGTGCAGGAGCGGCTCGTAGAGAGTCCAGAGCTGTCCCTCTGTCATGAGCTCGAAGTTGCTGTCACCACGACGAACGACCCAGTTTCCGATGGTCTCCTCGCGAATATGCGATTGGGTATTCCAGTCGCTGGTGACCCAGAGACGAACCTGCTGGTAGTTCTCCTCGGTGATCTTGACGGCCTCGCATATGACTCGGCGGGGGTTGAAGAGCTTGACCTCGAGATCCATCAGAACGGCACCTCCTCGTCCTCAGGAGCGGGCGGATTGTAAATCGCATCGAGCTCGTCCGTAGCGATCGTGATATACGCCTTGTCGAGGTATGCCGTGCAGAACTCGATACCCGCTCGAGTCCGACCGTGGTAAGGGCGAATACTCAAGTCGGCTTGCTCGATGTCCGCGAAGTCCAGCTGACCGATCGTGTCCTCGGTCAATGGGGTCCTCGCGCCGCCGGCGATCAGAGTGACCTTCGGAGGACGATACCCGTAACGGACCTTGACCTGGACGAAGGGGGTGGGCCCCTCTTCCTCATCACGAGGCTTGAGGGTCTTGACGTTGAAGCCCTCCTCCAGGAACGCCCCCTCCTTGTCCGGGGGCAGAATAACGCAGAACGTCCTGTCCGTGTTGCCGAACTTATTCGGAGCCCCCGAGAAGTTTCGGAACAGAAGGCGGGCGTTGCGAAGAATGTAGCTGGCCATGGCGTGTTCTCCTATCAGTAGTTCTTGAGCCAATCAGTGATGCGTGAGATCTCCCTGCGCATCACGGTGAGCATGGTGTCCTCGTAGTCATCGTGGACCTCTGGAACTTCCGCGTCAAGGGCGGCCAGAATGTCAAGATGCGCTCCCTTCGTCGCGGACAGAAGACCGAGGATGTGATCCTGCAGAATCGCCGCCTCCTCGGCATCCAGACGTCGTGTGAAAGTCTCCATGTGTTCCTCTCTGACAAAAGATAATCCATACCCGTTGTTCACGGATACGGATTCGGAGTCACTTCTCCTGTTCGGTCTCGTTGTCCTTCGCATCGTACGCGGCCTGGCAGATGCCTGTGACGGCACCCGCGACAACCGCGGCAACGGCGATCTTGACGAGCTTCTTGTTCATGGTATTTCCTTTCGATAGTGGGGTCTCCATTATAAGCTTTGTCGAGCTCGCGATGAAGACCCCCACTGCCGAATGTCAGATGGCTCGGAAGATCTCTTCGTCACCGTATTTTCGGATCTGATCCAAGGCGTCCTCGGCCAACCTGTCATAATATCGCTGGTCGATTCGCGCCCCGGTCAGAAGAGCGTCCCCTGACTCCATCCAGAGGTACCCCTTGGTTCCCGCGACAGCTCCGTAGGATATGACGTCTTGGCCGTCAGAGTCCTTCCGACGCGTTTCGCGTAGAAGTCTTCCGCCTCCTTCGACGACTGGAACGAACGTTCCCACACGACCAATGAATTTGAGATCCTCAGGCACGATGTCATCACTATCGGGTGCGAGATACATCCGGGTTGTGACCGACTTGGCCTGGATATAGTCGTCGAATTCAATGGGCTCTCGGGTGAACAGCTTCTTGTAGACATAGGGCTCCTGGAATTGCTTGCCGGTTGCGTGCCATCCCGATTCGTCATGCGCGATGTACACCGCATCGTTCACGAGGCACATGCGATCATACGTCGCCTCATGCTCGAAGTCGTACCCGTACTTCTTGCCGAAGTCCATGACGAACCGGATGTCCTCGGGAGTTGCGTTAGGAATCTTGATCGAATCGGTTTTGATATGCGCAACCGTCAATCCTCGCTCCTGCACAGCCTCCTTCAGATCAACCATGAATAGGGCCCCGCGTTTCGCGACGATGTTGTCGACATTACGGGGGTCCCGAAAGGGATTGTCGAACTTGGCAGCCGTGAGTCCGTAGACGCTGTTGATGGCGATCTTGAGGGCATATGCGAGGGCCGAGAGCTCTTCTTTCGATCCCAGGTACGGACCAAGAGCACCCCCAAGCAGACTAGCAGCGGATGTCGTATCGCCATGTTTGACGGCGATCCTAGCCATCTTGATCTCCGAAAAGCGCGACGTGTACTCGCCGAACAGATTGAGTTGCTCAATGGACGTAGGATGCAGTGATGCAACATCCAGAAGAGCAACATCATGATGAATACCAGGCTCAGCATAGACGTAACCTCCTTCGCCGACCTCCACGCCCTTGTACGTGGACTTGCCGTATTCGTACTTGTATCCGGTGAACATCTCGCTCAAGTCCGTGTAGACCAGCTGCGGATGCTTCTCCTTGCCGAAAATGATCCGGGTTGTAAGGGCGTTAGTCGAGTGATTCGGCGTAAGCCCGGCCACCTTGGCGAGAACCTGACGTGCAACCCAATCCTCGTGGAGGTGCTCGAACACCTTCTCCGTGGATATGACGTCGTTATCGCAGTACTCGCTCACGCGTGCCCAGTACTCCTCGGGCACTGGTTCGTCCCAGTCGAAACCGAGCTCATCATGCTTGAGACCGAGCTCGATCTCCCACTTCTTCAGGGACTGCTTCTTCGCTGCGAAATCGTACACATCCGTGTAGGAGAGGTTGTACGCCTCGACGAAGCCGGCCTTGACGTGGGACTCGATGATCCTCTTCGAGAGCTTGTAGAGCTCGTAGTTCGAATATCCTATGATTCGTGCGTAGAGAATGTGGTTGTCGTACCTGCGGTTATTGAAGCCGACAAGACGATTCCTGCATAGCGCTTCAACTTCCTCCGGGTCCGGGTTGATCATTCGGACCACCTTCTCGTTTCCCTGGACCTTCCAGTTGAGGAGGAAGAGGTTGGGAAAGACCTCGCAGTCGAAGAAAATGAGATCTCCGTCCGAAACAGGCGGGTTCTCGGATTCCTCGTCATTCTCGGACTGGAAGTGCATCTTCGCCACCTGCTCGAGGCAGTACGCCCCATGGTGGGTGCTGGATGCTGCGAATGCCATGACCTGATTGCGCATGTCAGAGATGTCGTACGACAAGTCCGACGAATATGCGTCGTCCAGGATCTTGCGAATGAAATCCACACTCGGCTTGGTGCCCGGGTGTATCTCTTTGCGAAGGTTGCGCAGAATCAGTTGACGCAGGGCCTTCTCGCTCTTCATGCGGTTGTCCGAGATCACAGGTTCTTCCTTGAGAGGGAGGTCCCCTTCGGAAAGTCGCGCAAGAGTCGGTCGTCCTCCGCATTTGGTGAGACGCCTTCGGAGTGCTGACTTCCCGCGATAGACTTTGCACTCGATTCCGTCTTCAACGAAATTGCGGAGTCTGTCGGTGTCTCCATCGTAAACGTAATGGAGGTGGATACCTCCTCCGCTTCGTGAGAGCTCAGCGTATGTAGGAGGCCACTGAGCTGCGGCTGCAATATTTCGCTCAAGAGATTTGGATCCCCCTTCAGAGAGATCGAAATCGATGACGACCTCGTTGACCGGCGGACGGACAAAGTGCTCGCTCCTTGTGTCGAGTTCCTTCAGAGTTTTGGTAACGTCATCCCAGGGCTTTCCGGGATGGCCGTCGGGGGTGGCGTACTGCGCAGGTCTATCGGCATACCGCTCGTCAAGATACGAGTCCGTCATATCCAGTTTCAACCACGTTTCGGGTTTCTCCTGAACGATTCCGTCCTTGTCTCTGAGGGAATCATGGTCGAACCCGTAGTAAACCGATCGGCGATTCATTCCGCTCCGTTGATCTCGATCTTTGAAGTCATCGTAGAAGTCCTTCAATGACTCGCGGAATACATACATCGGCATCTTATACTCGATGTTCGCCATGTCGCAGTACTGCTTGTACAACGAATACGCTTTTTTCAGGGAGACGCCCTCTGGGTCATCCAGCTCGTCCTCCATTTCGAGAACGAAGTTGAACAACGGTTCGGTTCTGCTTCGCATAGCAATGGGCTCGTAAGCGTCGTACGCCCACGGACCCAAAGTTCGATACACCTCGAGGCAGTGCTCGGCTATATGGGGGACCGTCTCGGATATCCCCTGCATGCAAAGCTCGTACTGGCTTCTGGATAGACGCAGCCCCGAAGGGCGGACGTCGATCAGGCGACGAATAACCCCGGATTTCGCGTCCGTGATCTTCACCGGCGAGTTCGTGCCGACGAAGAGCATCGTGTCGAACGCGATCTCGTATAGACCCTTGCCTTTCTCATCCATGATCTGCCTCTCGTGAGAGACGATCTGATTGAGGCGAGTGTTGTCCTCGATCCTGCTCAAGTCGCCGTCATCGTCGATCGCCAATAACGGATTCGACTTGAGAGGTTCGAGAGCAAAACGGTTCTGCGCCTGCCCAAGAGCTTTCGCCTGAAATGTCCCCACGTAGTCCTCGAACAGCATGTTGAGAATACGGAAGAACGTGGATTTACCGACTCCTCCTCGTCCGTAGAGCACGAAGAATTTCTGAATCTTCTTGCTGTCGCCCGCAAGGATCGAACCGGCAGCCCACTCCAGCTTCTGCCTCTCCGGAGGTTCGAAGAGTGTTCCCATGAGTCTGTCGTAGGAGCTGCAGTCCCCCGCGACAGGATCGTAGGACAGACGCTTGGTGGCGTAGTCCTCCTTGCGTTTTGGTGAGGAACGGAATAGGATATTGCGGTCCATAGCGCGGGGGTTGTCCGGCATGTTGCGCAACCAGGACTTGAACAGCTTGTACTGCCCGCTGTCCTGGTCCTCGAGCTTCATCACCTTCGGATCTCCGTGCTCCGAGGAATACGACTCAAGAGTCTTGTCGACCAGATGCACGAGATCGAATTCCTCAGTGGACCACAAACCCTTTTCGGGCAAATATACCGCGTAGAAAGCGCCTCCACGAATGATCAGGTCGTCGGGGCACGTGTTACGATATGACGGACGGACTTTGCGAACCTTGGTCTTATGGTCCTCGTACTCCGTCACTTTGAAAAAGCTCATGTGCTCTCCTTACAAGGGAGACACCTCGTTCGCGTAGTACTGCATCTGATACCACAGCTCAGTGTCTCGCATATCCTGAGGCGCCACCCCCTCCCTGAGAAGGAACAGTCCACCTAGACCGTCTCGGTCGTAGTTGATATTGATAACGTCGTCAGCGCGATCGAGAATCTCGGCTTCGTAACTCTCCGGATCCGACCAGAACTCGGTGTCGTCGATTCCGTCGAGTACCAGATTCGAAACCATCTCCCAGAACCAGAACGCCGGGTCCTCGTCGCCCGTGATCTGTCCGAGGCGCTCGGCAATGGCGATCATCACCTCGAGCATGGACACATTCGTGAACGGACGCACGACTGTGTGATCCAATGCCATGTCGGCGATCAGATCAGCACGAAGCTCCTGAGCGTCATGAATTCGATTTTCGTCTATACCCCGGGTGTCCCTGAACTCCACCCCGTCCAGGACACCCAGAAGCATCCTGTAGGACATGTCCGTGAGGTCTTCGCGATCCGCGGCCACAATGTCGTAGAGGACTTCGAAATAACGCTCCTCCTGCCGCTCCTTCTCAAGATCCTCGATAGTGCTCATTCGTCGATATTCCTAAGAACGTCCTGCTCGTATGAATCCTCGACGATCTCGAGCTTCATCTGCAGGTCCTTGTGCGTATTGTAGACGTAGAAGGTGGTGAGATACCCCAAAGTGCTCTGGGCGCCCATCTCTCCGATCCACCCATTGACGTCCTCGATCACGACGTTGTTCGAATCGCAGAGGACGTCGTCAACGGTGTAGTACCGGACCTCCATGCGCTTACTCTCAGGAACAGCCTCGTAAGCCTCCTGGCTCGAGTGCTCCATGTCGACCGGCTCATCGATGATGTCGGGGTTCTTGGCGTAGTCCTCCTCGACGAGCTTGCGAATGCGCTTCGCCTCATTCATCTGCTGGACCTGGTAGGACATACGGCCGTTTTCGTACTCGAGCCTCTTGCTCTTCTCCTCGAGCTTCTCGACGGTCTTGGCGGACTCGGTCGCGTGCTGCGCGTAAACCTCAACGTCCTTGTGCGCCGCCTCGAGGGAGCTCTGAAGCTCATCTTTCTCCTGGGCGGCATTGCGCCGCGCCAGAGAATATCCCAGGCCGAAGCCCGCGACAGCCCCCAGCGCGGCGGCAGCTGCAATAGCGACTTTAGTGTTCATCGGACAGAAACCTCGTCAATCTTGTCCCAGATCACGCCATCGACGTTGAAGTCCAGGAAGAAATCAGTAACTTCACGACCCCTGGCGGCGTCGTAGTGACGGACGTTGCATGACTCGAAGTCGCCGAAGGAGATGTAGCCGTCTCCCTCACCGCCCTTGTAGACCCATCCGACGACCGCTCCAGCAGACGTCTTGGGCAGACCCAGAGTAGTGTACGCGTCGTTGAGAAGCACGTAGCCATCGCACATGAGCTTGTTGTTCAGGTACTTCTCCTGAGCGTTCAGCATCATGATGTCGAAGTCCTCGTTCGGCTCCCACAGAGAGGCGTTCTCGTCGAACACCACGGCGTACTGCGACATGCCGTACTGGTCGAGGACGCTCTCGTCATCGACACTCTCGTTACCGTCCTCGTCGACCTTGACAGCCTCGGACAGGATCGCCTCTCGACTCTTGCTCAAGGCCTCCTGGACCGCTTCGGCGCCGAACGCCTTCTCAATGGCGCTCTTGTACTTGCGCAGGGACTCGTCAGCGGCAGCAACGGCCATGGTCAGCCCCGCGATCCGCTTGGCGGACAGACGGTGCGCGGAAACGACGCTAACGGTGCCGATAGCACCCGCGATCAACGCGGGACGGTAGTGCTTGGCGACCTTGAAAACGAATCGCCCGTAAGTCTTGGCGCGCCTGGTGGCGAGCTCCTGCTGAGCCTCCTTCTCGGCCGGCTCGGGAATCCCCTTGAGCTCGCTGATCTCGAGAAGGTCGTCGTACACCTCACCCGTGAGGGTGAAGGATTCCTTGACGGCCAAGGCGGTGCTGGTGGTGAAAGCCGCAACACCCATAGCCGTGAGAATGGCCGGGGCGTGCTTAGAAACGACCAGAGAGGCTTTGCCGAATCCCCTGGTCAGGATAGATGAACTCATTTGATGAAGTTCCTTTCGCGGTAAGAGTGATATAAGTATACGATTCTGGAATCGGGGAGGGCGTTAACGGTCTTGACCCAGTCCATTCTGTCCGGGTTGATTCCGATCAGCGCCTCTCGCATTCGTGATAGACGCATAATACCGTACCCTCGGTGACATATAATGTAGGAACGCCAGCGTCTGAAATGCCAGCGCTCGCTCCGCCCCAGCGATCTTGAGTACCGCCAGGGCGGAGACGGTTGCTGTGAGGACATCGTCCACCACCGAGTCAGTCGGGGAAGTCATCGTAGCATGCCCAGACGATTCCGACGAGAATGACGAAGATGGCAATAGAGACACTCATCGAAGCGTCCATTCCATGAGAGCGATGAACAGAAAGAGCGAGACGATGCAGAATGCGCTGAATCCCATCACTTGCCTCCTGCACCAACGAGAGCCACAGCCGACAGAACCCCCAGTAGGACCAGGAACAGAACCCAGCCGTTCATCAGGGCCCCGACGATGATTGCGCCGTATGCACAGGCAATCAAAAACCAGAACAGGATGAAAAGCCAATCGACGTTCTTCATTTTTCGAGATCCTCCACTACTTCCGACCAGAGAGACGCGATTACGGCGACTGTGATGATGAGCTTGGCGATGATTCCCGGGCAGATCCACATCACCCACAGCGCCGAGAGAACGACTACGACGACAACGATCCACGCGATAGCTTTAGTGGTTTCTTTTCTCACATCGACTCCGGACGAGGCAGGTTGATGATGTATCCCTCGGCGACTCGCATGATGCTGGCTCCTCGAAGATCGCGCCAGCCCCAACGGTCGTCAGTGTACTCCTTGCTGACACCGACGTAATCGTAGAAGTCGGAGACGGCGGCGAAGTCGTACTCCTCGATCGTCCGATCAAGGTTATTCAGGACCTCCTCCGCCTCGGTGCGGGACTGGATTACGATCCTCGAGAAATCGTACTGTCCTACGGGCTTGACGAAACCCCGGTTCCTGGACGAGGCGTCACCCCGATCCCGGTAGACTCGGGAATATGACGTGTGATCCGTCCTGGCAGTGCTCAGAGGCGTCCTGTTCTCCCCGAAGAGAAGACGGTTGACGCCAGTGGTCACCATGTCCGAGATCGTGTTCTTGACAGCCGGAACGACCACATCCCAGACGAGGAAGTCACCGACGCTCTTCACATCGTCGCCGAGAAATGCGTCCCGCGCCTTCTGCTGGATTGTGCGATCCTTGACGATGGCCGGCTTGGACGTAATCCGCTCGACGGGCTTACGGTTGCTATTCGCAGGAAGGGATCCGCGAATCGGAACGCTGTTGGACATGCATGTGTTCCTTTCGTTTTACAGTCAGTTAGCGGCGAAGAGCTCGGGGTGCTCCGCCTTGGCCTGGTCGATCAGCGACTTCGGGAAGATACCGTTGAAGAACGCGATCGCCTTCTCCTCCTTCTGGACAAGACCGAGAAGGCACTCGTCGTAGAAGATGGAGGACTGGAACTCGTGGAGGATCTCCTCCGACTTCTCGAAATGGAGACCGTCTGCTGACTTGCGCCCGTAGCTGGAATCCATCAGAAGCTTGAAGAAATCGTACAGTGTCCACGTATCCTCGTCGGTGACGTCCTCGCGCTTCTTGTTCGCGAGCGTGGCGATCGTGTCCTCGATTCCTCGAGGCAACTTTCGCTGGAGGGCGAGAACGTCCGTCTTGTTGAGGTGGAACCAAAGCGTCTGGGTGTGCAAGTTTCCGTCGAAGTCCTCGGCCGTCACGGTCTGCTTGATCATTGAATGCTCCTTGATGAAATGATAACCCATGAGCCCGTGTTAGGGGCCCATGGGGGTCGAGTGTCTGTCAGATGGATGTGTCAGTCTTCGTTCTCGTCCGCCGAGTCGATCTCGGGAACGTCAACGCCCTCGGTCAGATCGGCCACGTCGGCGTCCTGCTTCGAAGCGTTCTTCACGACCTTGCGGATCACCACAGCCAGCGCGATGCCGGTGACTGCGGGAGCAGCAATGCGTGCGAACTTCTTCGCCGCCGGAACGGCCTGCGTCCAGTCGATCGTGATGAAGGGAGCGTCTTCGCTCTCGTTCTCAACAACGGTGGTGGAGGTGTTCTCAGACATGAGTATTCCTTTCGGATAGATGGGTTCTCATTATAGGGCGTGTTGAGCTTGCGAATAGAGAAACCCAGAGTCCGTGTTAGGGACTCTGAGCTCTCCGGTTCAGGACTGTTTCATGGATCGAATCGTCTCGACCGTCTCCTCGACCTGTTCTCTGATCGACTTGCCCGTGGCAGAGCCGACTGCGGCCGAAATCGCGTGAACTCCCACGTGGCGCATCACCGTAACGGCGGTGCCAGCGGGAGGACACAACGACATCAGAATCGCGTCGGCTGCAGCACTAGCAGTGACATCAGCGACAAATCCGGCAACGGATGAGATTCTACTTGTCATGGTGGTTCCTTTCTCTCGTTATAGTCCGTGTTCGTCACGCGAACCGGAACCAGGCCTCCGAGGGCTCGAGAAGGAAGTCCGTGACAACGCAGGGCTTACCGTCATCCGTGATCGTGGATCCGAAACGAATATCGATCGCATTCGGCTCGTTCCAGCCCAGCTGCTGGCCGAGATCCGTCGGCTCAAGACCAACAGCCGCGTAGAAGTCGTTCAGAGACACCAGATCGCCCTTGAGCAGCTGGTAGTTCAGGTTGTTCTGGATCTGCCGAACCGTCTCGATCGTGGAGTGGAAATAGCGGCCGCTGTGGCCGTCGTAGAACAGGACGTCCCCCGATCCCACGACTGTCGTAGTGGCCGGAGTCTTCACTCGCTCAGCAGCTTGAGTAGCAAGCTCACGTTCCCGCTCGTCGCCAATCTCCTGTCGTGTCGCGGCACGGTAGCGATCGTACGACTCCTTCGTGAACGCGTAGGCTGCGGCTGCTGCGGCTTGACGACGATTCCCGATCGCAAAGGCACCCACGATGGACGCCGCTGTTGCTGCACCGGCGAGGGCTGCGGGGACGTAGAGCTTGTAAGCGACATTGTACTTGGTCTTCCAATCTTTCTCGCTGAACGTGCGCTGCCGACGCTTGATGGCCTGGACCTCTCGATCGGCTTTGACGGCCAGATATACGGTTCCGCCTAGACCTGCCACGGCGGAACCCGTCAGGATGGCCGGGAGATTCCGGACAATCCACTTGGACGCCGTCGTCACCAGTGTAGAACCCATGTGTGCTCCTATCGTATCATGGGAAACCCAGAACCCTTGTTACGGGGTTCGTGGGGGTTGAGTTATGAGTATGTTCAGGCGGTCACGTGATCCTGAGCAAGCCGCTCGTAAGCAAGCCGCTCGAGCGCGTTCGCGTACACGGGATCGGCTGTCTTCTCGAGGTTGTCGAGGTACAGCCAAACCGCGAGCGAGTCGTGCAGAGCGATCTCCTTGAGCTTGGTGCCGTAGGACATGGTGTATTCCTTCCAATAGTCGGGGTCTCATTATGAGGCATGTTGAGTTTGCGAGTCCTGACGCCCCACCCGGGAATTTTTAGAATCCAAGTCCCAGAACCCATGTTCTTGCGAGTTGCTCGAATATGAGTTCTGGGACGTTGAACGGTCAGATACGGACCTTCGTGATCAATCCGAGTGCCTTGCTGGTAACCGGCAGGATGCTTTCGGCTTTCACGACGAGAAGGACCGACACGAGAGACGTCGCGCATGTGACGATCGTGTCCGGGGATGGAAGCTTGACTGCTCGCTGCTTGTCGAGTTCGCTCTCGTGCTTCTCGGCACGTCGAGTTTCGTCTCGATGCTTCGCGCAGATGGCTTCCAGTTCACGGATGTTGGCGAGCGCATTCGCGTACGCCTCCGCGTCGGGGTCCATTCCGTCGATGAATGCGTAAGCGTCCTTCAGGGCGTTCTCAGCATTGTGTTCGGGAGTGTTCATTGTGGTTGTCCTCTCAGATGGGGTTCTCATTATAGGACATGTTGAGGGCGCGATCAGGCGATCTCGTTCACCGCCAGGGTGACGGTCTTGTTCTCAGTAAGTTCCTTCGCCGGCTTCTCGAGAGCGGCGTAGACTTCCTGCTTGCCGTGGTCGACGTGCAGCACACCGTCGGCGGACGGGGTGTAGTTCTTGGCGGAGATGCCGAGCAGCGTGCCGAGGAAGGCGTCGACGGCGGCGATGGACCCGACGACCGCGTCCACGTGCCCCCAGCCGAGCGAGGCGGCGAGAGCGACGTAGAGGGCCGACAGTGCGGGAAGCAGGGTGAGGGCGACCCACTTGGCCTTGTCGTAGGTGGAGTTAGACATGCTTGTCCTCCGGTCTGTAGTGTTTGCGAGTCTCCGGGAAATGTATCGGAAGTTCCTGAACTTCCTTCATGACCTTCTCGGCCATGCCGTTACCACCGAAAGACGAATACGGTAAATACAGATACTTCTGGAGATCTTCGTACTCGTCTATGGTGATATATCCTCGAGACAGATACGCCGTCCCGAGAGCCATTATTTGGTTGTGCGCGATACCGAGAAGGAGCTGTGTTCGAGCGTCTTTCCTGTCCGCCCTGCGATCCAAGAATGCCCATAGGCCACTAGACGCGAGTACGCTTGTTACGATGGTCAATGTCATAGTGAGCTCCGGGCGCACGTGTCAGCCTCCGATAGCCAGAACCGGCCGGATTCCGAGAGAGGATGCCATGATCTCGTCGCGAGCGAGGTTCCCCTTCCAGGCGCTGAAGTAGTTGGCCCACGTCTGGTCACGGAGCCAGAAATCCTCGTTCGGGTTCTGGTGGTTGAACAGCTGGAAATAACGAAGCTGTCGGCACTCGGCCCGGTATGCGCCCTCGGAGCCGTTCTGGAACGACTGCTTAATGTGGGCGCCGAACAGCATCTGCTCGGTGGGAATCGTCACTTTGATCTTGAACACCTCGCCGTTCTGGGCGTACAGGCGGTATCCCTCCTCGCGAACCGTGCCACCGTACTTGGTGTCCGTGTCCCAACGGTTCTCGAACCAGGAATTGTGCGCTAGAATATGCGACTCTCCGAAGAGACCGTAGGCCTTCGTGGCGTTCGTCTTCGGGTTATCATTCAGGGCCGCGAAGAGCTCGCTGTTGCGGAATCCGCCGCAGTACTCGCCTCGGTGCATCACCGCCGAAGACGTGTTGCGGTCGGGCATAACTGCGATGTGGCGGCCGATCGACGGGTCGCACGCGCCCCAATAGTCGAAATCGACGATGTACCACTTCGTGTCACCCGTAGTCCAGTAGTCGCCGATCCACAAGTTCGTGAACTGACCTGAGGAAATAGCGGCTTGCTGCTGACTCGTGAACGATGAGCCGAGGTTGTAACCCCTGGCGAGGACACGATGCATCATCGGCACGTTGTCGAACATAGCGAACCGGAATGAGTCCGCGTTGATCTTCTTCGTGCTGGTGGCACCGTTCTGAACGACGAAGTAATCGGTGTTGGGACCGATATATGTGGCCTCGGGATAGTCCGAGATCTTCATGGGTATACTCCTCTGCTCAAACCATCATGTAGAGGCGCTGGGCGTTGATGGGGTTGCCCGCATGGTCCTGTATCTCTGCGCCATTTTGAGCGTCCAGAAGGACGTCCTTGATCGCCACGCCCTGTGTGAACGACGAGATCTGTTTCTCAATACTGTCGAGACGCTGAGCGAGTTTCGCCGCGGCGTTCCCGTCGAGGGTGGTCTTCAGGGTGTTGCGCCAGGACTCGTAGTCCGTTTTTTGCTCGGACATCCAGTTCTGAAAGTTCAGAGATTGCGCCTTCTGCTGCTCAGAGGACCACTGCTCGTACTGGGCGTCCCACTTGGCGTAGAGAGTCGAGGCGTCAAGACTCTCGACGACTCCGGTCACCCAAGGTGTAGTGGACGAACCTCGGGCATTCCAGATCTGGTTGTATGTGACCTGCTGCATACCAGGACTCGTCCGAATCCTCGCGAGGGGATACCACTTGTCGAGGTCCGTATTTCGCACGTTCGGAACCTGCGGATTGCTGCTGGACACACCTTTGTAGACGGCGAACGAAGCAGCCCTGACCGACGGGTCTCTGTTGATGCGCAAGCAGACCAAGTCCCAGCGAGGATGGGTGACGTCCGGCTGCTCGAGCGGAAGGTCGTACGGCGCGTCATTATTCACCCAGGTCTTGTTGAGGAACGCGCGGCCTGTGCCTATGCGAACGGCCCACTTTCCACTGATCGCCGTGACTCCCAGGGCCTGGCCGTAGGATTGGTAGATGCCGTAATGGATGAGGCCGTCGAAGAGCTCACCCATCTGTTCTGCTGAATACTTGCGGTCCCCGTCCTTCGAGGAGTAGAAACCACTGGTAAGCGTCATTTGATGTTCAACCCCGGCTTACTCTTCTGTAGATCTGACAAAGACGAGAACGTGGGGTAGAAGGTGTCCCCGTTGACGTCTGATGAACGAACGTACTCGGTCACCCGGGCGACGTCCTTCTGGCCGTACTCGTTCTCGATCTGCACGAAGTCGCCCAGGAAGAAGTCCTCGCGATACTTGTAGATCGAGTTGACTGCGGCAACCCCTTCGTACATCTGAATGGGCATGTGCTTCCACAGTTCCGTGTCGCACTTGTCCTTCAGCTGCCGTCTGGCGGCCTCGGGGTCCACGCCCGTGTTCCCTGTTCTCGCGGAGTTCGCACTCGTGGCCAGGTAGCCGTTATGTGTCATAACCCCGGGATTCTCAAGATATCCCTCTCGCAGCCCAAGACCGTTGGTGCCGACCTGCACGGACTCGTTCTGGATATTGACGTCCGTCTGCCACATGTATTCCTGCTCCATGCCAGAAGTGACATGCACCTGCTGGAGTCCGGAGAAGATCTTCGTTCGAGTCCCGACCTTGGACTTGAGATATGTGCCTTTGGACAGGTTCTCGAACGAGGGCGAGAACGTCACGGGAGGGTTCGTGCTCTGTGAGTCCGTTCGGTTGATCCCGAGATACGCATACCCGTACCAGTACCACGGATTATTGTCGGCGAACTCGATCGCCCATCCGCTCATATTAAGGTCCGTGATATCCTGCATCAAGGAATACCACGAGCCCTGCATGATGTACTGGTCCCAGGTGGCCTCCCCGTAGACTCCCGCATTCTCAACGTGAGATCCGGATGACGTCCTGATCGCTTCGTTGGACCCGAGTCGCATCGACCCTATGTCCATAGCGTTTCCATCGCGTCCATGCAGAATATCGGCGGGCAGATCCCATGGATGGTACCAGCCGAATCCCTGCACGTGTCTCGGGTGACTCGAATCGTCGACTTTGAACAGAAGGTTCGTCATGTCTTTGACGACGTCGCGGATGATGCCGTTAGTGGACTCGTGCTTGGCGCAGATGGTGTAGTCGTTCACCGGATACGGATGAAGCACTCTCCTGTCGAGGACGGACTCGATCGAACGGCCACTGATCGTGAGCGTGCTGGACTCGCCGTAGTGCGTCTCCATCTCGACCTGCTCGATGATCATCAACTTGTTCGTATCCTTGGTGAACAAGTAATAATCCAGATGGTACTCCTGTAGGTTGGCGTACGTTCCTGGGACGACCAATTTGAAATCGCCGTAACCATGGAAGCGCTCCGTCCATACGACCGAAATATAGTCATCGACAAGATGCGTGAGGTTGCAGGACTCGTCGAGTACGGCCAGATACATTTACACCCCCTGATACGTGATGTCTGTGGTGAATCGAATATCCACAGCCGTCTTGTCGGACATGGCATAGTGGAATTCGTTTCGTCCCGGATGCATGAGCAACCAGTCTGAATTGAAGTCCAGGAAGTACATTCCCTTGTGTCGAGTTCCGTTCGGCTTCTCCAGGTAGATTCCTTTTTGACCGATGCGGGTGTCCACTTCGATGGTGTCTCCGACAGATGGCTGATACGCCGTGGCAGACGGGGTCCACTTGCCTGTGAGCTTCATCGTCTGCTGCCAGACCGTCTCGGTCAAGGTGATCGGAAGCGGATTGGCCTTGAGTATCCTGATACGCAGAAGGAAACCGGCCTCGACATCACCCTCGTAGTTCACCACAGCCGTCTTGTCGGACAGGGTGCGCGAGAACTCCAGTGTGGGGGAGTCTGGGAGAGGGTCCTCCCAGGAGAACTCGAACGATGGTTCCTCAACGTCGAAGTTGATGAGGTCTGAAGCATCCTCGCGGTTGTCATACCAATAGCCGTAAGGACAGAGGATTGAGATTTTGTGGGATTCCAGGTTGGACCAGATGTCGGGCTCTGAGGACTCGACATATCCGTCGGTGTACACCTGACGGTGGTCGGCATACACGGTGATTCGTACTGGCCGCTTGATCTGGCAGAACCGATAGATCTTCTGCCTGGACTGCTCCACGTCCTGCGTGGAGGTCTCCATCGGTACCAGGGTGAGAGAGATAGTGCGCTTCTGCACCCTGGAACCGTTGAAGAGAGCTGAGTCGGTGAGGGCAAGGTCGGTGGTGTTAATATCGGCCTTGCCGGGACCGAGACCGTCGACGTTCTTCACGGCGATCCCGGTCTTCCACGGCTCGAAGAGATCAAGCGCCAACGTCTCGCCACCGTGATTGGTGAGGACGATGGTGCGGATCATAGCTGATACATAGCCTCCCTTACCTGACTCAGCTGATTGTGCGTCTGTCGATAGATCTCCGCTGTCGACAGCTCTCGAGGAGACGTGTTGTACTGGTTGAACACGACCGACTGCGCGTCTCCGAACGGCCTATCCCCTGCAGTCTGAGGCTGGGCCGTGACGGCAGGCTGTGCGGCTGCCTGCGAAGCCATTTGCGCCGTTACCGGCGCCACGAGACTGTCCTGATTCAGGAGCTGCTGCATCTGGTCGACGCCCTCGGTGATGTTATCCAGGTTCATCACCGGTTTGATCTCGGGACTCAGTGTCGACTCATCGAGGTAGCTCGAGTAGTCGAGGCTGTCCATGGCGGCTTTCATCGACCCGGTCAAAGTGTCGCTCAGGTCGGAAATAGCGCCGATCGCCTCACCGGAGTCCCTAAGACCGTTGGCCAGACCCTGAATATTGTACTGGCCGATCTCGTAGAAGACCCTGGAAGGTGAATGGATTCCGAAGAAATCTTTCGCCTTGGCGATGGCCCGGTTGGCCAAGTCCCTGATCTGGTTGACGACTCCCGAAATTCCGTTTCGAATGGCGTTCTTGATGCCATCAACCAGGTGGCTGCCCAGTTCTCCGGCCTTCGACTTGATGCGACTCTTGATTCGTTCGATGCCCTCCATGATGAAGCCTTTGATGGCGTCTACCAGGTTCCCGCACGCGTCGTACAAACGATCCTTGTTATTGCGAATGGAGTCCGCAAGACCGTTGATGAACTTGATCGCTGTGTCGAACGCGGCGTTAACCACCCTGGGCGAGTTGTCGCCGATGGCCGTGATGAAGGTCACGATGGCGGTCGTGGCAGCATCAGCGATCGTCGGAATCCAGTCGTTCAGCCCTTGCAAGAAGGACAGAATCAGGTTGGCTCCTGAGGCCACCAATGTCGGCATGTTCGCCGTACAGGTATCGATGAACCCGATGATCATATCGAATGCGGCCTGCGTCACTTGCGGCGTTAGCTCAACGAACTTGTTGAGGATAGCCATGGTGACGACTCCGAATGCCTCAACGATGGTCGGGGTCGAGTTGATGGCCGCCTGAGCGATCGCAGTCATCAGCAAAGTGATCGTATCGACGACCGTCTGCTGATTGTCGACCAAGACCTGACAGAAGTTGATCAGCGCCTGCGCGGCGTTCGTGCCGAGCGAGGGCAGCATGTCGATCAGGCCCTGACACAGTTGGAGGAAGAGTTCGACACTCTGACCGCCGAGGGACAAGAGTCCCGTGAGCGCCTCGATGAACGCTGCTAGACCGATGGCCGCTAGACCGACACCCGCGCCGATAAGTCCGATGGCTACGCCTAGAGCCAGGAGTCCGATGGCTGCACCGGTCGCTGCGTACCCCGCGACGACCACAATGGCCAAAGCCAGACCGAGACCTGTGAGCCCTTCGAGCAACTCCGCCCATGACATGTCGGCCAGTGCTTGGAGCGCTGGGACTAGGATTTGGATGGCCAAGGCCGTCAGGATAATACCAGCAGCTCCAAGGATCCCACCGTCTGCAAGAGTGGTGGCAATAACCAAAGCTGCGAGCACCAGACCCATCATGGTGACACCCTTGAGATAGGTCCCCCAGTCCATGGAGGCGATGTTGGCTATCTCAGAAGCTGCCAATTTGACGGCGAGGACCGCGATCATCAAAGTGGCTGCACCAGTGATGTTGGAGTCACTGAAGTTCATCGCAACGATGAGTCCAGCGAGCACCAGCCCCATCATGACAACACCCTTGAGGTAATCGGACCACGGCATTGACGCGAATTCCGAAATGATAGCGCTCAGTTGCTTCAAGACGTAGGCGATGGCCAGGAATGCCAGGGCTGAACCGATGCTGACCTTCTTGTTCGAGATCTCAGCGTAGATTCCGACGATGACGAGCAACGCAGCCAGAGCCAGTTCGCCCTGAATGAGGCTCCCGGTATCCATCTCCCCAAGATTCTTGACAACCTTGGTCATGACGAGCGTTGCCGCGGCCATGAGGTTCATAGCCAGCCCGAACGAGATGAACTTAGTCTGCTGACGCGGAGACCCCATAGTGTTCGCCAGGACAACAAGCATGCCGATAGCCGCTCCGACGCCGACGAGACCTTTCATGATCCCGCCCCAGCCAAGAGAAGCGACATTCTGCATGGCGTGTCCGAGGATGATGATGCTCGTGCAGACCAGGATCAAGCCTGCTGCCTGAATGATCATCTTGCCCGATGAGACGGCGCTCATGGAGTCGTTCATCTTCTCCATGGCCTTGGTGATGGCTGTGAACGCCACTCCAATGGCGATTCCGGAGGCCATGACACTTTCCGCGGGAACCTGAGCCAGGATCCACAAGGATGCTGCTAGGACGGCGATAGCCGCCGCGTAGATGAGAAGCGTTTCGGCCTTGACCTTACCGGTGGCCGCTTCCATGCTTTCGGTGTATCCATCGATGACACCTTTAACGCTGTCGCCTATTCCGGCCCAACCCTCGAACGTCTCTTTCATGGCCTTGAGGGTGTCTGTCACCTTCTTGGCCAGAACGACGAAAGTGGCTAGAGCACCGCCCTTCACCAGATTATCGAAGAGCCCCTGCCAATCACCGTTCTTGAACTGGTTGAGAATTCCGCCGAAGATCGGTTCGAGTGCATTCTTGATCTTGCCGCCGACGAAAACCGCGAACTCCCCGAGCTTCGAGAGGAACCCGATGATGTTCTTCAGCAGGCCGAGGAAGTTCGACCACCCGGATGAGACTTTGTCCCCCAGATCCAAGTTCTTGACGAATTGGGACGTCACCGAAATGGCGCCCCTCACCCGCTCGGTGTAATGCGAGACGATCTCTTTAAGATCATCCCACGCCTTGGTGAACGGAGACCAGTCGATGCTCCCGGACTTCATGCCGGAGAACACATTGCCGATTCCGGACCCCACTGCGGCGACCGCGGACTTCAGTTTATCGGTCCACGAGAAGTCGACGTCCCCAAGACCATCATTGAATTCACTCCATTTTGACCTGAGCTCGTCGACGTGTTTGGCCAATGCCTGAGCGCGCGGTGAGACCCAGTTCGCAATCGTGTTGCCCCACACCATGGTGCGGTCGGAGAGACGATCGATCTTGTCGATGAGCTGGTCCGTCAGTGGAATGAGCTTGTCGGCGAACGACTTACCCCATCCCTCGGAATTCTCGTCCGCTCCACGGAAGAACGCGACGATCTTATCCTTGAGCTGTACGAACCATCCGCCCGCCTTCTCCGCAGCGGCTCCAGCGGCTCCCACAGCCGTTCCCACGGCGTTCACGGCGTCGCCAACAGGGCCACTGTCGTTCTTGAGCTGCCTGAAAGGCTCCAGGATCACGTCTTTGATGACGGTACCCGCGATCTTCATCGCCTTCCATAGTCGCTCAACGGCGTCCGTGAGACGGTCCCATGTGGAGGCGTATTCCGAAGTGAAGCCCTGTTTGAATCCGGCGACGAGCTGTCTGGTCCAGGTGACCGTGCGAGCCATGACGTCCGCCATCCTGTTCGAGGCATTGGTGATCGCAGTGATCACGCGCTCGGACAGATTGAGAGACTCGTACCAGTTTCGTACCCAGTTCACAGCGTCACGGATGACCCCGACAAGACCCCCGGTGGACCTGATCGCTATGCCGAGAACGGTCGTGAGAATGTGGAACGCCCCGAAGAGGACTGAGCCGACGATCTTCGCCAGATCGACGAATATATCAAGACCCAGCTTAGCGGCGCTGAACAGAGCCTCGAACGCGGAGGTGATGACCTCCAGCGTCCGATCGTTCATAACCAGTGTGGCGGTGAAGTCCGCAAAGGCTTTCGTGACGTTGTACAGCCCCTGAGCCGAGGGTCCGGAGAACACTCTCCCGAAGGCGTTACCGATAGCCTGAATGGGCTTGATCAGTGCCTCGAAGGAGTTCTTCAGGCCGCGCAGGAGTTCATCTCTACCGCCCAGCTCCTTCCATTCCAGAAGCATCTTGTTCCTGGCACTGGAAATATCGGAGATCTTGGACGTGATGACGTTCCCGATGCTGGTCCAAAGCTGTTCGGCCTCCTCGAAGTCGCCGATGACGATTCGCCAAGTGGTGGCCCACCCGGAGCCCAGTTCCTCTTTGACCGTTCCGACAAGCTGCGAGAAGGTCTTGATGTGGGTCGCGGCGCCTTTTGCGGTCTCCGCGAACTCCATGATCGCCTTGGTCTCCTCCTCGGTATAGCCCATCGCGCGGATGGCTTCCTCGGAGTAGTCGCCGGTCATAAGACTCAGTGTCTCGAGCATAACCTCGGATGTGAGCCATCCGTCCTGCAAGGAGTCGCGGAAGGACCCCTCTTTAGCAATGGCTTCGTCCACCGCCTCGCCGTGAACGCGAGCGGTGCGCTTCAAGGCCTCTTGGAACTGCTCACCGCCCATTCCGGCGTTGACCACCGAGTTCCAGTCCATAAGTCGAACCGTGCCGGTGGCGATAGCCTGAGAGAGCTGATACATGGCCGTTGACGCCTGGGCGCTGGTCGAGCCGGAGGCAGCCGCAAGGTTGCTCAGACCCTTAATGGCGGACACCGAGTCCTTCAACCCCACACCGGCTGCCGTGAAGGTGACGATATTCCGAGTCATCTCGGAGAAATTGTAGATGGTCTGGTCCGCGTACGTGTTCAACTCGTCCAGAGCGGCGTTGACACTGTTGATGTCCTCGCCCTTGCTCGCAGTGTTGGCGAGAATTGTCTGAACCGAGTTGAGCTGCATCTCATACTCTTGAAAGCCGTCGAGCGCCGGTTCGATCGAGAGAGACTTGATCAAATCCGCTCCGACGGAGACCGCTTTCGACGCGATTCCTCCGAGTGCTGCTATGCCGGATACCCCGAGAACGCTCATGTTCGAGATAAGGTTACCGGCGCCGCTGATGGCCTCACCGAATGTCAGGCGCCTTGCGGAATTCGCGACGTTGTCGAGACCCTGGGTGGCGCCCTCCATTTTCAAGCCCGTGTTCAGTTTCTCAACGGACTGGAGGGACTCCGCAACTCCTGACTGGAACTGCTTGTTGTCGAACTTGAGGGATACGACTTTGTCTTCAATGGTACTCATACGGAATTCACCACCTTGAGCACTCTCTGCTCGATCTCGTCGAATATGGGTTTCATGGCCGGATTAATATAATCCCTGCCCTGGACATAGCCGCCCGTTCCGGTGCCATGTCCGTACTGGAGAATCACGGCGATGTTGACACCGTTGACGACGTGAGTGTTCGACCACACGATACGGCCGACACCGGACCCTTTTTCGATGTTATAGGTCCAGGATTGCGAGGTGAGGCCCGTGTCAACGGGGGTGGCGTCACTCAATGCGTCCACACCCCGCTGTCCACAGTCCTTGAGCACGTCAAGGTACTCCTGCTCCTTGAGCTTGGTGAGCCACGCCTCGGTCTTGACGAACTTGCCGTCGAGCGAGAGCGAGACGCTCACTTCTGCTTGGCCTCCAGCGCTATGACCCGGTTAAGGATGTCGAGGTAGCCGTTGACCCACGCGACGGTGAGAGGCATAAGCCATTCACTCGGGGGGTTCTGATACGGATTCACCTCGGGCTTCCACTGACCGCCCTCTCCCTTGACGAGCTGGCCGTCGGTGATGTAGAGGTGCGCCACGTCGAGAGACGCCGCCTGGTTCACGACCTTCTGGTAGTTGTCCTTGGTGACGTCGTGGATAACGTGCCACCAGCGAGTGGCCGGCTCCTGCATCATCCTGTCGGTCATGACGGGCTTCGCCGCATCGTTCTTGAGGTAGGTCTCGGCCGTCTCCTCGAAACACATGCAGATGTCGAAATCCGCACTGACGAAGTCGTCAGCGATGTTCGATCCGGTGTTGATGACGATGAAGAACTGCTTGCCGTAAAGATCGCGAATTTTCTTGAACAGCTGCCTGTACCAGTCGAGTCTGGGCTCCTGTGCGCCCCAGCCATTGACCACCTCGTCGAGGAAGACCCCCTGACATTCGTTCGGGTAGTTCTTCTTCGCCCAGGCGATCTGCTGGAGAATGTAGTCCTGAGTGTACTTGTCGACGTCGGGTACTCCTGCGCGAGCAGGGTCGTCTTTCGGAAGCTCGGCAACGCCGTACTGAGTCTTGACGTAGAAGACGCAGCGCTTGGCTCCTGCGGAAAGCGCTCTAGCCGCCTGCTTCTGGAAGTCGGCGTCGAACGTTTCCCAGTCTCCACTGTTACGGTTCATGATAACAACGCCGAGGGAAGATCCGTATCCGAGAGTTCTATTCCATTTTGACGTCGCGCCGTTGTAGTAGTCCGGCCAGAAGTAGGTGACCGGGCTGTAGTACCTGTGCCCCTTGACGAACGGCGAAGCGTCCTGGGCCAGTAAGTCTATCTGTCGCTCGAGCTCTTTCGTCTCGCCGCCGTTGGCGCCCGGCACATCCAGAGACACGTCTGTGACCCTGGACGCGTCGAGCGCAACGAGACGATAGGCCTCAGCCATGCCGACGTGACACCAAACGCGAGCGTCGAGCTTCTCGCGGTAATCGACCTGACCGGTCAGACGCCCGGTGCCGTCCACGAACTTGACGAAAGTGTCGCCGTCGAGGCAGTCCACCTGAACGACGGACCATGCGGGAAAGCGCCCGCTGAACTTGCCCGTAGGCATGACTGGACCTCCTCAGATCACTTCTGGTCGAGTTTGGCCGACAGCGCGTCGACCTTGTCGTTCAGAGTGGAGAGCTGGCCGCTCACGGTCTTGAACCAACCGACCAGGGGACCGTCGAAGCGACGGCCGGCGATACCGGAACCGGTCTGGTCCGAGATCTCGATCAGGCGAGCGTTCATCTCCTTGAGAATGTCGACACCCTCACTCATCCATGACTCCTCTCCGCCGCCTGAAGGACGGCCGTGGTTGTACCACCATTCACAGTGCTGCGAGAACGGAACGCCGTAGGAGTCGTAAGCACCCGAAGCATTTCCGCTGTTGTAACGAGACCCGACTCGACGAAGGTCCTCGTATGAATCGCCCTCGTAAGCGATCAGGTCGCGCAGAATTGCGCAACCGACTTCCGCGCTTTTCACCGGATCCCACCAAGCACGGTTCGGATCCTGAATGAAGTAGCCGTTGTACGTCACCTGCAGAGGGCCGACACCGTTGGATGTGCCCCAGTTCGAAACGACGGGCCAGAAGTCGTTCTCGAAGTTCTCCTTCGTGACCTCACCCCATCCGGAACAGGCGCCACCAGCGTCGTGTCCGTAGATGTTCGCTCCTTCGAAACCGGTCTCCATCCACAAGCAGGCAAGAGCCGCCCACCACGGGCAACCGACATTATCGGCGGCCTGAAGTACCGCGTCCTGGATACTCGTGGCTGAAGGACTGGAATCGTTCGAGGACGAAGCGCTGGAACTCGCCGAACTCGTACCGTCGTCAACGGAGACGTGGTTGTCCCTGCGGCGAAGGCAGTGGGTCCAGGCGTCCCCGTTGGTGTACGGGTGGTCATTATAGAGGATCGTGCGAACCTCACCACCGGTCTGGTCACCAGCGTAACCGTCGATAGAACCGTCTTCCGCAATCCAGGCCTCGGCGAGAACCGTCGGGCTGGTCTGAGTCACGATGGCCACGTGACCACGGCCTCCGGAAGCGGCCTCACTCAGGACGATGTCGCCAACCTCGAAGCCGCCGTCAGGCTCGTTACCGTTCCATGAGTCTGATATATCCGCGAAGTTGCGCTTAGCGCACTCCTCACGAAGGGATCCGGTCCAGGTAGACTTCGGGAAGTATCCCGCGGTGAAAGGCTCGCCCCACTCGTGGTGGGCAGCCAGGTTGTAGCATCCCGCGACAAGCGCCGAGCAATCCGCGTTGGCCGCGATTCCGTGGAACCAACCGTCCCAGTCGGACTGGTCGTAGAAGGTCCATCGTTCGGGCTGGCTGTATCCGATGTTCGCGTCATCAGCATAGTACCTGGCACAGCTAGCAGCGTACGAAGCTACAGTCAATCCATCCTCCTCTCACGCACACGTAGGCGTGCACGCCTTTGGGTTTGAGCAGATCGTACCGTCTGCCCCCTTGTCCCAACCCATTTTGACGGATTCGGGAACAGAAGGAATGTGTGAGACCAGTGGCTTGCCCGAGGCTTTGAGCGCGGTCCAGATATCCTGCGGCGCAGTGTATTCCATACTGAGAACGTCACAGGTCTTTCCGGCGGACCAGTTCGCGTACCAGGCTTTGTCTTTGTCGCCGGCGTAAGCATACCCCCACGTCTTCACGCCTTTGGCGCGAATCGGGTCGAACGCCCATTGCATGTCGCCGTATGCCTTGAACATGATCTTGTTCTCCAGTCCCTTGAAGACCGCCAAGAATTCTTCCCACTTTCCGGTCTTGTATTTCGGGTCGACCACGAGAACGTGGCTGTCGATGTAGTGCTCGATCAACCAATCGAGTCTGGCGGGCATGTACTCGGTCTGAGAAGCAGCCGCCTTGATCTCGTCCCATGTGTACTGGTCCACAGGCTTAGTGAGCGCTGGAACAAGACGCGAAAGCGACTGGTCGTGGCACCCGAACCATACGCCGTCACTCGACTGTCCGCAACTCATCTCGAGGCCGTGGCACTTGAAGATCGGGCACTGCGAATACGCACGTTCGGTGTGCTCCGGCCAGGATGCGGATCCGCCTCGATGGGCTACGAAGAACTTCGGGGTCTTGAGCATCTCCTCGACAGAGCGAGATCCGTAGGGGATCGCCTTCATGCTGACGCAAGAGATCGCCTCGGTGCCGGACCAGACGAAGTACTCCACTCGCGTACCGTTAGCCATCGTCGGGTCTTCGCTCGCCTGCTCGACATGCTCCGTGACCTTGACGAATGTACGGCTCTTAGCGACGGTTCCGCCTGCCGGAGCAGTAAAAGGCGTCGTGGCGTAGTTAACCGCGATCGAGCTCCAACTCGCGTCGGTCTTCTTCCCCCAATCGCCATTCGTTACAATGGTCGTAGTGGTGGGAAAGGTGACGATACCCTCGGAAGCCGAGGCATGCATCGTCATTATACCGAAACAGGGAACGTCGCTTATGAGCTGCGCGTTCTCAGTGCTGTGAATCGCCTCGAGCTCCATATTGTCGATGGTGGACCCGTCGATCACAACAAGATACGCGCACTGACGCCCTTTGTACTCGGCGTTCTTGGACCCCCAGTTGATGTTTTTGAATTCGGCGCCCCACTGTGCCTTATGCACGGCCACCGTGGTTGAACGAATCCAGTTCTCGTTCTTCTTGTCGGTGTCGTAAATACCGGTCCAGCCCGCAGGCGTGGCGTCCCCCTGCGTTCCGAACTGTCCGGCCACGACGAGAAGTCCCCAGTCGCCGGATTTGAACGCCCCCATGTAACTGAGCGGCTGCTTTGGATCCGAGCTGTGGACGGATCCGCGGATTCGCATGGCCATCAGACGGTCCTACGCACGATCACCGTGTTCGATGGCGTCCCCGACGGAACCTCGCCACCGACCGGCAGGATGAGAACATTACCGTTGCCGCCGCCTCCGGTGTTCTTGGTCGCGTTGAACGAAATCGGTCGCTTCTCGCTGAGGGTTCCGGTGTACTTCGAGCTCGTATTGTCCGCGTAGTAGACGTAGATTCGGGTGTAAGCGCCCTCGGACCCCACGGCCTGGATGTTGATGTTTCCATCGATCGTGGTGAGAGAGGTAGAAGACCCGTTAACCACATCCACAACGACCGTGGACCCCGGGTTGGATTTCCCCGAGATGGTTCCTGTGATCATCCCTTGCTTCCCATCTTCGCTCTACGGGCCGCATTAAGCGAACGGTTCTGACGAGCTATTTCGGCCCGGCTCATCTTCTTGGGATCCTTGTTCTTCTCGCCGCAGACACGGATCAGAGTCATGAGGCGGTTCAGATGCCACTTCTCGCATTCGAACGGAATGGAGAAAGCGGTCATCCAGTAGTAGATCAGTTCCGAAGTGATGATCTCTCGTGATCCCGGACCGTGATCTCGAAATGTTGTCGCTGTCATCGGGTCGTTGATGTAGTCGGCAACCTTCTGGGCGTGTTCGGGTGTGAGATGGGAGTACGCCAGAGGGTTGACCCTTCCGATCGTCATGCACTCGATGTAACTGAGCGACTGCTCGGCAGTGCGCTCTCGGCTACCGAGGAACGGCACTTTCCAGATCGATTCCCATTTTGACAGAGACAGAAGACTGTGTTCGAGCTTAAGCTCGGTGACGATTCCCGGAATGAAGAGATTGCGTACATCGTCGTACTTCTCCTCTCCGTGGATGTGAAGCGTGAGCATATGTGTTCCTATCGAGGCGCTGCGCCCTCGGGATTTGGTGTTCGACCGAGGGCGCAGGCGTATCTCAGGCCGCAGCCTTGACGACGGCGATGAGCTCGTCCGGTGTGGGGAGCTTCGGTTCGGCGTCGGACTTGCCGAACAGCGTCTCCGTGGCGGCCTTGTACTTCGCGCTGGTGAGCACGGTGCTGTCGAGCGTGATGACGGAAACCGGCTTGTGGCCAGTGACCGCGGCAGGAGTCGACTTGACGGTCCAGGAGAAGCTGATGGCCTCGGGAGAGTCGTTGATCGTGGCGTAGGAGCGCTCCGAAGGCTGAGCAGTCAGACCATAGAGAACGTGGATCTTCTCGCCGAACGCGTTGCCCTTGGTGTCGTTGCCCTTGACGGTCCGGTAAGCGATACCGAACTTCGCACGAGCCTGCTGGCCGAGGTAGACTCCGGCCTCGGCAGCCTCGGTGCCATCACAGGCCATGAACTCGTCGGGGAACGTGTAGGCCTCGATGGTGCCCTCGAAGGTCTCAGCGGCCTGGAGGGAGAGGTACTTGATGTTATCCGCGTAGACATCGGAGATGTCGGCGCCTGACGGGGTCTCGGTGACCTTGGTGAGACCGTTCCAGGCCACGCCCTTGCCGTACTTGCCGGTGCTCGAGTCCACGACGTACAGAGCGCCGTGGTCAACACCAGTCTCGTAGACGCGAGCGCCATCCTGGTCCCAGGTGAGAGCAGTCATGCTGCATCCTCCTAAGCGTAGATGGTGAACACATTGTGGTTGAGGCCCTCAGTCGCGAAGAAGCGGCTGAATCGAGCCGTCGGTATTTCGGCCACCTTGTCGTTCACGGGACTATCCGGATCACGATCGATGACCGTGACCTGATACCCGATCAAGTTCCACCACAGCACGTTATCAGCGTAATACGGGGAAGCGTTGTTGCGCTGATAGACGATGCACGGGTAGACGAGCTTGACCGATTCGGGTGGCTGGTAGTACACATGGTCCGAGCCAAGGGCCCCAACCAAAGACTCATGGAGTTGCAGTCGGCCCATTGTACACCCCTCCGAGGTCGAGGACTAGACGGGGGCGTGCGACCTCGACATTGCTGACGGACCAGCGCGCCCCCATCCATTCCACGTACTTGATGGCCGTGAAGTTCTCCAGAGCGAACGCGTCCGCGAGAATACGTATCTGATTGTTCGTGCGGAGATCCGGGATCACTTTGTCGGTCGAGACATACTGCTTCATCATTCGTGTGACGTCGCCGTAGTACGATCTCTCGGTGATCTTGTCCTGCCAAACCCCGGGCTTGACCTGCACGGACTCGCCGTAACCGATCTTTCCGAAGAACTTAGCCATTTTGACGAATCAGGCCGTCTTCTGCTCGATGACCAGAGCGCTCTTGTACTTGGTCAGCGCGCCGGAGCAGCGAGTCTCCAGCAGGTACTTCTGCTGGTTGATGTCCAGGTCGAAGTCGTCGAAGAAGTTGACCTCACCGCCCTTATCGGCGCCCAGCGTGTAGTCGGCCAGGTTGACGATGATGCCGAGCAGCTTGCGCTTGCCGCCATCGTCACGCTCGGCGCCCTCCATGACCTCGACCTCAACCAGGTCGGAGACGTTCAGGCTGGTGGCAATGTTCTGCGGGGTCTGGAAGACGTACCGGTTGTTCTTGTCGCGGAGCTCGAGCAGGTTGCAGACGAACTCGTTGGTGGTGTAGAGAACCGGGGATCCGGAACCCTTGTAGTTCTTCCGGGCACGGCGAACGGCGTCAATAACTGCGTACTGATCCGCAGCGGCCTCAAGGGTGACCTTGTGAGCGAAGAGCTCGTCATCCTTCCAGATCGGACGGATGTTGGCCTCCTTGATCTTGTCCGGGGAAGACACGTCGCGGCCGTCACCGATCAGGATAGCACGAGCCAGCTCCTCGTCGAGAGCGAGACGCAGGTTCTGCTTCATCCAGGCGACGACGTCGAATGACGTGATGTCCAGGATGTCGTCGCGGTCCATACGAGTCTTGTTGTAGATCGTGGTCGGGGTGGTGGTACGGGTGGCCACCTCGTAAACGACGTCCTTCTTGCGGCTGGCCTTCACGTAGCCCTTGGCGCGAAGAGCGTCGGGAGTCAGATCGGACCACTGGGTCTTGACCCTGGAGAACGGCGTGTGCTTGCAGCCGCTGAGAACCTTGGAGACCCAGCTGTTCTCGCGCATGACACGCTGGGGCTCCTTGTCCACCAGCGTGGCGTCGGGGAACAGCCTCTCCGGCTCCTTGATGCCGTAGTCCTGCGCGTGAGCCAGGAACGAAGTCTTGAGGGTCATGCCCGGTCGGGCAGCGTCCTCAAAGATCTCCTGAATCTGGGAGTGGGACAGAACCTCGCCGTAGACCGGCTCGTCCGAACCCTCAAAGATGTTGGAGTGCACCAGAACATCCTCCTTGCCGAAACCGTGCTCGGCCTCGTCGTTGTCATTGTCGTCATCGTCGTCCTGGAGGGACTGGATGAAATCGTACAGAGTGTCAACCTGCTCGTCGGTGAGGGAGTCAACGAACTCGTTGACGTCGAACTCCTCGTCGGCCACGTCGGCCTCCTCTTCCTCTTCGGTGTCCTCTTCATCCTCGGGCTCTTCGTCCGAGTGCGAGAGGGTAGTGCCGGTGTAGATGATGGCCTCATCCTCGGCGTCCTCGTAGGATCCGTCGGAGTGCTGAATGGCCACGTTGTCGATGAGCGCCCCTGGGTTCGCACCCGAAAGCACGAGCGAGACCTCAACGATGTTTCCATGCGTCACGCTAGGTCCTGAGTGGGACAGGCGGTTGGCATAGATCGACAGCGAGTCCACGTCTCCGTTCTCAACCAGCTCGCGACTAGTCTCAGCCGCGTCGGTCTTGTTGAAGGAGCAGTAGGCGTACACGCCGTCCTTGCGATTCTCGAGCTTCGCGTGTCCAATGACGTTCGCAGGGTCGTTATGACCGTGCTGCCACACAAGCGGGACGGTGGCTCCGTCGTTGTCACGGAAGGCGTCGCGGCGAATGATCCGACCATCTGAGCAGGTCAGGTCATTCTTCGTGGCGTACCCGCTGAAGTCATACGCCATTTTGACCTCCGTCCGTAGGTTCAGTGTCGTACTCGTCCTGGGCCGGCGTGGCTTGAGACGGCAATGCGTCCAGCGCCGTGCTGGCGGACGGGTTGATGTTCGCATTCTGCAGGGCGTCCGCCCCATCGTCGGGAGCGGGCGGAAGTGACAGGTACGAACGGCCTTCGTTGGACGAGATGACCTCGTCTCGAAGGAGTGTGTCGAGCGCCGAGATCATCTTGGACGGCGGTACCTGGCGGAACGGATCCTTCAGGTACTTGACTCGCTGCCCCTGTGTCCTGGCGGTCTTGGTGAGGAACGTCTGGGTGAACGAGATCGAAATCGCATCGAGCATCGGTTCAACCGTTCGGTTCCAGTACTGGGCGAGTTCCTCTTCCTTGGCTGTGCCGTTGAAGACGTTCTCGGTGACGCCGAGTCGAGCGTAGAGCTCCTTGGTCAGATACTGGATCTGGGCCAGAAGATTGCTCTCGGCCGGACGGTTGAGCTGCGTTATCTTCTCCGTGCCGTCGGCATAGGCGATTCCATACGTCGACTTGGTGAGCTGATCCGAAATCTGGTTCAGTCTGGCGTCGGCTCGCTTCTGCAGGCCCTCGGACTTGATGGTGTAGGGCAGCTGTATGATGATATCTAGCTTGCCCGAGTACGCCCTCTTGTCCGCGACATCCAGAAGGGTGAGCTTCTGCGCCAAGCGCTGAAGTGTGGAGTTCGGCTTGTTCATCACCTCGTAGAACGGGTTCTGAATGATGGCAGCAGTCCTCTTAGGCAGAATCAGTTCTTCACGCTCGCCTTTGCGATCGTTGTAGAGTCGTACCTTGACGTGGTCCGGATACCACTGCGTCACGTAGCCGACGCGCATGGACTTGATATCGAAGGTGTTCGATTCCCTCGGGTTCAGGTCCGTGTCGACCGGTACCACGGCCGCCGCACCGTACTCGAAGCACGTATGAACGATGTCCTGCATGAAGGCTCGTCCGCTCTGGTCCTTGTTCGGCGCGAACTCGAGACAGTCGTTGAGAGACGACGCTCGCTCGAACTCGAAGCGCCCATTCTCGCCCAGCTGAATATGCCGTATCGGAGTGGCCGCTACGTCGATCGAGATGATGTTGTAAAGCGTGTTGACAATGGACGAGTCCATGTTGTACACGCTGAGGGAGAGATCGGGTCGACTGGCGTAGGAAGTACCCAGATTCCAGTCCGGTGATCTGTTCTGATTCGTGAACGCGTTGTAGGCGTGCTTGAGCCTGGACGCGAATGACACCGCCGGCCTCCTTTCAGTCGAATATCTCTCGGTGGACTTTGTACGCAACCCAGGCGTCTAGCAGTGCCGACACGGAGTCGATCTTCTGCTCTCTGCGATCCTTGTAAAGCTTGCGGTTGCCGTTGGTATCCTCCAGGGCGATGCAATTCCCCATGGTGAACTGCATGATCGCCTGATCGAAGAGGAGCAGGCGATTGAACGCCATGTTCTTGATCTCTCCGAGAGGTACGGATTCGGTTTTGGCGCCCTGGGCGACTTTCTCGACTCCGTATTCGCCGTTCTCTCGAGTCCAGCGCTCCACGAATGCTCGAGCGTTGTACGGGTCGAAACCCATTGCTCGAACGTCGTAATTCTGGTCGAGAATATAGCGATCGAGATCCTCGTAGACTTCCATCATGTCGAGAACGGTTCCATCCATGACTTGAAGGGAGCCCTCGTCGAGGAATTCCTGATACTTGCGTCGCAGTGATGCGGGGAGCATCAGGACGGATTTCTCAGAAACGTAGCACCGGGTCTTCACGCCGAAACGATCCCCGCTGAGGGGGAACAGGAACGTGAATGCCGTGAAGTCGTCTCCTCGAGACAGGTCGCAGCCCATAGCGCAAGGCAACTGCCAGAAATCCTGCTTCCTATGCGGGATCGTCTCGTCATAGGTGAAGAAGTACGTGTATCCCTCCATGGGGAGGCCGAACCTCTTGGCCAGAATATCGTTCCTGACTGAGGGAACGTTCTCGGCGCGTTCAACGTCTCGAGCATATGTGTCATATGTGACGGTCATGCCGAGGTTCGGCTGAGCCTTCTGCCACGTGTCCGGATTCCCGACCTCTTTGACGTCGTCGAGGCGGTAGTAGAATATGGACGTGTGCTCGTCTCGATATTCGCCTTTAAGGATTTTGAGGAGCTCCATCTTGATGTCGTCACCGCTGGCGTTTCGGACTGTGCCCTCTGAGGAGACAGCCACAATAAGCCAGTCGTTGACCTTGGATGCTCCCTGCTCAAGAGCGCCGACGACATCCTCTCGGATATCACCGGATAGCCACTCATCCACCGTGCAGAGCTTGGGACGGAGCCCCTGAAGTTTGTCGATGGACATGGGGCGGACCTCGACGATGCTGTTCGTCATGAAGTTCTGGATTCCCTTCTTGGTGGAACAGAGCTTCTGACGATCAGCCTTGGAGCCCGAGGTGTTTCGAATCTCGCCGTCGGTCAGGAACGAGAACAGCGGACCCTTGCTCCGAGTCATGGCGGTTCGAAGAGGCTGCATGACCTCCTCGGCCTGTTTCATGGTCGGGGCGGTAGTGATCTGTGTGGTCGTGGTGGTATCGATTGTGAGAAAATACGCTTGCAGCAGCGTCTCGTATAGAGACTTGGCTCCGCCTCGGGCAACGATGATGTATTGCTTGTTGATGAGGCGCTGCTTGACTTTGCGTTTCTCGAAGTGTCCGCCACGGCCGTTCTCGTTCTGGACGAAGACCGAGCGCTCGATGAAATACCACCATCCGAAGATCTCCTCGGCCCATAGCTTGAACGAGTCCAGAAGGACCAGATCCTGACCGTCGGTGAGAGTCATCTCCGATTCGCAGAAGCGGATGAAACCCTCGACCGCAAGATCGTCATAGTAGAAACTAGGATTACGAACACGGTCATCGATCCGATTCATCTCCAGTTCAATTTCGTGACATACGGGGATCTCGCCCGACAGGACTCTTGCACGGAACTCAGCATAATAGCGCGGGGTTGCGGTATTACTGAGCATCTAGGGGCTCAGCTCCGCTTCTTGCGCTTCTTGGACGCCTTGGCTCCTGCGGATACTGCGCTGTCGAGATAATTGGTGGCGTACTTCGTACCGACGTTACGAATGGCGCTCACGGCGATGTCGCCCGGAAGAGAGGCGAGCTGCTTCTTAAGACGACTGCGCTGAGAAGGCTTAGGACCGTACGCCTGGTTGTACTGGCGCTCCAGGTTAGCACGATTCACTAGACGCTGAAGCTCTGCATCGGACAGAGAAGATGCCTTGCGGGCCTCCTGCTTCTTGGGGCCCGTCTGACTCGGCCCGCTGCTCTTGCGAGAGCGGCGAATACCCCACTTCATGCCCTTGACGCCGTGATGCGCAAGGACAACCTCGGGGCGAGAGATGGAGCTGCTCATGAGAATTCTTTCTCCTGGTTGATACGCCACTGCAATTCGACGATCCGCTTCTGGAACGCCTCGGTGACGTACGAGTTGTTCGGCGGATCGAAGTCGAGTCGGACGCGTGCGTAGATCAGTGACTTGACCGCCTCGATTTTGAACTCGTCCTCGCCGAGCCATTCGCCCCACGTCGAGGTCGGGCCGGTGATGTGAAAACGAGGCAGGCCGAGCTGCGCCGACTCGAAGATCGCCGAGTTGATGTGCGAGACGAGCTCGTCGTCGAATGCCGTGTACGATGCCTCAAGTCCGAGCATCTTCTTGACGGTCTGGAGAATCGACCCGTCGGCCATCAGCGCGAAGCCTTCTCGAGGGGGAAGCGCGGCTTGCCCTTCACGCTCTTGTAAGCGAGCTTCTTGCGCTTAGACTTGGCCGAGAGGTCCTGCTCCGACTCATCTTCTTCGTCTTCGTCGGGCTCGTCCGCATCAGTCCCGATCTTCGTCGGGTTCTTCTGGAGAGCCTGGAGGAGCATCTGACGACGGGAAAGTTTCTTCTTGGACACCTGCCCATCGTCGGCCCGAGTGTCCTCTTCCGCCGCAATGCGCTTCTTCTTGCGAAGGAGCTGCGCAGCGGAGGGTTTTGTGCTGTAGTGAAACAGCTCGTCCTTATAACGGGTCACTTGCCTCTTGCCGCCTTTCTCGCTTCTCGAGCGGCGGCCCTCTCGGCACGAATCCGCTCCCGTTCTTTCTTCTTGCGCTCTCGCTCGACCTTGGCGTCGTGCTGCTTCTTCGCGTTGGCGGCACCTCTCTGGACTCCGGCCATTTTGGCGAAGTACGAGACGGATGCCTTGGCGAATCGGCCTTGGGTTTCCGAGCGAAGTGCGGCTCGTTTGTCGGCGATGATCTGCGCCGTGGACTTCGAGCCGATGGTCTGCTGGCCGACCTTCTGGTAGGTCTTACGTCGACCCCACTTCATCCCCGGAACGCCGTAGTGAAAGAGCTCGTCTCGATAGTTGTTCACCACAGCTTGGTGTCTCCCTCTCGACGTTCGATCAGCTCACTCTCTCGAGCGAAGCCGTAGTGTATAGCGTTGTGCGTATCGTGGCACACGGTGATGAGATACTCCGGATCGAGCACCGCAGGATTGAAATCTATGAGATCCTCGGGCTTCATCGGATTCATATGGTGAACGAGGAGCTTCCCGGGTATCTCCATGCCCTCGATACCCAGATCACGTCCCAAGTCCCGAGCAATCGTGATGTCTCGGGACCTCTTCCACTCCGGCGAGTGATAGAACCTCTGGTTCAGGTAACGACCCTCGCCGAATGTGCGTGCGTATGGGTCTGAGAAAGTCTGCAAGTAGCGCAGCCTGGAGTCCCAGTCGGGAAACTCGATCAGTTCAGAGTACGTCCTCACCGACACCACCGCCGGAATACGCACGGAATGCTCTAAGTACCTCTGCGTACGCCTCTTCACCTCTAGCGGAAGCCTCGAGCGCTTCGGCTTTGGCCTTGAGCATTTTGTTCTCGGCGCGGAGTCTCTCCTGTTCGAGCTTCTCACGACTGGTGCCGAGTTTGAGATAGTGAATCACGACCGACGGAGGCGCCGTACCCTCGGCCAGCATCATCTCGGCCCTTGTGGTGGCCAGTGAGATGAGGCGATCCTCGGCCTCCTCCGGGGAACGGGGCGGCCTCTTCGGTACTTCTATAGGCTTTGCCTTGCGCGGCATCGAGTTTCACCCCTGTGGTAATATGTCGTTGTGCAGTTCGACCGAGATTCAGGTCAGACCACGCGACTCAAGCAACCCCTCCCGACGCGGAAAGGAACACACAAGAAAACGCGTCGAGTGCGAGTCGCGCGGCCTAGTCCGAATCCCGACCGAAAATACCCCTCCGGGTCAAATATGA
>ENA-OWND01000170-OWND01000170.1-metagenome-genome-assembly--contig:-NODE-170-length-43420-cov-7.236204_pt1 | contig 43420 bp, 34 predicted proteins | sample MGYA00245342_ERZ651119 | MGnify/ENA primary metagenome ERZ651119 (study PRJEB26857, sample SAMEA4031756) | metagenome | biome: human; feature: oral; material: saliva | place: Philippines | collected 2014... | reverse complement strand
TGCAAAACCTACGCTTTTGGAATGCAAAACAATAGGTTTTGCAATGCGTTGATAATGAAGCGGTTATGCAATATATACACTTGTGAAAAATATTTACACTTTTATTGCCTACTTTCCGTCTATAAAACGAGGAATGTAGGGGTAGTTGTGTAGCTGCTGAAAGGGACTTGCTTGTTTGGAAAGGTGGAACGTTGGGATTGTTCTGCTCATTATAGGTTGGCTTTGAGGTGTTGTTTTGGGTTTGCCAAATTATTGGTCGGGGTTTTCCACAAAGCCTTTGTATTGTTCTTCCAAGCCGCTGTTTATGCTTTCGTAAGCTTTTTTCAGGGTTGCCTGCTCGAACTCCGCGCCCTTTCCTTTAGGCTCTATGGGCTTGTGAATGGTGAGGGTGAGGGGGTGCCAAACTGGGAAATGCCAGTCTTTGGTGCGTGGCATTACGTCGAAAGTGCCGTTGATGGTTATCGGACAAACAGGCAGTTGCAGCTCGTTTGCCAGCATGAATGCGCCACGGCGGAATATGCCCAAATGACCCGTAAAGGTGCGTGCGCCTTCAGGAAATACCACTACCGACATACCTTCGCGAAGGGTTTCGCGGGCTTGGTCGTAGGTTCGCTTTATCTTGCTCGCTCCCGACTTGTCTACAAATATGTGGTGGGCGGACTCGCAGGCTATGCCTACGAAGGGTATTTTGCGTATTGCCTTCTTCATCAGCCACTTAAAGTTGCGACCGAGAAAGCCGTAAATAAGGAATATATCGAATGCTCCTTGGTGGTTGGCAACGAACACATAGCTTTGTTTGTCGCGCAAGTGCTCTCGTCCTTCAACCTTTACGGGCAGCAAGAGGGCACGAATCACGAACCGTCCCCACAGTTTGCCAGGGTGATAACCCCAGAAATGCCCGTCGCCAAGTCTACACCCAACGGCTGTTACAATGGCTGTTATCAGCGATGCAAGCAGGAAGAGGGGCAGGAAAATGAAGAACGCATAAAGCCGATAGAGCAGTGTGAGGACTGCGCCGAGCAGCGTCTTGCGTTTGGCGAGTGTAGTTGTTTGGTTGTGTTGTTGCATTGTAGTTCGGTTTTATGTCGGCTATTTTGTTGTTGCGGCTCTGAGTGTAATCACCACAATCTCGTTCGGCATATTCAGTCGGAACGGTGCAAAGCCTCCCAAGCCTGCCGTTACGTTGAGTATATGGTCGCCGCTGCGGTAGACGCCGTAGTCGTTTTTCTCTTTCAACTGTGTGGGACGGAAGCCGAATATCTCCATTTGTCCGGCGTGGGTGTGGCCGCACAGCGTTATCTGTGCCAAGTTTTGAGGCAGTATGTGGCGACGCCATGCCGACGGGTCGTGCTGCAACATAATGACGAAGGCGTTTGGTTTCACTCCCTTCAGTGTTTGCTTGTAGTCGGCTTTCTGCGGGAAGGGTGGCTTGCCGTCGTTCTCTGCTCCTGCAATGACGATGCTGTCGTTGCCTCTCCGTATGATTTTGTTGCTGTTGTTCAGCAGTGTCCAACCTAATTTATTGCGCACAATGTCGGCAAACAGTGCCACTTGCTTCTTTTCTTCTTCGGGTGTAACGTCCACATATTCAGCATAGTCGTGGTTGCCCGCCACGGCTATGGTGCCCTTCATCGACGACTTCAGCAGCGGTGCGAAGAGCAAAATCTCGTCGGGTCGCATATTCTGCAAGTCGCCCGTGAACACTATTTGGTCGGCTTTTATGCTCCTTATGCTGTCCATTTCGTTTTCGAGAATGCCTTTTCGCCACCCTTTGAACGAGCCGACGTGGAGGTCGGACACGTGAATGATGCGGTATCCATCGAAGCTTTTGGGCAGATTGGGCACCGTTAGTGTTTCGTGGCGCACCCTAATCTGCGAAAAGCCGTAGGTGAGTCCGAACATATAGGCTGAAAGAGCTACGCTGCCGACTGCCACACCTACGTAATGCCCATAGTTTCGGCGCGTGCGAATGATGGTTTTGCGCACTATCCAGCCTATGAGCGAGCAGATGCCGAAGATGGTTTTCGGTCCTACGAATGCGCCCAAGAGAAACAAATAGGTGTTGAGCCACGTAAGATTGCTCGGTGCAAAGTTGCGTATCGACGCCAAGACACAAGTGTAAATGACGAGGAAGATGGTGGGAATCCACCAAGCAAGCCTCTGTTGCCACGACAGGCGAATGCGCTTGCGGAAGTAGTGGGCGTCTATATAGACGTCGGAAAGTACGATGACGAGCAGTAGGGGAATGGCTATTCGTGCAATCATAGATTTACTGTTTTATGTTTCGGAAAGTTATTTGTTCGCCTCGATAGTCGGCATCGAACTTGCCGTTGTCGAGTATATGTACGCCGTTGCAAAGCGTATGCAGCACCTGCCAGCTGTATTGGTGTCCCTGCATCGGGCTCCATTTGCACTTGCTCTGTATGTTTGCTTCGGTTACAGTCCAAGGCGTGTTGGGCTTTACGATGACGATGTCGGCACGATAGCCCTTGCGCAAGAAGCCCCGCTCGTCGATTTGGAAGAGTCGGGTAGGGGAGTGCGCCATCAGTTCGACGAGCCTTTCGATGGTCAGCACGCCGTTATCGACAAGTTCCAGCATCGTCGGCAGCGAGTATTGCACCATTGGCATGCCCGAAGTGGCACGTGCGCAGCCACCCTGTTTCTGCGATAAGAGGTGGGGTGCGTGGTCGGTTGCCACAGTCGTGATGCGTCCGTCGGCAAGTGCTCGGCGCAGTTCGGCACGGTCGTGCGCTGTTTTCACCGAGGGATTGCACTTTATCAGTGCACACTTTGTGGCGTAGTCGTCGTTCGTGAAGTAGAGATGCGCTATCACAGCCTCCATCGTTACGAAGTCGCGGACGTGCGGTTGCTGCAGCAAATCCAGCTCTCGAGCCGTCGAAAGGTGGGCAATGTGCAGGCGTGTCTTGTGTTTCAGTGCCAGTTCCACTGCCAATCGTGAGCTTTCGCAGCACGCTTTTTCGCTCCGAATCTCGTAGTGGTGGCTGATGTCGGGGTCGTCGCCGTAGCGTGCCTTCGCCGCTTTCATGTTCTCGTTGATGATACCCGAGTCCTCGCAGTGCGTCATTACGGGTAGCCCCTCGGCTGCTGCGGTGGCAAAAATGCTCTCCAATGCGTTGCGTCGGTCTACCAGCATATTGCCCGTAGATGCGCCCATAAAGAGTTTTACGGCTGGTACAAGATGCTTGTCGAGCTGCTTTATGGTGTCGCTGTTGGTGTTTGTGGCACCGAAAAAGAACGAATAGTTGATGTGGCTGCTACGTTTGGCACGCTCGAACTTGTCGTTCAGTGCGTCAATCGTCGTGGTCTGCGGGTTTGTGTTGGGCATTTCGCAGAACGAAGTAACTCCTCCGTAGGCTGCCGCACGGCTTTCGCTCTCTATGTTCGCCTTGTCTTCCATACCCGGTTCGCGGAAATGGACGTGTGTATCTATAACTCCGGGAAGAACAAAGCACCCCGTAGCATCGATGATTTCATCGAAATTGCTACGGGGTGCTTCGTTTTCGGGTATGATAGCGGCAATCCGATTGTCTTCAATGACGATTGCGCCATTGAAACTTTGTCCTTCATTGACAATCGTTCCGCCGTGAATGAGTTTCCTCATCGTGTGTCGTGTCTATATATAATGTGTAGTTTCTATTGTCTTGCCGTCAGTGTGTCGCCTGCCATTTCGGCTGGTGTCGGCGGCACAATGTCGCTGTTGGGCGTTTCTGCCATACCTGTCTGCATTGGTTCCTGCGCAGGCATTTCCATACCATTCATTTCCTTTTGCGCGCGTTGGAAGTTCTCGTAGAAGTCCTTTATTGCGCTGTTGGCTTTGAAACTATCAGGTGCTTTCGCTATAATGAACTCCACCCACGAGGGCAACTGGCTGATTGCGTTCATGTAAAGATAGTCGTTCATCCATACAGGGTACGCATTCGGCGTCATATCGTACGACACTCGCGTGAGAAAGCCCCACGGCGAGAGTGCATTGTCGAAGTTTTCGGTTACGAAAGCCGTAAACAGCTTGTCGATATTGGCATATACCTGCAATGCTTTCTTTATAAGACGGGCGTCGGTAGCTTGCTCGTCGTGTCCGTTCATAATGGCTGCGCCTTCCTCGTGGTCTATTTCAACATACTGATTGCGCAACTGTGTGAATTTCTTCCAGAAGGCATTGAGCTTGTCGTTCAGCGGTGTGCCGCTCACATTCAGCTGTGTATTGTCGAGTTTCAGGTGTATATTGCCTTCCTCGAGTACGAGGGGAAACTGCAAATTCATATCGTCCATATACACTTGCACTATCTGTACGGAGTCGAGCGTGCCTCTGAAAGCGAACTCTCCGTGTACGACATCGCACGAATCGATGGTTATCAGCGTGTCGGCAGAGCCTCCTTTCAGGTACAGTTTCCGTCCGTCGAGGTTGGAAATGTTCGACGAACCCTGTATGTAATATGACTTGGCGCACGACGTGAATGTCATTAAGACAATGAAAGCGTATAGTATTTTCTTCATAGAATGCGTTCTTATTCTGACATACAAATTTACAATGTATTTGTGAAGTAGCGAAAGTTTTTCATTGAATTTAATTTATTCACGGCGTTTTTAGGCTTTTTTCAAGTTTATGATTGTTTCTCTTTTCCTATCAGATAGTCTATTCTGTGTATGGTATAAATCTCGAGTGCGGTTGCGATGAGCAGGATTACGACCCAATTATGATAGAAAATGTTCACGTAGGTGGTATATCCGCCAATGGAATTGGCAAGATATTGCTTTACGAAACCGTAGCTGTCTTCCACCATGAACAAGCCTGCAAGAATGAAACCTATGTCTGCCAGCACCATAATCTTGCGCAGGCGGCGTATGGTAAGGTTTGTTCCGAGGTATTGTTGGCGCATCTGCATGGTGGCAAAGCATATTGCGCCTATCAGCATTACTATGCAAGCCACGTCTTGTATGATAAAGAAAGCGTAAAGACCAGTGCCCACTGCCATCAGCAAACCGCCGATGGCGTAGATGATGCTTTCCGTTTTATTCAGTTGTCTCATATTGGTTTTTGCCCTTTAAGGGTTGCTCGTCGTCGCTCAATACGAATATATCTTCGTCGTCCGCCTTCATGAAGTATCGTTCGCGGGCTATCTTTGCGATGGCGCGAGGACTTCTTTTCAGTTCCCGTAGCCTTTCCGTATCGTGCTGATACATCTTCTCGTATTTGTCAATCTCGGTGTTAAGGTCCTTTATCTGATAGTAGCATTCCACACGACGGCGGAAGCTGTTCTCGTCGAGAACGCCCACGATGAGCACACCAAGTATGATGACGATATGATACCTGAAGCGACTTAGGAATGAAAAAATATGTCCTGTAATTTTGCTCACTTTGTTCCTTGTTACTATGTGTAGCCTTTTGCCAATGCCATTGCGCTGCAAAAGCGGTACAGACATCGTCGTGGCTATCTTCTGCAAAAGTAATGAAAACTTTTGGAAAATGCAGGAACGGTGTGCAGATTTTACGCTAATTAACAATTAAATCTTCCTTGCTGCCCTGCCATTCCCTTACTTTTTATTATCTTTGCAACACCAAAAGAAAATAGAACTATGGACGAATATATCGTTTCGGCACGAAAATACCGACCCATGTCGTTCTCTACCGTGGTGGGACAGCAGGCTCTTACCACAACGTTGATGAACGCCGTGAAGAACGGAAAACTTGCCCACGCCTACCTTTTCTGCGGCCCCCGAGGCGTAGGAAAGACCACTTGCGCACGCATTTTTGCCAAGACCATCAACTGCGAACACCCTATCGAGCAGGGCGAAGCGTGCAACGAGTGCGAGAGTTGCCAGTCGTTCAACGAAGGACGGAGCTACAACATCTTCGAACTTGATGCGGCAAGCAACAACTCTGTTGAGAATATCAAGACGCTGATGGAGCAGACTCGCATTCCGCCACAGGTGGGACGATACAAGGTTTTCATCATCGACGAGGTGCACATGCTGTCTACTGCGGCTTTCAACGCTTTTCTGAAAACGCTGGAAGAGCCGCCCGCACACGTCATCTTCATTCTCGCTACGACCGAAAAGCACAAGATTCTGCCCACCATACTCTCGCGTTGTCAGATTTACGATTTCGAGCGAATGTCGGTGTCGGGCATCATCAACCATCTGAAAGCAGTGGCAGAGAAAGAGGGAATCGCCTACGAAGAGCAGGCATTGAACGTGATTGCCGAGAAAGCCGACGGCGGAATGCGCGACGCACTCTCCATTTTCGACCAGGCAGCGAGCTTCTCGCAGGGCAACATAACCTATCAGAAAGTGATAGAAGACCTTAACGTGCTGGACACGGAAAACTATTTCAACATCGTAGACCTATCGGTTGAAAACAAGGTACCCGAGATAATGGTGCTCCTGAACAACGTCATCAACAAGGGTTTCGATGCAGGCAACCTCGTGAACGGCTTGGCTTCGCACGTGCGCAACGTGCTGATGGCGAAAGACCCACAGACACTTCCGCTGCTCGAAACCAGCCAGCAGCAACGCCAACGCTATCAGGAACAGGCGGCAAAGTGCCCCACACAGTTCCTCTACAAGGCGTTGGAGATTATGAACCGCTGCGATATGGAATACCGCCAAAGTTCTAACAAGCGTCTTTTGGTGGAACTTACGCTCATACAAGTGGCACAAATCACACAGAAAGACGACGATGTGCCCAGTTCGGGGCGTAGCCCCAAGCAGCTGAAAACCCTGTTCAGAAATCTTATAGTAAAGGCTCAACCGCAAACAGCGTCGCAGGTAGCTGGGGCGAGCCGTAAGCATAACGCCCACGACGATGGGCGCAGCAGCGTGGCAACCCACGTTACCGTCAGCACCACAACCGCTCCCGCAACCCCTCCTCCCGCCGTTCCCGCCATGCCGAAAGTAAAGCTTGGCGGTCTCGGAATGTCGTTTGCAAACTTGCTGAACGAAGGAAAGAAAGAGGAAAAGCAAGAAGAAGAGGTAGAAATAACCAACAAGGACGAGAACCAAAGCTTCACCCCACAGGAGTTAATCGTGGAATGGAAGGGTATGTGCACCCGCATTGCCAAGACGAACGCAGGCTTGGCGCAACGTATGAAGTTTATAAAGCCACAGATTCTGCCCGACGGAAAGATAGAAATAGTGGCAGGAAACAAAATCCTACTCGACGAAATGCACGCCATTCAAGGCCGCATACGTGCCACGATGGCGCAGCGTCTGCACAACGGACAAATCGACGTGGTGTTGCGATTGGCAAAGGCAGAGGAGATAAAACCCATTCTCACCCCTCGCCAAGAACTCGAGAAAATGAAGCAGCAGAATAGTTCCATCGCTAAGCTTATTGAGCAGTTGGGGCTCGATTTGGCGTAAAGGGCAGCGCAAAGGCAGCGTTTCTCCGCTGCATTAATAGCGTGTGCATCTAGAAGTTCTAGTTTTCCTAGAGCTTCTAGAAACTCTAGAACAGAACTTAAAAAACAGCCTTCCTTTTGTAAAAATAATTCCAACGAAAAAAGTTAATTTCGATTTGGCACTGCGAAAGCGGCTCTTTTGCAACGCAAAACCTACGCTTTTACCGTGCAAAACAGCCGCTTTTGGGTTGCAAAACAATAGGTTTTGCAAAGTGCTGATAATTAAGCTATTACGCAATAGTTACGCTTGTGAAAAATATTTACACTTTTGTCGCTTGCTTTTCGTCCATAAAACGAGTTGTGCGGGCGAAAGTTGCGTGGTGGCGCAAAGGTTTTTGCCCATTGGCTGGTGCTTTCGGAAACTTGCCGAATCGGACGAGTTGAGTAATGCCTGTGGGTTTTGCGGAAGGTGGAATAATGCAAGAAATAGGGTGGGAATGCTTTATTTGTCTTGAGAAAATATAAGTGTTAAATATTAAGAAGAATAGAAAAGGTGGCAAAAAAGTTACCTAAATGTTTGCATATATGTGGCATTTGTGCTACCTTTGCATTGTCGATAAGACAAAAGAGTTCTTTAAATTTATGAAGTACAATCAGCTTTACAAAGAGTTGAGGAAAGCGGGTTGCTTACTCACTCAACATGGTGCCGAGCACGATGAATGGTCGAACCCCAGCACAGGGGCGAAAATCAGAATTCCAAGACACGGCAGCCATGAGGTTAAGACGGGGTTGCTAAAGAAGATTTACAAGGTATTGCTCGGACAATAGTCTGGGCATACCACCCCTTCTGCAAAGCTGTTGAACTGAAATAATTTAAGAACTCTTTTTAAAGGAAACATCTAACACATGACTATATGGCAAAAAAGGTATTGGTAACGATTGAGTTTGGCAACGACGGCACGTATTCGTGTTACAGCGAGCAACCCATAGGCGACTATGCGCTGATAGACGGTGATGGTGCTTCGGTAGCCGAAGCAAAGGAGGATTTCCTCAAGGCTGTTGAGGAATGTAGGCAGGCTTATCCACAAGACGACAGATACAACAATCTCGTTTTTGAGTACAAGTACGACTTGCGTTCGTTCTTTAACTACTTCAACTTCCTCAATGTATCAGAAATAGCCAAACGTGCAGGGATTAATCCCTCGTTGATGCGTCAATACACCAGCGGTGTGAAAAATGCAGGAGAAAGCACCTATAAGAAACTTTCTGCCTGTTTGGCGCAAATAAAGTCGGATTTACATGCCGCGTCGTTCTGATGCGGAGTACTTCATAATATTAACAGAACTCTTTAAGCCTTCGGTGCGTGAAGCATCGGAGGCTTTTTATATTGCCTATTTTTGTTATGTCTGCCCCCTTATTCCTCAAAGTTTCTTAATTTATTGCGCTTGTCAATCTTTTTTAATATAATTTAGTTGGAAAGCTTACATATTTACGCTTTTAAAGTGTTACTTTTGCGTGAATATTAAAAGAAAGTAGTAAAAAATCCAGAATTATGGCAGAAGCTATAGACATTCGCGAACTAAACATAAGGATAGAACAGAAGAGTGCATTCGTAACAAATCTTGTTACAGGAATGAATCAAGTAATCGTGGGGCAGCAGCATCTTATCGACTCGCTGCTCATTGGTCTGCTCAGCGACGGACATATCTTACTCGAAGGTGTGCCGGGACTGGCAAAGACACTGGCTATAAAAACGCTTTCGCAGCTTATCAGCGCAAAGTACAGCCGCATACAGTTCACCCCCGACCTTCTTCCTGCCGATGTCATAGGTACGCAAATCTATTCGCAGAAGGAAGAAAAGTTCCAAGTAAAGAAAGGTCCAGTGTTTGCCAACTTCGTCTTAGCCGACGAAATAAACCGTGCACCAGCGAAGGTTCAGAGTGCGTTGCTCGAAGCGATGCAGGAACACCAAGTAACTATCGGCGAGGAAACCTTCACGCTACCGACGCCTTTCATGGTAATGGCAACGCAAAACCCAATAGAGCAGGAGGGAACCTATATGCTCCCAGAAGCACAGGTAGACCGTTTCATGCTGAAAGTAGTAATCGACTACCCAACGCTCGAGGAAGAAAAGCGTGTCATTCGTGAAAACCTGAGCGAGCATCTGCCTATCGTAACCCCCGTAACATCGGCAGACGACATACTCGAAGCCCGCAGCGTGGTGCGCGAGGTGTATATCGACGAGAAGATAGAGCAATACATTGCCGACATCGTTTTCGCTACCCGCTACCCCGAACGCTACGATTTGGCGAGCCTCCGACAGATGATTACCTTCGGCGGAAGTCCACGTGCCAGCATCAATCTTGCCAAGGCAGCACGTGCATACGCTTTCATAAAGCGTCGTGGATATGTTGTTCCAGAAGATGTTCGCGCCGTGGCACACGATGTTCTGCGCCACCGCATCGGTCTTTCTTACGAGGCTGAGGCCAGCAACGTGAACACCGAAGGCATCGTAAGCGATATTATCAACAAAGTACAAGTTCCCTAAACGCAACAGACGGATAACGTATGAACACCACCGAAATGCTCAGTCGGGTACGAAAGATTGAGATTAAGACGCGTCGTCTTAGTCAGAACATCTTTGCAGGGCAATACCATTCAGCCTTCAAGGGGCGTGGTATGGCTTTCTCGGAGGTGCGCGAATACCAGTACGGCGACGATGTCCGCGATATAGAATGGAACGTTACGGCACGTTTCCATCACCCCTTTGTGAAGGTTTTCGAGGAAGAACGAGAACTTACCGTGATGCTGCTCATCGACGTCAGCGGCTCGTTGGACTTCGGAACAACCCACCAGATGAAGCGCGATATGGCAACCGAGATTGCTGCAACCCTCGCTTTCTCTGCCATACAGAACAACGATAAAATCGGTGTTATCTTCTTTTCCGACCGCATAGAGAAATATATTGCACCCAAGAAGGGGCGCAAGCACATTCTCTACATCATACGCGAGATGCTCAACTTCAAGCCCGAAAGCAAGAAAACCGACGTCAATGCAGCCATAGAGTTCCTCACCCGTGTGGTGAAGCGACCTTGTACGGCGTTCGTGCTGAGCGATTTCTACGTGCGTTCCGACTTCGAGCACGTGTTGCAGATAGCCAACCGAAAGCACGACGTCATAGCTGTTCAGGTGTACGACATACGTGCCAAGGAGTTGCCCGACGTAGGATTGATGAAGGTCAGCGATGCCGAAACAGGGCACGAAATGCTGGTAGATACGGGCAGCGTAAAGTTGCGCAACGCCTATAAAGCCAATTGGCTGAAGCGGCAGGACGAATTGCAGGCAGTGTTCTCGAAGAGCAATGTAGACTGTATCTCCATTGCAACGAACGACGATTACGTTAAAAAACTAATGGCACTATTTGCCCAACGAAGCTGATGAAGAAGTTTTTCCTTACCATAACCCTCGCCCTCGTGGCTGTACTCGTATCTGCACAGGTGCGTGTGAAAGCCGTGTTGGACTCTGCGAAGATACTCATAGGCGAGCCAACCCACTGGTCTGTCGTGGTAGATGCCCCCAAGGGTGCGAAGGTGGCGTATGCCCACTTTGCCGATACCACCAATGTGCCGCGCGGAATAGAGGTTATGGAACAGCACATCGACACCGTTCGTAACGGCAACGCCTACACGCTGGCATTCCGTCGCACCCTTACGGCGTGGGACGCACGCAACTACGAGCTGCCTGCCGTTACCGTTCAGGTAGACGGAAAGGACTATACCACCGACAAACTCGCCTTCGATGTCGAGGAAGTGAAGGTAGACACCGCTGCCACGGCACCTGCCAGACCCAACGACGGCATACAGAAACCACCGTTTCAGCTAAGCGAGTGGTTGCCATATTACGGTCTTTGCGTGCTCGCCTTGCTGCTCTTGGCAGTGGCATACGCCATCAGCTTGCGGTTGAAGAACCAGAAACCGCTCGTGAAACGCAGGCAGCCCGAACGCAAACTGCTGCCACACGAGAAGGCAATGCGTGCCATAGAGCAGGTGAAAACTCAGAACAGCGGTACCGATAACGCCGATGAAAAGGCGTATTACACTGCACTCACCGACATTCTCCGTGAGTATCTGGAAGACCGATTCGGCATTAAGGCAATGGAAATGACGTCGGCAGAAATCGTGGAAACGCTGCGACGCGAGAGCAACAGCGAGAGCAACGCCGAGTTGGAGCGTGTGTTTGCCACTGCCGACCTTGTGAAGTTTGCCAAGTATTCCACACAGGACAACGAGAAGAACTACTATCTCGGCAATGTCGTGGACTATATAGAAGAAACCAAGGCTGGCTATCAGCCACCGCAGGAACCGACCCTTTCGGCAGCCGAACAGGAAGACTTGCGCAATCAGCGTATGCGTCGCATCTTGCGTTGGTGCAAGTATGCCGCCATCGTGGCAGCCCTCGCACTTGCCGCAATCGCAGCGTGGGGCATAACCGAACTGATGAATTAAGAGGAGGACGAAGCGAAAATGGAATTTGCAAACAAAGAATACTTATTGCTGCTTTTGCTCCTTATACCTTATATAATATGGTATTTCCTTTACAGGCACAAAAGCGAGCCCACGCTGCGTATGGGCGATACCTTTACGTTTCGGTATGCTCCGAAGAGCTGGAAGGTACGCCTTGTGCATCTGCCCATGCTCTTGCGCTGTGTGGTATATGCACTGGTAGTCATCGTTCTGTCTCGTCCGCAGTCCAACAGCCCCGTTGGCGATGAGCAGGTAGAGGGCATCAATATTATGTTGGCGGTCGATGTGTCTGCCAGTATGCTGTCCGACGATGTGGAACCCAACCGCATCGAAGTGGCAAAAGACGTGGCACGAGAGTTTATTTCCTCACGTCCGAACGACAATATCGGGCTTACCATCTTTGCAGGAGAGGCGTTTACGCAGTGCCCAATGACCACCGACCACGCCTCGTTGCTTAATTTGCTGGCTGGTGTAAGAGCCGATTTGTCGGTGAACAAGCTGATACAAGACGGTACGGCAATCGGTATGGGCTTGGCAAATGCTGTCGGACGCCTCAAGAACGTTGAGGCTAAGAGCAAGGTTGTAATACTCTTGACCGACGGAAGCAACAATGTGGGCGACATTTCGCCCCTCACAGCCGCTGCCATAGCAAAGAAGTTCGGTGTGCGTGTCTACACTATCGGACTTGGAACCGACGGTACCGATGCGCAGGGAAGGGTAGTAGGCGAGATAGATTATAAGACCTTGCAGGACATTGCCATGCAAACCGACGGCGAGTTCTACCGTGCGCAGAGCCGAAGCGAGCTGTCGCAGATATACAAGGACATCGACAAATTGGAGAAAACAAAGCTCGATGCCACCTCCTACGGCAAGCGATACGAGGCTTATGTGCCTTTCGCTATGTTGGCATTGTTGGTGTTCTTCGTCGAAGTAGTGTTGCGAATAACAGTGTTTAAACGTATTCCTTAACGGACACAAGGGCGTTCGGAGAGGACAAGAATAAAAGAAAGAATGTTCAGATTTGCTAATCCCACATACCTATGGTTGCTCCTGCTGATTCCCATATTGGCAGCAGTCTATCATATTTGGGCTTTCAAGCGCAGCAAACGTATGGCTCGTTTCGGCGACAAAACGCTGTTGAGGCAACTCGTGCCGGGCTATTCAAAGCATCGTCCGTTGCTGAAATTCTACCTTATGGAGGTTATCCTGACGCTCTTGGTTGTTATGATAGCACGTCCGCAAATGGGTACGAAGATATCGAAAGACAAGCGTGAGGGCATCGAAGCGATGATTGCGCTGGACATCAGCAACTCTATGCTTGCCGAAGACGTCGTTCCATCGAGGTTGGAACGCAGCAAACGGCTCGTTGAAGACCTGCTGAACCATTTTACAAACGATAAAATCGGGTTGGTAGTCTTCGCTGGCGACGCTTTCGTACAGCTGCCAATTACTGCCGATTACATATCTGCAAAGATGTTTTTGGACAATATCAGCCCTTCGCTCATAGGCTCTCAAGGCACCGATATAGCAAAGGCAATCGAGCTTTCGCAGCATAGCTTCACGCAGAACAGCAAGTTCGGCAAAGCCATCATTATCATTACCGACGGCGAAAACCATGAGGGCGGGGCAGAAGAGATGGCTCGGAAAGCGCAGAAAGCAGGCATTCGGGTCTTCATTCTCGGCATTGGCTCAACGGCAGGAGCACCCATTCCGATGGACGACGGCAGCTATTTGCAGGACAAGAACGGACAAACCGTGATGACAAAACTTAACGAGGATATGTGCAGAAAGGTTGCCGAGGCTGGAAAAGGTATGTACATACACGTCGATAACACTGCGGCAGCAGAGCAGATGCTCGATAACGAGATTGCAAAAATGCAGCACGGCGAAATTGAAAGTGTGTCGTACAGCGACTATGCCGACCAGTTTCCCGCCCTTGCAGCCATCGTCTTGCTTCTCCTTATCGTAGAGGCATTGCTTATGGAACGCAAGAATCCGCTGCTCAATCGCATAAATCTGTTTACGAAGAAATAAATGATAAGGAAATTATACATATTGCTTTGCCTTGCTTTTGTCGTACTTGCGGCAACGGCACAGACCGATAGGCAGTACATTCGCAAGGGTAATGCAGCCTTTGCAGCTAAGAAGTACGGCGAAGCAGAGGTGAATTACCGCAAGGCTCTCGCTGCCAACGGGCAGAATGCGATAGCCGCTTACGACCTCGGTTGTGCCATGCAGGCGCAGCACAAGGACTCTTTGGCGATACAGAACTACACGTTGGCGGCGGAAAACGAGGCGAACAAAGTCCGTCGTGCAAGTGCTTTCCACAATCTGGGAACGGTGTTTCAAGGCAAGAAAGACTATCAGAAAGCGGTGGAAGCCTACAAGAATGCACTGCGCAACAACCCCAAACACACCAACGCACGCTACAATCTGACCCAGTGTATGCGCCTTCTGAAGAAGCAACAGCAGCAACAACAGCAGAACAAGCAGCAGCAAAAGGACGATAAAAAGGATAAGAACAAGAATAAGAACAACGATAAAAACAAGCAGCAGAATCCTCAAGACAAGAAGAAAGAGGACGACGGAATGAGCAAGGACAACGCCGAGCAGATGCTGAATGCAGCCATGCAGGAAGAAAAAGCAACGTTGCAACGGCTCAAGGAACACATGAAGCAGTCTCCAAGCAGACATTTAGAAAAGAACTGGTAACGACATTATGAAACGACATATCAACATACTGCTATCCTTTCTGCTACCGCTTGCAGCGTTGGCACAGCACGTTCGTGTGGCAGCACCGCGACAAGTAGAGGTAGGAGAGCAATTCCAAGTAGAGTATATTATTTATACTGAAGATGTAGAAGGACTGAAATTGGGCAAGATGCCACACGGTATCGAACTGTTGGCAGGTCCTTATTATACTTCGCAAAGGAACTTACAGATGGTGAACGGCCACATGAGCAGTTCGTCGTCAGAGTCGTACACCTACGTCTTCATGGCAACAAAGCGAGGCAATTTCAACATTCCGCCTGCACGGATTATCGTGAAAGGTCAGACATTGGCGTCTACACCGGTGAAGATAACGGCTGCTGGAAATGCCAATATCAGTCGTTCGGCACAGTCAAGTGGCGGCGGAAGGCAGGACATAGCGATTACCCGCCCTGAAGTAAAGACCATTGGAAACAAGGATTTGTTCGTCAAGGTAACGGCAAACAAGCGCACCGTGCACGAGCAAGAACCAGTGTTGCTTACTTATAAGGTATATACGAACGTGAACTTGGTGCGTATGGCAGGCAAGATGCCCGATATTAAAGGCTCTCATGTGCAAGAGATAACCCTGCCGCAACAGAAGGTTTTCCGCACAGAAAAGCTGAACGGACGCACCTATCGCACCACCACTTGGAGCCAGTATGTAGTCTATCCGCAGGCAACAGGCAAGCTTCGTGTGCCTTCCGTAACCTTTACAGGACTTGTGCGCCCCAATATCGACGACTTCGACCCCTTTGCTTTTATGAACGATGGGGGCGATATACAGAAGCAAGTAGAAGCAGAAGGCATCACCATCGACGTGCTGCCACTGCCCCAAAAGCCCACCGACTTCTCGGGTGCAGTGGGCAAACTGAACATCAAGGCACAGCTGAACAAGACCGATGTCAAGGAGGGCGACCCCGTAAACCTGCGCATCGTCATTGCAGGTGTGGGCAACCTGAAACTTATGCGCCAGCCCACTGTAACGTTTCCCGACGGTTTCGACGTCTACGACCCTAAGCTATCGGACAAGACACACCTCACTGCCAACGGCGTAGAGGGCAGTATGGTCTACGACTTTCTGGCTGTTCCGCGCAAGGAGGGCAAATATACGGTGCCACCTGTAACCTTCGTTTACTTCGACACGGCTACCAAATCGTACAAGACTTTGCGCACGCAAGCGTTCAAAATCAACGTGGCTAAGGGCGACGGAACAACGCAAAACGTGGAAGCTTTCACTGGAAACGGCAAGCAGGACATACGTGGACTGAAGACAGGAGCAGAGCAAATGCTGGCTGAAACAAACTTCTTCGGTTCGTTCGGCTATTGGTTTGTGGCACTGTTGCTTGTCGCCGTGTTCGTCGTTGCCCTCATAATGTTGCGCAAACGTGCCAATATCCGTGGCGACATAGCCCGCCTGAAGGGCAAGAACGCCGAGCGTGTGGCACTCAATCGCCTGCATAAAGCCAAGGTATTCCTCGAGATGCGCAAGGCAGAAGACTTCTACGACGAGAACCTGCGGGCACTTTGGGGATACGTCAGCGATAAGTTGAACATTCCCGTAGAGCAGCTCTCGCGCAACAATGTGAAAGAAAACTTTGCCGAATTGGGCATCGACGGCAGCGTGATAGACAAGTTCATAGCCGCTTTGGACGAATGCGAGTTCCAGCGTTATGCACCCGGCGACGAGCGTGGCAATATGTCGCTGACCTACGACGCGGCGGTGAAAGCCATTACAGACATAGAAGAAGCAATGAGAAATCAACGCACAAAAGCGGCTGACAAGGGCAACGGCACTACATTTCTGCTGCTGTCTGCACTCGCTTTCGCCCTTTTCGCCCTGTCGCAGCACGCCTCTGCCGTTACGATGGAGGAGGCTGCAAAGGCTTACAACAAAGGTAATTACCAAGAAGCGATAAAGGATTACCAAACACTGATAAAGCAAAAGCCATCGGCAACCCTTTATTACAACCTCGGCAATGCGCACTACCGCAACAGCGACGTTACGCAAGCCATCATCGCTTACGAGCGTGCACTGAAGCTTGCGCCCAGCGACGAGGACGCACGCTACAACCTACAGCTGGCTCAGGCAAAAACCATTGACCGCCTGTCGCCCGAATCCGACGTTTTCTTTATGCGATGGCTGCACGCCGTAGTCTATGCTATGAGCATCGACGCATGGGGCATAGTAAGTTTGGTGGTGCTCTTTTTCAGTCTTGCCTTTGCGCTGATGTACTTCCTTTCCACCACCATATCGAAGCGCAAGGTGGGCTTTTTCGCTGCTTTTGGTTTCCTCTTGCTCTTTGTGCTCTGCGTTGTCTTTGCCAAAATGCAGCAGAACGAAAAGCGAAACTGCAATCAAGCCATCATCGTTGCCTCCATTGCCACCGTGAAAGCAACCCCCGATGCAAAGGGCGAAAATGCCATTACGCTGCACGAAGGCACGAAGGTTGAAATAGTAGACAGCAGTATGGACGACTGGAAAGGCATACGCTTGCCCGACCAATCGACTGGCTGGATACCCGCAAACCAATTAGAAGAAATATAAAAACCGAAGAAACAATGGATTTGTTCACCATCATTGAATACGACAAAGCCTTGCTGTTGGCACTCAACGGCAGCAACAGCGCATTTCTCGACCACGTAGTACTCGTATTCACATCGGGTCTTACGTGGATTCCTATGTATATATCCCTGCTCTATCTCGTAGTGAAGAACAACGAAAAGTGGAGCCGCGTCTTTCTCATTGTGGCTGCTGTGGCTGCGTGCATGCTGCTTTCCAACGGCATAAACGGCGGTTTGGTGAAACCATTGGTCGGTCGTCTGCGCCCATCGTTCGACCCTTCGCTGGCAGACAGCATATCGTTGGTGAACGGTTATACGGCAGACGGCTTCAGCTTCTTCTCCGCCCACTCCTGCAACGCCTTCACCGTGGCTGTGTTCTTTGTGCTTTTGGTGCGCAGCCGTGTGCTCTCCACCTTCCTTTTCGTTTGGGCGATAACCGTTGCGTGGACGCGTCTGTATCTCGGCGTGCACTTCCCCACCGATGTTCTCGTGGGTACGCTGGCTGGAATAACCATCGCCTCGCTGTGCTACTTTGGCTACAGCAAGATAACAAGGCGTGTTGCGCCCATATCGCCTTATGTTACAGACCAATACACACCGACAGGTTACAGTTTGAAAGATATAGATGTTGTGCTTGCAACAATCGTTTTAACCTGCATTTACTGCGTCGTGCGTGGCGTGATAGAAGCAGGATTATAACCCCCAACAACCATGTTAGAAGAAACAAGACATATTAAAATATCGGATTACGACTATCCGCTGCCCGACGAACGCATCGCAAAGTTCCCACTCGCACAGCGCGACCACAGCAAACTGCTGCTCTACAAGCACGGCGAAGTGGGCGAGGACGTGTTCTGCAACCTGCCCACCCACCTGCCCAAAGGTGCGCTTATGGTGTTCAACAACACAAGGGTGATACAGGCACGCATGCACTTCCGCAAGGAAACAGGTGCGCTCATCGAGATATTTCTCATGGAACCTGCACAGCCCACCGACTACGAACTGATGTTCCAGACCAATGCACGGTGCTCGTGGCTCTGTATGATAGGCAACCTGAAGAAGTGGAAAGAGGGCACGCTGAAACGCTCGTTTGAAATCAACGGCAACACGCTGGAACTCACAGCCACCGTCAATCGCACGAAAGCGAATACGGCTGCAGCAGGCGGAACCAACCATTGGGTGGACTTTGCGTGGGACAACAGCAAGGTGTCGTTTGCCGAAATACTCGAAGCAGTGGGCGAGTTGCCCATACCGCCTTACCTGAACCGCAACACCCAAGAGAGCGACAAGCAGACCTATCAGACCGTTTACTCGAAGATAAAAGGCTCGGTGGCGGCACCTACGGCAGGTCTGCACTTCACCGACAAGGTGTTGGCAGCACTCGACGAGGCAGGCATCGTCCGAGACGAACTTACCCTGCACGTCGGCGCAGGCACTTTCAAGCCCGTAAAGAGCACCGAGATAGAAGGGCACAACATGCACACCGAATACGTGGTGGTGCATCGCCACACCCTCGAAAACCTGCTTTCGCACGGCTGTTCTGCCATCGCCGTGGGCACAACCAGCGTGCGCACGCTCGAAAGTCTTTACTATATGGGCGTGAAGTTGGAGCGCAATCCGCAGGCTGCGGAAGACGAACTGCACGTTTGCCAATGGGAACCTTACGAGCAGGAACACAACGCCGATGGGCTCGTCGTCGTGAATGGAAATGCCGTAACCGTAGAACGTGCTCTCCGAAATCTGCTTGCCTACTTGGACAGCAACGGCTTGTCGGCTCTCCATTCCAGCACGCAAATCATCATTGCGCCAGGCTTTAACTACAAGATAGTGAAGATGCTCGTAACCAACTTCCACCAACCGCAGTCTACGCTCCTGCTTCTTGTGAGCGCATTCCTCAAAGGCGATTGGCACAAGGTGTACGACTATGCCCTCGCAAACAACTTCCGCTTCTTGAGTTATGGCGACAGCAGTCTGCTCATACCGTAGCTTTGTCTGCGGATAGAAACGACAGAAAAAGGGCAAAAATACAATACAGAGTCAGTAAAAAAACATTACAAGGATACGAAAAGATAATTATCTGGCAATCAGATGTTTACAAAGGCGTTGCGAAAGCGGTTGTTTTGCAATGCGAAAGCGTAGGTTTTGCAAGGCAAAACAGCCGCTTTTACCGTGCAAAACCTACGCTTTTGAAATGCGATAGCGAAATTATGGTTTTTTGTAAACATTTATTACAGCAATCGAAGTAAAAGATAAAGAAAATGAAAATAGGCGATAAGGTTAGATTTTTGAGCGAAGTTGGAGGTGGCACCATCTCTGGTTTCCAAGGCAACAAGATAGTTTTGGTGGAAGACGAAGACGGTTTTGAAATTCCTACGCCCATCAACGACGTGGTGTTGGTGGGCAACGACGATATGTCGGAAGCCAAGATAAAAAGCTTGGAGCAGACCAAGGAGGAACAGGAAGCAGGCAAGTCGAAGTCGATAAAAGCCCGACTGAGCGACTACGCCGACACGGCTGTCGAGGCAAAGTGGGACGAAGTGGAAGAGCCAGACTACGACCCAGCAGACAATTTCGTTCCGCAGCCATGCGAACGGGAGGGCGGCAACACGCTCACGGCATATTTGGCGTTTGTTCCGACAAAGCCACGTGAGCTGAACAACACCGATTTTGAATCGTATATGGTGAACGACAGCAACTATTATATACATTATATATATATGGTGGGCAACGGAAAAGAGTGGCGTTGCAAGTCGGTAGGCGAGATAGAACCCAACACGAAGGTGTTTATGGAGCAGTTTGCCTACACCGATTTGAACGACCTTACCGAAACGTGCGTGCAGCTTTTCGCCTACAAAGCCGACAAACCGTTCGAGCGGAAGCCCGCACTCGACACGCGAATCCGCATCGACGCCACGAAGTTTTATAAGCTGAACACTTTCCGTGAGAACGATTTCTTCGACTCGCCCGCACAGCTTTACGCCATTACCGAGAAGGCAAAGGTGGAGGAAACACACATCGAGCCGAAGTTGGAACTGCCCAAGAAACTGCAGGGCAGCAACACCAAAAATGTGGCACCACAACCACAGCCAGCCCGAAAATCATTGGAACGTAGGTACGAAAACAACCAAAGTAAGGCAAAACATTCCAAACAAATTCTTAAAAACGATAAAATTGTTGTAGATTTGCATGCTGAAGAGGTGTTGGAAACTACCGCAGGTATGTCGGCGGGCGATATCTTGGAATATCAGATGGGAATTTTCCACGCCACTTTGGAACAGTATAAGAACAAGAACCAACAGAAAATAGTCTTTATTCACGGTAAAGGCGAAGGCGTTCTGCGCCGTGCCATACTCCGCGAACTGAACTATCGGTACAAGAAATACCAGTTCCAAGACGCGTCGTTCCGCGAATACGGCTACGGCGCAACGCAAGTAACAATAATAACCTAATATAGATTTTTAAGAATGAAATATGGATTTATCAAAGTGGCTACGGCAATACCTGAAGTAAGGATTGCAGACACTAAGTTTAATCTTGAAGCTATTGAAAAGCAAATTGTGATGGCTGAGGGGCAGGGGGTTGAGATAATCGTCTTCCCAGAGTTCTGTATCACGGGCTACACGTGTCAGGACTTGTTCCGCCAACAATTGTTGCTCGACGATTCGGAGCACGCTATGATGATGTTGCTCGACTTCACACGCCAGCTCGACATCATTGCCATTGTCGGCATTCCTGTGTGCGTCGGTCCATTGTTGCTAAACTGTGCTGCCGTGGTTCAGCACGGAAAAATCATTGGTATCGTGCCCAAGACCTATCTGCCGAACTATGCAGAGTTCTACGAAAAGCGTTGGTTTGCATCGGCACGCGACCTTTGTCCAACACAAATACACTACGCTGGTCAGACCGTATTGGTTACGCCGGCGCGTCAGATATTCCGTACTGCCGACGGAGTGAAGTTCGGAATCGAAATCTGCGAGGACATCTGGGCACCCATTCCACCAAGTAACGCCCTCACATTGGCAGGCGTAGAGATTATGTTCAACCTTTCGGCAAGTACCGAACAGATAGGTAAGCACCGCTATCTTGAGGCTTTGTTGGCACAGCAGAGTGCCCGCACCATCTCAGCATACGTATATAGCAGCTGCGGTTTCGGCGAAAGCTCGCAAGATGTAGTGTTCGGTGGCAATGCCTTCATATACGAAAACGGAACCCAGATAGCCGAGGCTGAACGCTTCTCGCTCGACCCACAACTCATCATAGGCGAGATTGACATAGAGAAACTGCGCTCAGAGCGTCGCTCAAATACTACCTTTGTGAATGCACAAAAGGATATGTATGTAGACCCAATCGGCGGTGTGCTGCCCGAAAAGACCTACGTAAACTGTATGCCGAAGGAGAATATGGAGCGCGAATTTACCCTTACACGCAAGATAAACCCACAACCTTTCATTCAAAGCGAGAATATGGAGGCTGCCTGCGAGGAGGTTTTCAACATTCAGGTTACGGGCTTGGCAAGGCGATTGCTGCACACCAACTGCAAAACCATCGTGATTGGCGTGAGCGGCGGACTCGATTCCACACTCGCATTGCTTGTCTGTGTGCGTGCTTTCGATAAGCTGAAGTTCGACCGCAAGGGCATTATCGGCGTTACGATGCCAGGCTTCGGCACGTCAGAACGTACACACAGAAACGCCATTGCACTTATGGAAGAGTTGGGCGTGGAGATAAAAGAGATAAGCATAGAGCCATCGGTGGTGCAGCATTTGAAGGATATAGGGCACGATATAGACGTTCACGACTCTACCTATGAGAATGCACAGGCACGCGAACGCACACAAATCTTGATGGATTTGTCGAACAAATACGGTGGAATGGTTATCGGAACGGGCGACCTAAGCGAACTTGCGCTCGGCTGGTGTACCTACAACGGCGACCACATGAGTATGTATGCCGTAAACGGAAGTGTGCCAAAGACACTTGTGCGCCACCTCGTTACCTACGTTGCCGACCTTTCCGACAATGCCAAGGTGGCAGAAGCATTGCACGACATCGTTGCAACACCGATTTCGCCAGAGCTTACTCCTGCCGACGAAAAGGGCGAAATACAGCAGAAGACAGAAGACATTGTCGGGCCATACGAGTTGCACGACTTCTTCCTCTACTACTTCCTGCGCCACGGTTTCCACCCATCGAAGATTTATTATCTTGCAGGAAAGGCGTTCGAAGGCAAGTACACAGGCGAGGAAATAAAGAAATGGCTCTACACTTTCGTAAGTCGCTTCTTCAAACATCAGTTCAAACGCTCGTGTCTGCCCGACGGTCCGAAGGTAGGAACGGTGAGTCTGTCGCCCCGTGGCGATTGGCGTATGCCGTCAGATGCCAACAGCACCAACTGGTTGGCAGAGATTGAGCAACTCTAAAACAAACGTTTTCGCCAAGTCGGATTGTGCAATGGCAAACTTGTTTGCGCATTGCCACGACAAGAAAACGCACCTTTCGAGGAACGAAAAAGAATGAAACGAATCCTTTTCACATTCCTATTACTCTTAATTGCCATATTGGGGAAAGCCCAGTATGGCAATTATGTCCAATTAACAGCAGTAGAATTGTTGCAATATCAGCTGCAAAAGACACGCAAGCAGCCCGCAACGCCACCCTTCCGCCGCTACGGTCTGCGCCGCATACGTGCCTCTAAGTACCTCGACGACAGCGACCCACGCCATATTTGGGGCTGGCATCTGCAGCCCAACGAGCAGTATGAAGCATCGGCCCCCCTCTATAAACTCTTTCAAAAGGGCGACCTTTCCTCGCTCGGAATCATCGACACGCAAGGCGCAGGCATCGAAGTCGTGTTCTGGGACAAAACTTATTATCGCCGCTTTTCGCAGCAACTGCGCAACATAGGTTTCACTCTGAGCAACAGTCCTGCAGCCACGAACGTGCTGCAATTCCGCAAACCCGACACCACCGTGCGGGTAGACGTTACCATTTGGGCTGATATATACATCTTTAAAATAGAGTAGGGCGCACCACTTGGTTTGCTTTGGTTGCACCTTTTCCTTGCATTTGCAACCCCTCTCCTTGCATTTGCCCCCCCTTTTTCTTTGCATTCATATAGAATATCTAGGAAAACTAGAACTCTCTAGAAACTCTATCACAACCCCCGAAAACACCCTTAGCTTTGTAAATATAATTCGCAGGAAAAACGCTAATTTCGATTTGGCACTGCGAAAGCGGCTGTTTTGCAACGCAAAACCTACGCTTTTACCGTGCAAAAGAGCCGTTTTTGGAATGCAAAACAATAGGTTTTGCAACGTGTTGATAATTAGGTTGTTATGCAATAGTTACATTTGTGAAAAATATTTACAGCTTTATAGCCTTATTTCTGCATGTTGAGTAGGGAATAGAAACGGAATGGAGGGAGTGGGCGAGGAGGTTTTCTGTTCGGAAGAGGATAGGTTCCGATAGGTTTCTATCGGTTTGTTGTGAATGTAAATGCCACAGCAAGATGATAGGGCAGGTAGGGTAGTTCAAGTTATTGTTGCTTCGTTATAAATGTAAACGCCACCTTGCTGAGAGCAGCAAGGTGGCGTTTGCGTTATAATAGGTAGTGTTTGTGTGGTAAGCACGCAGTTCTGGTGATTGCTTATAGCTTGTTCTTTATCTTTTCTATATAAGCATCGATTGCTGCAACTGCCGTGATGTTCACGATGTCGCGTACAGAACATTCGAAGTCGGTGAAGTGGATAGGCTTGTTCAGTCCCATTTGGATAGGACCTATCACCTCTGTCTCGGGACTGAAGCCTTGCAGTAGCTTGTATGCGCTGTTGGCAGAGGCAAGGTTGGGGAATATGAGCGTGTTCACGTCTTTGCCTTTCAGGCGTGTGAAGGGGTACTTCTCGTCGCGCAACTTCTTGTCCAACGCAAAGTTTATCTGCATTTCTCCGTCTATCAGCCAGTCGGGGTGGGCTTCCTGTGTCATAGCCAACGCCTCGCGAACCTGCTGTGGCGAGCCGCCCTCGTCGCTGCCGAAGTTGGAGAACGACACCATTGCCATAACGGGATTGTCGTTGAAGAACTTCACGGAATGGTGGGCGAGCCGTGTTATATCGACCAGCGTTTCGGTGTTTGGCATACGGTTTATCAGCGTGTCGGCAATGTAGTAGATGCCTCGTTTGGTATTCAATATGTGCATTGTGCCGAAGTGTTTGTATTCGGGACGAATGCCGATGACGTCTTTCGCCATTTTAATGGTGTCGCTGTATTTGGTGTACAGTCCTGTTATCATAGCGTCGGCATCGCCGTTTTCCACCATCGACATACCGAAATAGTTGCGTTCGTACATCTTGTCGTAAGCCTCGTCGAAGGTGTAGCCCTCTCGTGCGCGCTTTTCGGCAAGGTGTTTGGCGTATGTGGCTCTGCGTCCCTGCTCTTTGTCGGCACGCATGTCAATGAGCTCTATGCCTGTCAGGTCGAGCTTCAGGCGGTTGGCTACACGCTTTATACGGTCGGGGTGCCCCAGCAATATGGGTTGGCAGATGCCCTCTTGCTTGGCTTGCACGGCAGCCTTGAGCATATTCTGATGTACTCCTTCGGCAAATACGACACGCTGTGGGTGCTGTGCTGCGGTGGCGTGCAGGTAGCGTGTGAATTTCGTTTCCTGTCCGAGCAGCTGCATCAGCTTGTCTTTGTATGCCTCGAAGTCCTCTATCTGTCTTCTCGCCACGCCGCTGTCGATAGCCGCTTTTGCCACTGCTGCGCTGACAACGGTTATCAATCGTGGGTCTACGGGCTTCGGAATGAAGTATTTCTGCCCGAAGGTAAGGTCGTTCACGTGGTAAACCTCGTTTACAATGTCGGGCACGGGCTGCTTTGCCAGTTCGGCTATGGCGTGCACGGCTGCGAGTTTCATTTCCTCGTTGATGGCTTTTGCGTGTACGTCGAGTGCGCCACGGAAGATGTAGGGGAAGCCTATGACGTTGTTAATCTGGTTCGGATAGTCCGAGCGGCCAGTAGCCATAAGCACGTCGGGGCGTGCTGCCATTGCGTCTTCGTACGATATTTCGGGTACTGGATTTGCCAATGCGAACACGATAGGGTTGTCGTTCATCGACTGAATCATCTCTTTCGAGAGAATGTTGCCCTTTGATAGTCCTACGAAAACGTCGGCACCTTTCATCGCTTCCTCCAATGTGTGTACGTCCTTGCGGTCGGTTGCGAAGAGTTTCTTTTGCTCCGTGAGGTTCGGACGGTCGGTTGTAATGACGCCGTGAGAGTCTAACATCAGTATGTTTTCCTTCTTCAAGCCCAATGCCATATACAGTTTCGTGCACGAAATGGCAGCTGCGCCTGCGCCGTTCACCACCAGTTGCACCTTTGCGATGTCTTTTCCAGCCACTTCAAGCGCATTTTTAAGACCTGCGGCAGATATGATGGCTGTGCCGTGCTGGTCGTCGTGCATCACGGGAATGTCCAATGTGCGCTTCAGGCGTTCTTCTATCGCGAAACATTCGGGAGCCTTGATGTCCTCAAGGTTAATGCCGCCAAACGTCGGAGCTATCTTTTCGACCGCTTCGCAGAACTTGTCGGGGTCGGTTTCGTCTATTTCTATATCGAACACATCTATGCCGCCGTAAATCTTGAACAGCAGTCCTTTGCCCTCCATCACAGGCTTACCGCTCATCGCACCGATGTTGCCGAGTCCGAGAACGGCTGTTCCGTTGGTTATAACCGCTACAAGGTTGCCCTTGTCGGTGTATTTGTAAGCGTTGTCAGGGTTTTCTTGGATTTCCAGACAAGGATATGCAACACCTGGCGAATAGGCTAGACTCAAGTCGGTTTGTGTGCTATAAGATTTTGTAGGAATTACTTCTATCTTTCCTGGGCGGCCATTCTGGTGATATTCGAGAGCCGCCTCTTTTGTTATTTTTACCATAATACGAGTTTAATACTAACTTTAATTCACTGCACAAAACTATGTAGATGTGCAAAGTTACTAAATAAAAACAATAAAAGGATTGTGTTAATGATATTATTTTTGTAATTTTGCGAATAAATAAAATACTTCACCCATGGTTATAGAGAACGATTACAAGAAAGAAGTGAAGGCGAAAATACTTCAGTTAGCCACTACAATGTTTTTCCAATATGGCATTCGTAAGGTAAAGATGGACGATATTGCAGCACGTCTGAAGATTTCCAAGCGAACGCTTTACGAAATATATCAGAACAAGGAAGACTTGCTTTACGAAGTTGTTATGCTGAACGACAAGCGCGGTTTGGAGAAACTTGAGGAGTTCGACAAGCCTGGAGTAAATGTCATCAACATCATAATACACGTGTTTAAGCTGCAAACTGAAGAGTTCAGCAGGATAAATCCTGTTTTCTTGGAGGACATTGGGAAGTATCCAAAGTTAATGGAGTACATTCAGAACAAGCGGAAACGCAAGCGTAAACAGGTGGTGGCGTTCATAGAGCGTGGCATCAGCGAGGGGTGTTTCCTGCCCGATATAAACATAGAGATAATGAACACGCTTGCCGATGCTTCGGGACACTACATTATGAGCAACAACCTCTACAACAAATACAACATCAAAGAGATATTCAGAACTGTTGTCTTGCTGTATATAAGAGGTATATGCACCGAGAAAGGCATAAAGTTGCTCGACGAAGAAATGAAGGGTTTTTAAGGTAGTTCGCCCAGTCGGACACCTTATATAAATAGGAACAGAAACGTAAACGCCACCTTGCTGAGAGCAACAAGGTGGCGTTTACAAGTTTATAAAATAGGAGTGGCAGGATTATAACGGCGTTATAGTCTTGTTATTTGTTTTACTCCCCTTATGTTTTTCAGCTTCTTTATGAGGGCGTTCAGCTTCGATGTGTCTTCAATCAGCACAACGAGGTTTCCCGAAAACAGGCCATCGTGCGAGTCAATGTTGATAGAACGCATCACAACCTTCTCTTCTTTCGACAGCACATTGGTAATATTATTCACTATTCCAATATCGTCGTGCCCTATAATGCGCAGCGTTATGCTGTAATTTGCTCCGCCTTTGCCACTCCATTTGGCTTTTACTACACGGTAGCCGAAGCGTTTGCGCAGTTCGGGAGCGTTGGGACAGTCCTCTCGGTGTATCTTTATTCCGCCGTTCACGGTAACGAATCCGAAGATGGGGTCGCCATAAATAGGGTTGCAACACTTCGACAACGAGAAGTCGATGCCCTTTAAATTCTGGTCTATTACGAGCACGTCTTCGTTGTTCTTCAGCAGTTCTGCCGTTTCATCGGCAAGCTCGAACTTCTCCGCACTTTCGGTTTCCTTCTGCGTATTCTGGTTGTGTGTCTGATTGTAGAGCTGCTGATACGTTTCTATCACGTTGTTTACATCGAGCTTTTCGTCGGCTATCTGCTTGTAAAACTCCGTAATTTCCTTGAAGCCAAGATGCTTTATAAGGTGGAAAAGCGTTTGTTCCTCTATCTCAATCTTCTTGTTCTTGAACCTTCTTTCGAGCATTTCCTTTGCATACACGCCTTCTTTCACCTGCGTTTCCTTCAATGCAAGGCGTATTTTCGACTTCGCACGAGCCGATTTTGCTATGTTCAGCCATTCTTGTTTCGGCTTTTGCGTGGCTGACGTCGTTACTTCCACCGTGTCGCCACTGTGCAGCTCGGTTCTTATAGAGGCATTCTTGCCGTTTATTTTTCCGCCAACGCATTGGTTTCCAATCTTTGAATGAATGTGATAGGCAAAGTCCAACAAGGTAGCACCTTTAGGAAACTTCAGCAAATCGCCTTTCGGCGTGAACACGTAAATCTCTTTGTCGTACAGGTCGCGCTTGAACTGCGTCATCACTTCCAAGTTGTCGCCTGCCTCCAACGCCGTTCTGATAGACGCCAACCACGTGTCCATTCCTTCTTCTGCCTGTATTCCCTTGTATCGCCAGTGCGCTGCCAAGCCGTGTTCGGCAACTTCGTCCATACGTTCGGTGCGGATTTGCACCTCCACCCATTTGGTGTTAGGGCCTAAAACCGTAATGTGCAGACACTCGTAGCCGTTCGATTTGGGTACAGATATCCAATCGCGCAAGCGTTTGGGATTGGGTTGATACATATCGGTTACGATAGAGTACGCCTGCCAGCACTGCATTTTCTCCTTTTGTGTTGGCGAATCCAAGATGATTCTTATGGCAAAGAGGTCGTATATGCCCTCAAACGCACACTTCTGCTTCTTCATTTTCTGCCAGATGGAGTGTATCGACTTCGTCCTGCCCTTTATATGAAAGCGCAATCCTGCATTCTGAAGCTCCTTGCTGACAGGGTCTATGAACTCCTTAATGTAGGCATCGCGTGCCTTTTTCGTTTCGTTCAGCTTCTCTTTTATGTGGTAATAGGCATCGTGCTCCAAGTATTTCAGCGACAAATCTTCGAGTTCGCTCTTCAGCTGATAGAGTCCTAACTTGTGGGCGAGCGGTGCATACAGATAGTTTGCCTCCTCTGCGACCTGTCGTTGTGCCTCTTTGTTGTCGGTGTCGCGTATTTGCCGCATCAGATTCACGCGGTCGGCAATCATAATAAGTATGACGCGCATGTCTTCTGCAAACGAAAGCAAGAGATTGCGGAAGTTCTCGCTCTCGATGATAGGATTCTTCTTATACAGATTCTGAATGCGTGCCAAGCCTTGAATAATCTGCGCGACACTCTTTCCGAAGTCGGTTTCTATTTGCTTTATCCCCAATGCACCATTCTCAAAGCCTGCATACAGCACGGTGGCAAGTACCGAATCGCGCTTCAAACCGATGTTGCGGACAGCTATCAGCGATGTCTGCATGGCACAAAGCAACTCGCTCAGACCGAAGACGTTGCGTTCCATAGCTCCCTTTTCTTCCATTAACTTAATGTAGGAAGCCAGCTTCTCCTTGTCTTCTTCTGTTACATCGTTCGCCAACTCTTCGTTTAGCTCCTCCGTAAGAGCGTGAAAGCTTTTTAGTTCGTCGTCTGTGAAAATCATATTCGTTGCCTTTAATAATACAATACAAAGGTACAAAAAAATGCCAAATTGTTCTCTAAATTAAGAAAAAGTAAGTAAATTTGCGAAAGAGACAACAATTGCGGCACCCCTGTTTCGTTGCTGCATCTTAGTACATAAAAACTTATACTGTTATGTTAACAAAGCAAGACGAACTATTATTGAACTCAAAAGGCATCACGCTTTCCGACTTTGAAAAGCAGCTTGCCGATTTTAGAAATGGTTTTCCTTTCCTTAAAATAGAGAGCGCAGCCACGGTTGGCAATGGCGTTGTGCGTTTGAAGGAAAACGAAGTAAAGGAATTTACAACAGCTTGGGACAGCTACAAAGCCGAAAAACACAAGGTCGTGAAGTTTGTTCCTGCCTCTGGAGCAGCCAGCAGAATGTTCAAAGACCTTTTCGCATTCCTCGAAGCAGCGTATGAAGTGCCTACGACCGACTTTGAAAAATTCTTTTTCGACAATCTGGAACACTTCGCTTTCTACAACGAACTGAACGAAAAGTGCAGGGCTACACACGGAAAAGACATTGCGCAACTCGTGGAAGCAGGCAACCATAAAGCCATTGTGGCAACACTCTTGCACACCGATGGACTCAACTATGGGCAGTTGCCGAAGGGCTTACTGCTATTCCACAAGTATGCCGAAGGCGAACGCACAGCAATGGAAGAACACCTTGTTGAGGCTGCCCAATACGCATCGTGCGGTGCAGAGGCACACGTTCACTTCACTGTATCGCACGAACACCTCGAACTTTTCAAGGCAAAGGCTGCCCAAAAGCAACCTATGTACGAGGAAAACCACCGCACCCACTTCTCCATAACCTTCTCTGAGCAGAAACCAAGCACCGATACCGTAGCAGCAAACCCCGACAACACGCCTTTCCGCAACGACGACGGCTCGCTTTTGTTCCGCCCCGGTGGGCACGGTGCGCTCATTCAGAATCTTAACGACATAGATGCCGACGTGGTATTCATCAAGAATATCGACAACGTAACGCCCGACCGACTGAAGCCAGAAACCGTAACGTGGAAGAAGGTGATAGCAGGCGTACTGGTAACGTTGCAGGAAAAGACTTTCGAATACGTCAGAAAGCTTAAGGCTGCCGACTATACGCCAGCCGACCTGCAGTGTATGAAGAACTTCTTGGAGAACAATTTGCACTGCCGCCGCAAGGACATCGACCAGCTGAACAACGATGAATTGGCAGCCTACCTGCTCGAAAAGTTCAACCGTCCTATGCGTGTTTGCGGAATGGTACGGAACAGCGGCGAGCCTGGTGGCGGTCCGTTCTATGCCTATAATGCCGATAACACCGTCAGTTTGCATATACTTGAAAGTTCGCAGATAGACAGCAATGACGCCGAATCGGTAAGAATGTTCAAGGAGGGAACCCACTTCAACCCCGTAGACTTGGTTTGCGCCACGAAAGACTATGCAGGAAAGCCGTTCGATTTGCCACAGTTCGTAGACCCTGCCACAGGTTTCATCAGCAGCAAGTCGAAGAACGGAAAAGAGCTGAAGGCATTGGAACTCCCTGGTCTTTGGAACGGAGCAATGAGCAACTGGAACACCGTGTTCGTCGAAGTGCCCGCAATCACTTTCAATCCAGTAAAGACCGTAAACGACTTGTTGCGCGAGCAGCACCAGTAAATTGCATAAAGGCAGTGCAATAGTTGCATATAAACAGTCCCACAATCCGTAAAGATTGTGGGACTGTTGCTTTTTGGGCTATTTCTTTCGTAGGTTTTAAGAATATGTTTTATAGGCGTGGTTGTTTTAAAAAGTATTCAGCACTTTATTATTTCTTTGATTACTTTAGTAGATTGCGATGATTTTCGTTTTCAAGAACAACCATTTGCTGTATGGCAATCTTATTCAATTTGAGCAGACGCTCGCTTTGTGGTATGCCCTGTTCAATGAATACCGCATTTAGATTTTCCATATTGGAAAGACATATCAGTTCGTTTATGGTTGCATAGTCGCGTATGTTTCCTTTCTTGCCTGCATTTTCTTCACGCCATTGTTTGGCTGTCATACCGAACATAGCAACATTCAGCACGTCAGCCTCATTGGCATATATAGCATTTGCCTGTTGTGGTGTTACTTCTTCAGGAATAATATTTCGTTTAATGGCATCGGTATGAATGCGATAATTTATCTTTGACAATTCGCGTTTAGCCGACCAACCAAGCATTTTTTGCTCTTCTTCCTTTAGTCGCTGATACTCTTTAACAAGCAGTAGCTGAAATTTAGGTGAAAGCCACATTCCAAAATGATATGCTATATCGCGATGCGCGTACGTTCCGCCATATCGCCCAGCCTTGGAATAAATGCCGATAGCGTGGGTATGTTCTATCCAAGTCTTTACCGAAAGCACAAAATTGTTGCTTCCTGCAGCATCTCTAATTGTACCGAATTCGGTACAATTAAAGTCTGGGTTATACAGCATTTCCCATTCGCCTAAGTATTCAATGGTGCCTTTGAGGCTTAGCCAACGGAAGATAATATGTTCTTGCATTTGGCTTCGAGCCATATCCGTCAGGCTGATATAGTCTTCATCGTTGTGTCTGACAATATTTACAGCAGTATTCTGTACATTGATTTTCACCATTTTTTATTATTTATTTTTCAATATAATCTTATTTCGGCTAACCGAATACAAAGGTATGGAATTATTTTTGTTTGTGGCAAATGGCAATAAAGTTTTGCATAGAAACGGCTTCTATATTTGCTAAAGACATCGATTAACCGATTTTTAGCAAACCCTGCCATAGGTTTTATCAGCAGCATAGATAGGACGGTTTTAAAAGAAAGCCGCCTCCATTTTGTAAAGATTATTCCGAAGAAAAACGATAATTTCGATTTGGCATTGCGAAAGCGTAGGTTTTGTAAAGTGTTGATACATAGTTGGTTATGCAAAACTTTCACTTGTAAAATTTCTTTACATATTTTTAGCTTGCTTCTTCCTTAATTCAAGGATAGCCAACGTGCTGTATGGCTATCTCTACTGCTTTGCAAAATGTTCGCTTTTTGGCGGGTATAGCGTGCTTTTGCATTAGGTTTAGAGATATGTCCGACGTACTGACAGGCTACTCGTCGTAGTATCTGATAATATGAATAAACATTTTTTGTAAAATAAAATCTGCCAAAAAGAATGTTTTTTCAAATTTTATACTTATCTTTGCGAAGTATCAAAAATTCACTTATTTGCGTTTTAAGCAGTGCGAAAGTAAATGAAATATTGATATATGTAAGCATTAACTAACCTTTTTACCATTTTATTGCTTACTTTTTTTAAGAGTTATAAAACTGCTAAATTAAAGAACTAAAAACATCATTATTATGAAAAAGCATTATTTGTTGGTTCTATTTCTATTCTTCTTCTGCGGTATGCAGGCAGACGAAGTGAAAGTTTTAGAAGAGAACACCTTTTCCTTAGCCATTTCTCCAAATGGCAAGTATCTTGTGGGATACAATCCAACTAAAGTCAAGTCTGGAGTTGGAACGGAGAGTTTCTTGTACGATGTCGGCAGCGGAAGCCTCAAATGGGTAACGACCGACGACCCTGAGCATTGGAAAACCTGCGGTTTGTTCAAGGACGTGAACGATGCAGGCACGCTGTGTGGCTCGGTTAAGGACTTAGACCACGTTATAGATTTCTACGGAACAAGTGCTCCCACCAACATTGCAGCCATACTTGAGAATGGGAAAGTTGTGAAACTTCCTTATGGAGATTTGGATATGAAGAAAATAAAACAACACGAAGACGGAACCTTTGCAGCAGCACTGTCGAACGATGGAAACGTAGTTGTAGGCTATTGCAAATGTTCTAATTTCGCTTTCAGCTATCCTTGCAAGTGGACTCGTGGTGCAAACAACGAGTGGAAAATGGAGCAACTGCCCTTGCCCGAAAGCTATAAATACGGTCTTGCAATCAATGTGTCGTCTGACGGACGCACCATTGTGGGGTTGGCAATAGAAGGAGGTAGAGCAATTGCGTGTTATTGGATAGACGGAAAATGCTATACCGTGAACTGCACGAACGAAGATGCCGAGCTGGCGAAGATGAAACAGATGCGTATGATTGATATGAGCCCTAATGGCAAGTACTTCATCTTCTCGCTTTCAAGCCGTTCCGACTACCGACTTTTCGATGTAGAGAAAGGCACATACCGCGTATTGCCCACCTTTGAGAGAAACGAAACAATGCGCATACCTACGGTTGCCGATAATGGCGACGTGTTCGGTGCAATAACTTACAGCACAGCTGGTATGGGCGAAGTTTCATACAGAAGTTTCTGGTATCAATATTCTTCAGACCGAATTTTCGATTTCACCTATTATCTATATTTGTTCAATCCTCAACTTACCATACCTTTCCCATTGAATTATGAAGACCAAGCACAGGCATTCCCGTCTGCAGTGTCGGCAAACGGAAATGTTGTTACTGGCAATAGAGACACTAATATTGCGTTTGGGCAAATTCCTAAGGCATGGGTATTGAATGTAACCAAGCGCGAAGTGGAAATTCCTGCCACCCCCAATAAACCAAATGGAGGTTCAACAGGGTTACACCAAATTCAGCTTTCGTGGAAGATAGACAAGGCAACTTACAATTCATTGACGCTGAAAGGCTACAATGTGTACTGTGATGGTAAAAAGGTTGCAATCTTGAAGGAATTGCAAGACGAGATGACATTTGCACTGAAAGATGTCTATGCAGGCTATCGTAAGTTTGCAATCGAAGCGATATACACCGATAAACAAGGAAAAGAGATGCTTTCGCCACGCTCTAATCCTGAAGTAATTGCCGTTCCTGACGACTATTCGTTCCCACTTTTCGAAGATTTCGAGAAGGGTTCGCTGAATACTAACTATTGGACGAAGAGCAAGGATTACGGCGATGATGCCGATACAGAGTGGTTGGTGGCAGCCCAAGTAGGGCACGACGCCTCAATGGGACTGTCTACCGGAGCGTGCACATTCAAGCCTTACTCGTCAAGTGTGATAAGTCGTCCGCTCGATGCAACCAAGATAAACAAGGTGAAATGTTCGTTCTTGATACTTTGCAACCAAGAGTCTGCACAGGGAGGCGGTGAGGTTGATTTAACCAAAGATACACTCAGCGTGGAATATACCGTAGATGGCGGAAAGTCGTGGAGCGTTGCTAAGGAATGGACGGTGAAGGAATTGCCGAACTTGGAAGGCATCTTGACGGTCGATTTAACGAAGCACGTTGCTGGCAAAGTATTCCAAGTAAGGTTCCGCAAGCACGGAAAGGGCGCAGTGTCATACTATTTCTACCTTGACAACATTATGATTGGCAGTGGCGACAACGTCGATGCACCTAAGGGATTCACGGGCAAAGTGATGAACAACGAACTCTTCCTGATGTGGAAGAACAGCCGAAACGGCTACTCGCTCAACTATCTTTCTGACCCAGAATCGCCAGGCTACACACTCGGTAATGAAGGAAAGGAACTCATCGGAGCAAACAAATTCATGCAAGGCGAGCTTGCCCCATACCACGGCAAGTACCTTACTTCGGTAACAAGCTACATCAACTACTACGACGATGCAAGCGGCGATAAGGGCATTCACGCAGCTGTTGTGGTGTTCGAAGACGGAAAACTCATCTGCGAACAGGAGATAGAGAACATCAAGTATAACGAGAATACAACCCAAAAGCTCAATCAGCCCATCAAGATTGACAGCGGAAAGGAACTGATTGTGGGTATTAAGATTCACGATTACGACGCCGAGCAGATTCCTCTGACCTACGAAAGCTCTAAATCGAGCGTAACTGGAAAGAGCGACCTCTACTCTGAAGACAACGGAAAGACTTGGAAAACCGTGCGCGACTTCTACGAAAACGACCCACAGATGGGCTCTTGCTGCTGGCGAATTACAGGCAACATAACCGACCAACCTAACGATGCTGTCGCAGAAGAGGACAATACCCTTATCGGTTACAACGTTTTCCGCAACGGTGTGCAGCTGAACAACGTCTGCATTCCTTTTGAAGTAACACGCTATATCGACAAGCAGCCAATCGACAAGGCTGAATATACCGTTGTGGCATACTACAATGACGGCAGAGAGTCTTTTGCTTCTACACCGTACATACTCGACTTAACCAATGGAATAGCACCGTTGGTAAACAAGTCTGTCTTATCGGTAGACAAGTCTGCAATAAGGTTGAATGCTGAAGGAACGCTGCGCCTCTACTCTGTCGATGGGCATTTTGTAGCCAAGAGTGCCAAGGGCATTATTCCGTTAGGCAACATTTCTTCGGGTATCTACATCGTATTGGTTGAATATAATAATCAAAGATTCACCCAAAAGATTCTCATCAACAATTAAGATGAAGTAAAGAAACCTTGTTCTTAAGAACATATTACACTGCGATTGACCTTTAATTATGGCGAAACTGCCATAGTTAAAGGTCATTTGTTTTAGGCAGCTGGCAATAGTTTAAAGGGCTTCCCCCTAGAACATCTACTACCCCTAGAACCCCTAAAGCCCACGTTCCCGCCGCCCCCGCGCCCATATTTCCCCCTCCCAGCTACCCCATACTCGCCGAAAATACCTATCTTTGCACAGCGGAATAATACTGGGCTGCCTCCCATTTGCAGCACGTTGCAGCACCCACTCCGCACAACACGCCAACTCAAAACAAATGATAACGATATGAGAAAACATCTTATCTTGCTCTGTACAGCGGCTTTCCTGTCGTCGCTGCACATCAACCGAAGCCAACAGAACCGAACGAGCCACCGCATCGAGCCGATGCAAAAGCCCTAATCACCCTTGCCAATGTCGCACTATCGGCAAAGCCGCCATCGTGCTGATGCCCGAACCCACGCCACAACCTCTACACCTTCCACGACGTAAAACCACTCCTGTTTTGTAAAGATAATTCCATAGAAAAACCATAATTTCGATTTTACATTCCAAAAGCGGCTCTTTTGCAACGCAAAAGAGCCGCTTTTACCGTGTAAAACCTACGCTTTCACAATGCAAAACAATAGGTTTTACAATGCGCTGATAGCGAGATAGTTACGCAATAGTTTTGCTTGTGAAAAATATTTACACCTTTCTCGCCTTTTTTCACCCATAGAAAGGCGTGTTCCCCTTCCATTTTTACTTCCCCAATTCCCTTCCCTTGCTTGTTAATAAGTTGTTTGTGCCTTGCATACAGCAGGCAGATGCAACAAAGTTTAAGCTCCAGAATACCCGATAAAAGTTGTTTGTACCTTGCAAACAGCAGGCAGATGCAACGCAATGGACAAAGTGGATACCATACCACGGGTTGTTTTTACCTTGCAAACAGCAGGCAGATGCAACTCCGAAAAAGAACTCTTCCCCAATGTGTGAGTTGTTTTTACCTTGCAAACAGCAGGCAGATGCAACTCGAAATTCAAACATCGTGCGATATATCAAGTTGTTTTTACCTTGCAAACAGCAGGCAGATGCAACTTTCAAACGTCTACAAGATGCGCCGTGTTGATTGTTTTTACCTTGCAAACAGCAGGCAGATACAACTTGCTCGTAGGCGATGAAAGTCTACAGTTCATTGTTTTTACCTTGCAAACAGCAGGCAGATACAACTTGTTCTTGGAAAAACATCATATGTCTGGTGTTGTTTTTACCTTGCAAACAGCAGGCAGATGCAACCGCACCTAACCTAACTGTCTGATTCTTATATGTTTTGTTGCTTTCTTTTCACCACCCATTTTACGCATTCTAACTATCGAATTGTAAATCTCGTTGTTTTAAATTTATATCTTTTCTGATTTGTATTGAGAGGCTCTGATGAATTTCTATCATTCTCTTTGCAAGCTTTCGTTTATCTATCATTATCTTCTCATCGGGGTTGTTCTTTTTAGCAAGCAAAAGTTTATGAACAAGAGTTCTATATTTAAATATCAGCGACATAACCTCTTTTGATAGATAGATGCCATTGCCCTTGTTGTATATTTCTTCGGTTAGCTCTTTTATAAACTTACGTATATTGGCTTGTTTGAAGTAATAAGTTTTCTCTCTGCCACCCTTAGGCTGCTCCCACACCAATATGCAGTCGTCGTTTTCCGTATCTGTAATATACCTAAGCAATTTATAAATGCTTTGGTGCGCATTTAGTATGGCTTCATACTTTGCACGCTCAATATTCTCAAAACTCTCTTTACGTAGTTTCTTTATAGCATAGCGATACGTTAGATAGGCTGCAATAACGATTGGTATTAAACTGCTTATGGTGCTAAACAAGGCAGTAGCCACCTCTTTTGATATTAATGTACAGTCCATAATCTTATTCTTTAGTTTCTATTGGCTTTTCTATTTCTATAATTCTTTTTATTATTTTGTGGGTTTTATCCTTCAGCTGATTGGCAATATCAAGTTTCTTTTCTTCAGAAGTATCAGCAGAAGAAAGGCTGAATGGATTAATGTTTGCGAATGCTATTCTATTGCGCATTGGGTATTGGTTGTGCGAAAAGGCATTCCGTACGGCAACAAGGAGTTTTACATCGTTCTGAAACCTTGCTTTGTCTGCCTCGTCTTTGCCCTCCAACCAACCATTTAGCATATCACTGAAGTTGTCGGTTGGCAAGTTTTTATATTTTTCAATCAGTGTTTCTTCTAACAACAACATATCTTTAATAGTTTCTATTCTTGCGTTTTGATACTCTCCGAGTTCGTATTCTACAAGCGATTTGCTGATAGGGTTACTCTTCAACTCTGCTTCAGAAGAAGTATCAACGAACGAGAACAGACCATTGAGCCTGCGGTCTTTTACCAAAGCCTTGAAGTTTCCTTGTTTTAAAAGCTTGGTTTTAGTTTCTTCGATGTAAACAGTATGCAAAGGTCTGTCCTTTACTATATTGTGGGAATCGTCAATTTCGTACACCGTAACAGGTAGCTGCATCGGCATTACTCTGTTCAGAATATTGTTCTTTTCTTGTTTTGCTGTGTCTGTGTCAATATCCTTTAAGCGTAGCTTTTTCAGTTCTTCGACGTTCAGTCCCTCCACTTTCAGCTTATCAATCAGTTCCGTACACAACAGCCACGTTACGATGTCTTGGTTTCGTACAAGTCGTAGTTCCCGCTCAAACTTGTTCCAAGATTGAAATTCGAGATAAGAACGATATTCTTCTTTTTCCTTGTCCGTCAACTTCTTGGACTTTACTTTGGCTTTATAACCCTTGAACTTGTCTTTCTTTTTATCCCACAGTTCTATACGTTCCTCACGATGTAAGAAATCCTTTTCGTCGGGTTTGTGTATATTGCCCACGTTGTAAGGGAAGCTGTAGAATGGCTGCACGCAGTTGTTAATTTCTTTTTGGGCATCTTTTTTTAAATCTTCTTCTTTGTCTTTAGAATCTTCTTTTTTGAAGAACAAGGGTATTACCTTTGTAACCAAGCCAACTCTGTCGAGGGCTTCAACTTTCTCGTATTCCTTAGAATCGTTCTGATGCCTTTTAAACCATTCTCTGATAGGTTCTGTAAAGATACCACGTGGCAGATTAAAGCCGTTCTTCCACCCTTGCACCAATGTTTCGCGGTTGGTCTTTGGCTCTTTAAGCTTAAGGAAGTATTGGTTCTTCTCCCAATCTTCAGGCTTTAGTTTATTCAGAAATTCTATCTTTTTCGTTAGGTAACTGCGATAGAAAGACAAGATGTTGTTGCATTCTTCCCACTTCGTCCATTTTAGGAATGGGTGGGGATTGCTGCTATTTATGAGGTTTACTTGTCTGAAGTAACGAGTAGGTTTTTCTTCCTTGTTGTAAAGCGCAAGCGAGCGTTGCAGCATCTGATATTCTGTGCTGTTGGCTTTACTGTTGTTCAGTGGATTGCCCTCATTGTCTTTTTGAACAGGTTGGAAACGCATCATATCGTTTACCAGCCATCTGGCAATCTCGCCAGACTTCAGCAGTCTGATATTTCTTCCACCATCTTCTGTTTTTTCTTGTGTTTGTTTTTCAAGAGCAGCAAGCAGTTTCTCTGTATCCTTTACCATTTTCCTTTGCTTGCGTTTCGCCTCTTTTACCATATCTTTATGCTCGTCGTACAAAATGGCAACCATCTGTTTGGGCAGATGTCTTTTGGGGATTCCTTTGTCCTCACAGTATTTTTCTAAATCGTCTATGTTGTTTATCTCACCATTGGCAAAAGCATCGTAGAGTTTATACATGTCTCTGATTTCTCTTTTGATAAAGCCTTCTACTATACTTGCGTTTTTCTTGTCATTATTAGGTTCTTCCTTCTTTAACAACAGATAGTAGAACATCATTGGCAATAGCTCGTGTACGCTCAAGAAAGCTTCTGCTTGGTATTGTTTATCAAGTTTATACTTGCTTTTTTCATTATTTTCGCCATTTGTTTTGAGCGATGGCCAAATTTCATCGTTATCATTCCTAAACCTAATGCCTATCTTTTGGTTTTCCAAATGATAATGCGGTGTGGTTTCCGAGATATATCGTTCGTTTGAAGTTTCGTAAGTATCTAAGTCCTTTACGATTGCTTTCCACTCATCGGGGCGATTCTGTTTGGCAAACTCTTGTATGCGTTCAAAACCGTATAGCTTATGCGTAAGGTGGCGGTCTTCCTTTTGACCACCGATTAGTTTCTTATAAATAGAGAAGTGAAAGGTGCCCAAGTCTATTTGGAAACGAAGATTTGTGAATATCTCGTTATAGTCGAAATAGCGCAATGCAAAGTAAGGGAAACGGTCTTGGTGCCTTACCAAGGTGTTTTTGAAAGGCTCTTGCTCTGCATCGTAGTCTTCGTCTGCGGGGTCGAAGGGGACTTTGAACTTTTCTCTGTCCTCTCCTTGTAGGCGTTCGTACAGCGATTTGGGGCAACGTATCAGCTCGTTGAGCATATCGAGCAATATCCAGTCTTGTGTTTGCGTGCTTTCCAATCGTAGTTTTGGCAAGAGCATTCGGCTCCTGCAAAAAACCTCGTGGGTCATTTTCTTTTTGCTTTCCCTATTGTCTTTAAAGCCTCTAAGCTTTTGCTGCATCCATATTGCATCTTTCTTTTCAAGGAATAAGGAAACGAAGAAGAGCAAGCCGCTTTCAGTTATGTTTCCTTTTTTATTTCTTGTAAAATAATAATTGAAATCTTCTTCTGTTCTGTCAAGATGCTTGAAGTCTTCGTCGGGATTTATATCTTTGTTATGTTGGTAATCTTTTATCACTAACTGGATATTGTCGTCAAAGATATTATACATCTTTTTCAGTAATTCTTTCTCTAACATTGGCTCTTTTGTAGATTCAGAATACTTGTAATGAGAATAATAGTTTCTTGTTTCTTGAAGCTTCTCTAAAAAGAGAAATAAGCAATGCTTCAGACTGTCAAACGATTGGGCTTTGGCTTGTTTTTCTTGTTTTACTTCTTCCTTATCTTCTTTGTTTTTGCTGTATATTGCAGTTTCCAAGAATGGGAAGTGTTTTGTCATCAGTTCTCTTAGTCGCTCTGTCTTATTAAGGTCTCCATTAACTTTTTCCCAATGAGTTTTAATGGCCAATATGTCTTGGTCATTATCAATAATTATGTCTTGGTCTTTCTTGTTTTTTAGCTCCAGTACCTTGTTAATGTGGTTCACTGTAATATAGACATTGTGGCGTGCCAAATTAAGGAACGCCGCCCAAAAATGCTTATCTTTTAACTCGTAGCTAATTGAATCTGTGGTTTTCTTGTCGTCTTCCATTTTCACTATGTATGATTTTTTTTAATATTTTATAAAGGCTTGAGCAATGGTAAATTGCTTAGGTTCTTGCCCAATTGTAAAATCCGCTTGTCTTGGCATTGCAATGTAAAAACAGCGAATGATACAACTGATATGGCAAAGATACAAATAAAATTAAAGAAACAAACGCCTTTTGTAAGAATATTCTCAATTATGGCGATGTTTGAATGTAACAGCAAACACAGCAATTGCCTATGCGTTTTTATCTGTCTTGAAGAGTGTATGAAGGTCTGTTTCTTTAGAAAGATATGTCGATGCCAGCATCAACGGCAGTATAATTCTTGCGTATGGGCACGATGGGGGCGGTGTCGTAGATGAGACGGTAGGTGCCACGGACGCCAATTTTAGGTGTGATGCGGTAGGCAAGGTCTACTGCGCCACCGAATCGGGCACTTTTGAAATAGCTGTCGGGCTTGGCTTGGTGGATAGCCGTGGCGGTTATTTCCCAATGTTCTCCGAGCGAAAGTCTGTAGCTAAGCGACAAATGGCTCTTTACGCTGCGGCTGTAAGCGTGAGGGTTTGTGCCTGCGGGTGGGTCGGGATATTCCCATTTTTCGAATTCATAGAACAACCCTATGGCTGCAAACATAAGGCTGTGTTCGGTGTTCATCAATCGGTAGCGCGACTGCAATCCAGTAGATATTTTGAAGGTCATGCCACGGCTGCCTGCCCATTGTGATTCCACATAGGGGTAAATCTCAAAAGCGTGCTGGAGCAAGTAGCGGTATTCGGCGTGCACGTAGCCTCCGCTCACAGTGATTTCCTTGCCATAAGTCGAAAATTCGAGCTTGTTTATAAGGTTTACTACACGGTTTCGCTTTATCAACAAATTGAGATTGGCTGTGTTCTTAAGCGTGAGAATATTCTCTTTCTCGGTTTTGAAATCGACCACAGGCTGCAACGAACCTTGTATGGTTTTTGCACTGTCGATGCTCATCGTCAGGTTTTCAGAGAAAAGCATCTGTGCTTGTGCGGGAAGCGAAGCCATTATGCAAATCAGCATGTAGGCACACCGCTTTGCATAGACCTTCTTGTTATGGGCTTGTTGAAATAGAAATGCAAATAAATAAAAAAATATATTGCCGTTTTTCTCGTCGTAGTTGGGGTGTTTTAATCCTTTTTCTTTAATCATTTTTACCTATTTTATTGTTTGTTTTTTATTCATATTAGTTGCAAAAGTAAAGATAATATTCTGTTTAGATGCAATATTGTTCTAAATATTTAACGGCGAAGCATATATTTGGATAAAAATTTGCGTGTTAAGAAAAATATATTTACCTTTGCAGTATTAATAAAATTAACAAAGAAATGAAAAGATTATTTTTAATTGGGATAATGGCTTTAGCAGCCGTTTCTGGCTTTGCGCAAGATGTAAATAGAGTGGATAAGTTGAAGGAACAACAGAAAGTGTTGGACTTAACCTCTAAATTAAACAAACTTCAGCTTGACTTAGAGAAAGAGAAGGCTACCTACAACGACCTTGTAAACAAGGCATCTGAAGTGAATGCAGAGGCAAATGTTGTAACAACAGAATTTAATTCGTCGGACGCAAAGAGCACCGTAAAAGATGCAAAGGAGACGATTAAGGTTTTGAAAGAAGCAAAAGCTGTTAACAAGAAGTTGAAGAAGGCTCAGAAAAAAACGAGTAAAATGGAAAAGAAAATAGCCAAATTGCAGGCTCGTATAGACGACTTAAACAAGAGAATTAAGTTTGTAGACCAATAATATTGACACCGAGCGCAGCATTATAGTGCGTTGGGTCATATACATTTATATTGCAGACAGTGCCCTGTGTCCTCTTTCATAGAGGATATAGGGTTCTTTCTTTCTGTTATTTTTGCTTTCGGAGTTAGAAGAACTGCTTGTTTGCTGCTGAAACGGTATTCCTTTCTCAGTCTTACTGCCTCTTTTATCTAATACAAAACGTTTAGACAAATAGTTTTATCCATAAACTTTCGAGTTTCTGATAGCAACATTTGAAGCCCCTATATAATATAAGGTGTAAATTCATTCCATTTGTTAAGTAACTTGAAAATTTTATTTTCATCGAAATTTTCTTCTTAAAACATTTGGTGCGTATTGTTTTTTGTTATACCTTTGCACTCGCCTTCAAGAAATGCGCCCTGCGGTTTCTTTTTAGCGGATTCGTTCTTTGAAAAGATTTACATATACAGAGAAGTAGTACAAGAAGCGTCTGCCGCATCTTTTATGTTGGCAGATGGGTAAAAGAAACGTCCTATCATTTTTCTTGATTTTGGTGTTTTGAACTTGATACTTCGGATGAGGGTTCTGAGCAGAGACAAATGGAGTGCGTCGCCCCGCTTGTCATGGTATGGGTTTTCCTTTACTTATATGACGAGTGTTTGTGATTGCATTTTTTTATATGATTTTTTACAATGGAGAGTTTGATCCTGGCTCAGGATGAACGCTAGCTATAGGCTTAA